>JAABUM010001374.1_pt1 | contig 36724 bp, 34 predicted proteins | sample 5559161 | NCBI WGS metagenome assembly JAABUM01 (sample SAMN10711868, study PRJNA513369) | rock metagenome | isolation source: Antarctica rocks | place: Antarctica: Victoria Land, Siegfried Peak nord
CGCTGCTCTCAAGAGCAGCGGACCTCCTGGGTTAGCACACTTGAGAGTCAGGGGCGCCGCGCCCTAGCCAAACATCATGCTTGGCGCTGATTCAGCCGCGCCCACCGGTGTGGCGGCCCGCGCTTGTTGGGCGGCCAGGTTGCGCCGCAGCAGCAGGCCCATCAGGGCGCTAATCACGGCGGCCACGACCATCACGTGGAACGTGTCGTCGAAGGCCAGGGCAAACGCCTTGCCCCCGGCGACCTGCATCTCCTGACCAATGCGCGCGGCCACGGCTTTGGGCCATGCCGATGGAGGGACGTTGGCTGCTTGGGGGTAGTGGGCCATCACGCCGGCCCTGGCCGCCGTGATGTGCCCGGTGGTTCGCGAGGTCAGGATCGTGGCCAGGCCGGCGATAGAGAGCGAGTTGACCACCTGCTGTAGCGCGTTGGTCAGCGAGGTAACGCGGCTGACCAGGTGGCGCGGAGCGGCGTTGAGCAGGTGGGTGTTCAGGGGCATCATCATCAGGCCCATGCCCGCGCCGTTCATGGCCAACGGCAGGATCAGGTCACCGCCCTTGGTGGCCACGCCGACTTGCGACAGCAGGAACGTGGCCCCAGCGACGATACCCAGGCCCAGTACAACCAGCGGGCGGGCCCCAATGCGGTCGAACAGCATGCCGCCGATCGGCATGCACACGGCTGCGGCGATAGCCTGCGGCAGGAGGTAGAGGCCCGTATCGAACGCGCCGTAGCCGCGTAGCTGTTGCAGGAACAGCGGTACCAGGAACAATGCGCCAAACAGGGCGAACTGGCCGACCCACTGCACCATGATGGCCAGATTGAAGTCCAGCGAACGGAACACGCGCAGTTCCAGCAGCGGGTTCTTGGCCCGTAGCTCCACCGCTATGAAAGCGAGCAGGGCCACGCCGCCGATGATCAGGCCGCCCAGCGTCTCCCGCGATGTCCAGCTTGTTGCGCCCGAGCTAACTCCATAGGAGAGGGCGGCGAACGCCAGCGGCCCCAGGATAGCTCCCGGTACGTCCAGCAGGGCCACGGCCTGTCGTCCGATGGCTGGCAGGCTACGCATGCCCACGAGCAGGCCGATAATGCCCACGGGCAGGTTGAGCAGGAAGATCCAGCGCCACGACTGGTACTCGACTAGCCAGCCGCCCAGCACTGGCCCAATAGCGGGGGCCAGCAGGATGGGGATGCCCATCATGCCCATCACGGCGCCGACTTTCTCCGGTGGGCTGAGGCGGTAGATATAGGCCATGGCCACAGGCAGCACACAGCCGCCGCCCAGCCCCTGCACCACCCGGAAGGCGATCAGCATCTCGCCGTTCCGAGCGGTGGCGCACAGCACCGAGCCCATTGTAAACAGGGCCACCGAGGCCAGGAAGACCCACTTAGCCCCAAAGCGGTCGGACAGCCAGCCAGCCAGCGGGATCACGGCGGCCTGGGCCAGCGCGTAGCCGGTGATCGTCCACTGCAGCGTGGAGAGGGTGCTGTGGAAGTCGGTGACCAGCTTGGGCAGGGCCACGTTGACCGCCGTACTGTCTAGCACAACCATGAAGATGCCGATGATGATCGCTATCAGCGGACCCAGGATGGCGCCCATGCTAAAGGGCGCCGCTCCCACCGCTGTTTGTTCAGGCTGTTGTGTTGTCGCCACTGTCCACTCCTTCTGTCCTGCTGTCTGATCTATCGAGCCTGGCCGCTCACTATAGCCAATCTGTTTTCGCGTCAGAACCGGCAACTGTTGGCCTGACGGCGCTGGCCCAGCTAGATTGTCTGGTCGAGTGGATGGTCGCCTTCAACGAGCAGAATGCGCCTTTGTTGGGCGCCGTGTGCGACGCCGCGGCGGGGGATCGGCGCGATAGCAAGTATGACAACCCGGTGTATAGCTGGCTCCATGTCACCATTACCGGGCTGCTGGAGCAGGCCGTGGCCCAGGGCGACCTCTCCTGCCCAGACGTTGCCTGCACCGCCGACTCCGTGCTGGCCGCGCTGTGCGTTGACCTCTATCTTTTTCAGAGACACGAGCGGGGTTTCTCGGCGGAGCGGGGCGCCCGCGGGTGCCCCGCTCCGCCAGGATGCGCACCCCGTTCTGATCTGAAAGAGAGGGCGCCGGTAGGGGCCGACCTGGGCCAGGATCCTCATTCTGCTTTGACAACACTCAGGGTGGAGTGTATACTGCCGATGTTTTGCGGGACGGCAGGGCGGCGCGTGGCGGCCGGTCGCTCCTTGGTCAGCGGAGGATGCGGCGGCAGCATGGACAAGGTTATAGCCATCTTCGTAGCGGTGCTGTTCGCCTACTTTGTGTCATTGTGGTTTGGCCTGGTCATCTGGACGTTTAACGATATCCGCTCCCGCTCCCAGAACATCATTACACAGCTAGTGTCTACCATGCTGGTGCTGGCCTTCTTCGTCTTTGGCCTGCTGCTCTACTACATGGTGCGCCCGTCCCTGACGCTGGCGCAGGCGTATGAGCGCTCCCTTGAGGAGGAGACGCTGTTGCAGGAGATCGAGGCGCGCCACCTCTGCCCCAACTGCAACAGCCGCGTGGAGGACGACTTTATGATCTGCCCCACCTGCCTGACCAAGCTGCGTCGTCAGTGCCACTTCTGCACCAAGCTGCTGGCCCCAGAGTGGACGATCTGCCCCTACTGCGGGCGCTAACTAAATCCGACCCGGTACGCGTCCCATCTGGTACAACTCGGCTGACCTGGTCTGGTGCCGTGTGGGCGACCTCATGGGCGGGTCGCCGAGCCATGGACGCGGCGACAACACTCCAAGCGGTGGTTCATGTATGCTGGTCGCTGGCCTGGGCGTTTGGGGGAGCGTGGGCTACGCGGTCTCGGCCAGCGCGTGGCCGGTGGCGCGGCGGCTTTGCAGGTCCTCGGCGTGGGCGGCCAGCAGGTCCAGGCAGCCCTGCAGATGGGGCTCATGGTTTAGGCGGTCGCGCAGGGCCGCGCCGTCGGGCACGCCGCGCAGGTAGCCGGTCAGGTGGCGGCGGGTGGAGGCCACGCCCACGCGTTCGCCGCGCAGGTCGGCGGCCAGCCGGTAGTGCTGACCGCACACGGCCAGGCGCTCCAGCATGGTGGGCGGCGTCGGCGGGGTGGTGGGCGTGGATCGCAGGCCGGCGGCGGCCAGCGCGGCTTTGATCTCGCGGAACACCCAGGGGTTGCCGATGGCCGCGCGGGCGATCATCACGCCCGCGCAGCCGGTTTGGGTCAGGGCGCGCAGGGCGTCGTCGGGCGTATTGATGCCGCCGTTGACGATGATCGGGATGCCCACGGCCTGCTGGGCCCGCGCGGCCCACGACCAATCGGCCAGCCCCTCGTGACGCTGTAAGGCGGTGCGGCAGTGCAGGGTCAGCGCGGCGGCGCCGGCGTCCTCCATGCGGCGGGCGATCTCCAGCACGGGCGGCTCACCGTCTCCCCAGCCGATGCGCGTTTTGACCGTCAGGGGCACGCTGACCGCCCGCGCCGCGGCACGCACCATCTCCTCCATGGCCGGCAGGTTGCGCAGCCAGCCGCTGCCCGCGCCGCGCCGCGCGATGGCCGGCACCCAGCAGCCGCAGTTGATATCAATCACGGTAGGGCCGCGTAGCTCGGCTACCCGCGCCGCCTCCACCAGTAGCGCCGGGTCCGAGCCATAGATCTGGATGCCCACGGGCCACTCGTCGGGACCCAGCGCGATCTTGCGGGCGGCGACGCGGCAGTTGCGCAGCAGGCCATCCACATTAATGAACTCGGTGTAGGACATATCGGCGCCCTGCTCACGGCACATAGAGCGATAGGCGATATCCGAGATGTCCTCCATGGGGGCCAGCAGCACGGGGTAGTCGGCCAGCACGGCGCGTAGCGTCCGCGCCGCCGAGCGCTCGCCCTGCTGGCCTGGTGGGGAGATAGTATCGGGCAAGGGTGATGTGAGTTCGATCATGGCGGGAGAGAGGATCCTATCAAGAGCAATGGCCAAGGCTGCCGGGCAGGCATATCAGGCAGGGTGAGGTATGCCCCGATAGCATAGCACACGGCAAACTTACAGCGGCGCTTGACTGCGGCTGTCACAGCCTGTACCCTCTTGCTTATACAGAAAACTCGGTGAGGCCCGTAGAAAGGGGATTTATTGTTGTGGCAGCCACGACGACAGTGAGCCCCACGGTGAGAACGGCGCCGCACGTGGGCGCCTGGACGCGCCTGCGCCATAATCGTTGGATCGTGCGGCTGTTCAAGGCGGCGCTGACCATTTTTATCGTCATCTCGATCACCTTCTTCCTGGTCCGCCTGCTTCCTGGCAACCCAGCCGATGTCTACATCAGCAACCTCGTCTCGCAGTATGGCATCTCCTACCAGGATGCCAAGGATCGCGCCTCGGCGCTGTTCTCGCTTGATTTCAACCAGCCGCTGATCCTACAGTACGTCAGCTATCTGGGCAATCTGGCCCACGGCAACCTGGGCACCTCAATTACCGCGCAGGGTACGCCGGTGACTACGGAGATCGCCCAGTTCCTGCCCTGGACGCTGTTCAGCGTGGGTGTCAGCTTGCTGCTCAGCTTTGTGGTCGGCGTTTTCCTGGGCCTGGTCATGGCCTACCGCCGCGAGACGTGGCTGGACCACTTCCTGACCACGCTGGCCTCAATCCTCAGCTCGGTGCCCAACTTCCTGGTGGGCATCCTGGTTCTGCTGATCTTCGGCGTGCAGTTAGGCTGGGTGAGCATCTCGGCCACGCGCGGCTCCTACTCGCCCGGGGTCCACCCTGAACTATCCCTCGTCTTTATTGGGGATGCCCTGTTCCACGCCCAGCTGCCGATCGCCACCTATGTGGTGACGGAGATCGGTACCTGGATGCTGGCCATGAAGAGCAACACGCTGAGCGCCCTGGAAGAAGACTACGTGACGGTAGCCCGGGCGCGCGGCCTGAAAGAGGGGCGCATCATGACGGCCTACGTCGGTCGCAACGCCGTGCTACCCGTTTTTACCCGGCTGGCTATCCTGGCTGGCTTTGTGATGGGTGGCTCATTGTTAATCGAGACGGTGTTTACCTATCAGGGCATTGGCTGGCTGCTGGGCACCAGCATCAACACGCGTGACTACCCGGTGATGCAGGGCGTCTTTCTGGTGATCACCGTCTGCGTGGTGGTGGCCAATCTGCTGGCCGACTTCCTGTACGCCAAGCTCGACCCGCGCATCGGCTCGAAGGGAGAGTAGGGTTATGGTCAACGCGGCCGGCGCACTGCCCGCGCCAGCGGGGCGAGAGGGGCGCGCCCGCGGCATGGGCGCCGGGTTGCTGGGCTTCCTGCGCCTGATGACGCACAACCGGGTGGGGTTTCTGGGCTTCCTGGGCGTGATTTTCTTCCTGCTGCTGGCCTTTGTCGTGCCCCTGTTCGTGCCCATCTCCACGGATACCATCGCCACCGATATCTACGCCGCGCCCTCGTGGACGCATCCCCTGGGCACCGACTACGAAGGACGGGATATCTGGGTGCAGATTATCCACGGCGGGGCCGACGTGATTATGGTTGGGTTCCTGACCGCCACGATCACCACGGCCGTCGCCGTGTCCCTGGGCGCGCTGACCGCCTTCGTGGGCGGCTGGTTTGATGAGGTGGTGACCAGCGTGGCCGACATCGTGCTGACCATCCCGCAGTTCCCCTTGCTGGCCGTGCTGGCCGTCTTTCTCACCTTGAACAACGTGTTCCTGGTGGCTCTACTGCTCTCTTTCTTTAGCTGGCCCTTCCTGCTGCGGGCGGTGCGGGCACAGGTGCTCACCCTGCGCGAACGCGACTACGTGGAGGCGGCCCGCGCCCTGGACCTGGGCACGCCGCACATCCTGTTTCGCGAGATCCTGCCCAACATGATGAACTACATAGTCATCTCTTTTATCACGTCGGCTACGGGCGCCGTCTACGCCGAGGTTGGCCTGATCTTCCTGGGGTTAGTGCCCCTCTCGGGCAACAACTGGGGCTTAATGATCAACCTGGCCTGGATCCGCGGGGCCGTGTTTTACCCACCGGCCATGTTCTACATCCTGGGGCCGGTCGCCGCCGTGGTGCTGTTTCAGCTATCCATGGTGTTCATGTCCCGTTCGCTCGAAGATGTGTTCAACCCCCGTCTACGGCAGGGAGGCTAGCACCGATGTCCCTTTCACCACCTCAGGACGCGACAGCGGCCGTGGCCACGCCGCCGTCTTCAACAGCGCCCCTGCCACCGGATGTGGTGCTGTCCGTGCGTGACCTGTGGATCGAGTACGCGGCGCGGCGCGGCGCGGTCAAGGCGATCCGCGGTATCTCATTCGACCTGCGCAGAGGTGAAAGCATCGCCCTGATCGGCGAGAGCGGCTCGGGCAAGACGACCATGTCGCTCGCCCTGATCCGCCTGCTGCCGCGCGCCGCGCGGGTCACCCGCGGGGCCTTGCTCTACCAACGCGAGGGCAAGACACAGGATGTGCTGACCCTCTCCACCGACGCGCTGCGTCAGTATCGCTGGCGGGAGTGCGCCATGGTTTTTCAGGGCGCGCAGAACGCCTATAACCCCGTGATCAAGGTCTGGGATCAGATGCTTGATACCGCCAGGGCCCATGGTATGACAAACCGCAAAGAGGTGCGCGCGCAGGCCACCCGCCTGCTGAGCATGGTCCAGCTCGACCCGGATCGGGTGCTGCGATCCTATCCCCACGAGATGTCCGGTGGTATGAAGCAGCGGGCGCTGATCGCCCTGGGTTTGCTGCTCAACCCCCAGGTCCTGATCCTGGACGAGCCGACCACGGCGTTGGATATCCTGACCCAGCGCTCGATCATTCAGCTGCTGCGGCGGCTGAAGGAGGATCTGGGCTTCTCCACGATCTTTATTTCGCACGACCTTTCGCTAGCTGCTGAGTTGGCCGACCGGGTGGCCACCATGTACGCGGGCCGCGCCGTGGAGTTGTCACCAGTGGATGAGGTGTTCTACCGCACCCGCCACCCCTACTCGCTGGGCCTGCTGCGGGCGGTGCCTACCCTCGCCGGGCGGCACGAGCTGGTCTCTATCCCCGGCTCTCCACCGGACCTGATTGATTTGCCATCGGGCTGCGCCTTTCATCCGCGCTGCCCTTACGCCGTGGAGCGCTGCCAGGGTCCCGTCGAACCGCCCGACTACATCGTGGGCGCTGGCCACACCTCGGCCTGTTTCCGCTGGCAGGAGTTGGAGCGTGAACGGGTCGGCGAGGAGCGCCTGGCCCAGCAGAGCCGTGATACCCGCGATGTGTGGAAGGCCTAGCGGGTGGCCCATGATGGGCGGGGGCCGTGGGTTGGCTGTTCTTGTAGGAAGGCATGATGAGCACACCACTATTGCAGTTTGACGCGGTCAGCCGCATCTTCCGTACACCGCGCGGTGAGGTGCCGGCTGTTGACCGCGTCTCATTTGAGCTACCGGCGGGGGAGGTGCTCTGCCTGGTCGGCGAGAGCGGCTGCGGCAAGACGACCACTGGCAAGATGGCCGCCATGCTGCTCAAGCCTACCGCCGGGCGTGTCCTGGTGGAGGGTAAAGACATCTGGTCGCTGCCTGAGCGCGAGTTCAAGGTCTACCGCAAGGCTATTCAGATCATCCACCAGGACCCCTATGCCTCGATTAACCCAGTGCAATCTATCTATGACGTGCTCAGCGCGCCGTTGTTCCACCACAAATTCGTGCGCTCCCGCGCTCAGGCCGTGGCCAAAATCACCGAGTTGCTGGAGATCGTTGGCCTGACCCCACCGGGTGATTTCCTGCGCAAATACCCCCATGAGCTCAGCGGCGGGCAGCGCCAGCGCGTCTCCGTGGCCCGCGCCCTGACGGTCAACCCGCGGCTGATCATCGCCGACGAGGCGGTGTCCATGGTAGATGTCTCGATCCGGGTCAGCCTGCTGAACATGCTGCATCGCTTGAAGGACGATCTGGGGGTGACCTTCCTGTTTATTACGCACGATCTGGCCGTGGCCCGCTACTTCGCCTGGCAGGGCCGCATCGGCGTGATGTACCTGGGCCGTATGGTCGAGTTGGGGCCGACGCCGGCGGTGATCGGCGAACCGGAACACCCCTATACGCGGGCGCTGCTCAGCGCTATCCCCGAGGCCGACCCGCAACGCACCCGCCAGAAAGACCTCTCGGCGCTCCGCAGCATCGAGGTGCCCAGCCTGCTCAATCTGCCGCCCGGCTGCACGTTCCACCCGCGCTGCCCCTGGTTCGAGGAGGGGCTGTGCGACCATGAGTCGCCGCTGTTGACGGATCTGCACCCGCGCCACGCCGTGGCCTGCCATGTGGCCCTGCGTGAGCATCAGCAGGCTGGTGGCCAGCATGTGGCCCTGCCCGTGCTGCCGGCTCGCGAGCAGAGAGTAGGCTGATGGGACCGGAGATGGGCCGGGCGGCCTTCCGCATGGGCATGATCATCACCCTACCGGCGGTGTGGTTGCTCTTCGTGACGTCGCCGGGCACACCGGCGCGCGCCATCACCCTGCTGACGTTGTGCGTGGGCAACCGGCTCGTGGGTACCCTACATGGCCTCCTCGTGGAAGCTGACCAAGCCAGCTACCTTCACGGTCAACCTGCGCAAAGGGGCCAAGTGGAGCGATGGCACCGAGTTCACGGCGCAGGACGTGATGACCACCTTTGTGTTGCGCCGCCTGACCGCCCACTCAGAATGGAACTATCTGGACCGCATGACCTCGCCGGACAAGTACACGGTTGTCTTCCACATGAGCAAGCCGGCCAACGTGGTGCAGCGCTATGTCCTGGAAGCAAACATCGTGGCCGACTCGGTGTATGGCAAGCTGGCCCGGCAGGTCGAGGCTGTCATCAGCAGCGGTAAGGATCTCAAATCCTCTTCCGAGGCCAAGGGCCTGCGCCTGTCACTGGATCAGTATCGCCCCGTAGGCATGGTCACCAGTGGCCCCTTTAGGTTCGATCCGGCCACGCCGATCACCAACGGCCAGATCACCCTGGTGCAGAACCCCAACTCCTGGGCGGTCAAGCAGGTCAAGTTTGACAAGATCGTGGACTTCAACGGCGAGACGCCGGCCATCACGCCGCTGGTCCTGCAGAAGCAGATTGACTACGCCACGCAGGGCTTCCCGGTGGCCACGGAGAAGCAGTTCCAGAAGCTGGGCATCCATATCCTGCGTCCGCCTATCTACTCCGGCCCGGCCCTGTTCATCAACTACAACAAGGTGCCCGCGATGGCGGCCAAAGAGGTGCGGCAGGCTATCGCCTACGCTATCAACTACGAGGAGAACGCGCTGGTCTCGCTGGGCCAGTCAGCAAAGCGCTGCCAGTACATGGCCGGCGTCAGTGACAACTTGATGAACACGTGGACCAGCGCCGCCGACCGGGCCAAGCTGAACTCCTACGCCTACAACCCCAAGAAGGCCGCGGACATGCTGACCGCGCGCAGCTTCAAGAAGGGGTCTGATGGCGTGTGGGTGGACCCCAGTGGCGGCAAGATGGAGTACACCTTGGAGGTGCCCGCCGAGTTCGCCGACTGGTCCGCCGCCGCTTCTAACCTGGCTGAGCAGCTGACCAAGTTCGGCATCAAGACCTCGGTCAAGGCGGTCACCTATACCCAGGTGTCGCCCGACGTGGACAAGGGCAACTTCCAGTTGGCCATTCAGGGCTGGGGCGCCGGTAGCCCGTTCCCCCAGTTCTCCTTCTTCGCCGATATCGAGACGCACAACCCCCCAGTGGCCCTTGGCCCCGGCACGGGCCTCAAGATGCTGCAGGGCGGTGTCAACCTGACCGACCTGGTGACGGCCACTGGCCAGGGCCTCGGTGAGTCCACGCCGCCAGCCCAGCGCAAGGCTGTTGCCCGCATGGCGGGCGTGTTCAACGACCTGTTGCCGATCATCCCGCTGTGGGAGCGCTACGGCAACAATGTGGCCCTGCAGAACGTCCGCGTGGCCGGCTGGCCACCGGACAGCGACCCCATTTACAAGAACAGCCCCTACAGCGACTCGTTTGTGGTCATGATGATCGTGAGCGGCCAGCTGCGCGGCGTCTAGCCAGGAGCTACCTCTCGGCGGCCGGTCCGTAGCCGCCCGCCGCAGGGCGGCCCCTGCCTCTGGATGACATCATCCAGAGGCAGGGGCCGCCCTGTTTCTTTGTGAGTGAGGTGCGGGGAGTGTTGCCCCTGAACCACACGCATGTCCAGTAGAATACGTCGGCAGGCCTGTGGAACTACGATGTGTTAGCCACAACCCCATCTTTTTTCTGTATGAAGCAATGCGTTGCCCAAGGATCTGCCCCCAGATTCCTTCTTGCTCTCGCGAAGGTCTCGGTCAAAATGAGAGGACGAGCCCCGTGGGAGCTAGACGAGGGGATCAGCGAAGACAGCGGCCACGGGATAGGCGAAGCCGGGGAGCACATCCTCACCATCAAGCGTATCACTGATATTGAGTGTCGTCGCCGGACCCTCCATGTGGTCAGGATGCCACACGTCTATATGCCCGCTGGTTGGCCAGACAACCCAGACGAGGCGCGTCCCGCCAGAGAGATAGCGCCGCGCCTTGGCGGCCATCTCACCAGCCCTCTGGTCGGGAGAGGCGACCTCGACGGCGAGATCAGGGGCAAAGGGGATCGGCCTGGAGCGATCAATGATCAGCACGCCCCTGGCCATCGCGATGAAACCGACATCAGGGAGCAGGCCCGTCTCCGCTGTCGGGAACCTATAGACGCCGTCCGCGCCCGTGATGATGCCCAGGCGGCGCGGACGCACATAGGCCCGCAACTCTCCCAGGAGTTCGGCGGCGATCGTCGTGGCGTCAAAGCCGCTACCGGCCATGCGGACCAGCACTCCTTCGACCACTTCGTAGATAAAGCCATCGTCAGGGATCGCCAGCAGGTCGTCTACCGTCACTGGCCCCATCCCGGGCACGACCTCCGCCCATGGGGCGGGATTTGGTCGCGATGCGTGCGCATGACTCGTCATCGTCTCGTCCCATGTGGCCTGTATCCACTCGACTCAACGCCGCCGGGCCGGCGGCCCCTCTTCTCCCAGTATACACAGCCAGGCGGGTATTGTTGGCGGATGAACGCCGGGAGACGCTGTGCCAGAGGTACAAGACAGCGGGCGACCAGGTCAGGCAGGGTCCTTGAATGGGGAGGCGGGGTCGTCGTTGAGCTGGCGCAGCAGGTGGGCGGGCGGCAGCACGCTTAGCCCCGTCGCCGCTTGCAGGGCGGTGGCGCGCTGCTCCTCGGACAGATCCCGCTGGGGGTCCCACAGGTGGCGGGCCATCTCTACCCTGCCCGTAGCACTGAAGGCCACGCCCTCGGCCTCCAGCAGGCGGCGCATGTTCTCCCGGGAGCCGAAGGCCCAACCGCCGGTCAGCGCGCCTTCCTTGCTGACCACGCGGTGGGCCGGCACATTCAGGGCGCGGGGCGTCACGTTCATGATCCAGCCGATCATGCGGGCGCCGCGGGGGTGGCCCAGCACGGCGCCCAGCGCGCCATAGGTGGTGACTCGCCCAGCGGGGCATTCCTTGATCAGCGCGTACACCTGGGCGCAGAGCGCCGCCGTTTCCTCCCTGCTGATGGCCATGCGTGTCTTCCTCCTCCCAGCGTCCCTGCCGCTCAGCCAGCATCCCCCAACCCTTGTCCTCAGGAGCGGCTGCTCCATGTCGTCGGAGTGCGCTCCCGCGGTTCGGCTAACTGTACCCGACGGTGTGTCGGCGCGGCCCTACCAGTGACGAACCAATGCCACGGCGCCTTAGCGGCGGACGACCAGGATACCGCCGACGACCAGCAGGGCCAGGCCGAGCAGCCGTGGCGCGTCCAGCGACCGCTGGGCCACACCCAGCCAACCATAGTGGTCCACGGCGGCGGCGGTGGCTAGCTGGCCCACGACGATCAGGGTAATCGTGGCCGCGGCGCCCAGCCGGGGCACGGAGACGACGGTGCCCACCAGCGCGATCACGCCCATGCAGCCGCCCAGCAGCGTCCAGCGCGGCGCGTTGGCCACGGCCAGCAGGTTGCCGCCCTCGCGGTTGATCGCCACGCCGATGCTCAGGCAGATCAGACTGACCACTACCGAGACCCAGGTGGCCCGCACCGGCCCCACATAGCGGGCCAACGCAGCATTGGTGGGGGCCTGGCTGCCCAGGGCGACACCGGCGCAGAGCGGAATGGCCAACAGCAGGAGGCGCGTCAGCACTGTATCCTCTACTCCCTGTTACCTACAACCAGCCCTACCTGAGCCGACGATCCTGCCCCTATTATGCCCTATTTGCCAGGCATCACGCCCCTATCCGCCTGCCCTCGGCGGGGCTCTTCTGGCTGGCCGCCCTCTCCGCGTTCCCGGGGAGGGGCTACCGCCTGTATAATGCTCCAGATGGCTGATTGGGTGAGCCCCCCGCCCCCACGATGGGCTGAGCGGGGCAGGGTAGCGGAACGGGACGGCATGGACGCGGCGGTTGAGGTTGAGGACCTGGTTAAGAGCTACGGGGCCACCCGCGCCGTGGATGGCCTCTCCTTCCGCGTCCCCGTAGGCACGGTCTTTGGCCTGCTGGGGCCGAATGGCGCGGGCAAGACGTCGGCGCTGGAGATCGTGGAGGGGCTGCGGGTAGCGGATAGCGGGCGCGTGTCCGTGCTGGGCCTGCCCATGCCAACGCGCCGCGCCGACGTGGTGGGCCGCCTCAGCGCGCAGCTACAGCTGACAGCCCTGCCCAATAACCTGACCTGCTACGAGGTGCTGGACCTGTTCGGCAGCTTTTACGCCCGCCGCCGTGACCCCGATGCCCTGCTGGAAGAGTTCGGCCTGCGCGAGAAGCGCAACGCCCTGGCCAAGCGGCTCTCCGGCGGCCAGAAGCAGCGCCTCTCCCTGGCCCTGGCCCTGATCAATGATCCTGAGTTGATCTTCCTTGATGAGCCGAGCGCCGGCCTGGATGCGCAGGCCCGGCGCGACCTGTGGGACAAAGTGGGGGCCTGGAAGGCGGCGGGCCGGACCATCGTGCTGACCACCCACTATCTGGAGGAGGCCCAGGCTCTGTGCGACGAGGTGGCTATCGTGGATCATGGGCGGATTATCGCTCAGGGCCGGCCCGACGAGTTAGTGCGCCGCCACGCCAAGGGCGACGCTATCGCCGTGCGGCTGGAGGGTCCCGTGGAGATTGAGGAGCTGGCTGGCCTGCCCGGCGTCTCGGCGGCGTACCCCGAGGACGGCATGATCGTGCTCTTCTCGGCCGCGCCGCCCCACACGCTGGTTGAGTTGACCAGCCTGCTGGCCCGCCGTGGGGCCCACCTGCGGGGGGTGGAGATCAGGCCGGCCTCACTGGAAGATGTGTTCCTGGAGTTGACCGGCAGGAGGATCCGCGACTGATGCGCGCCTTTGGCAAGTTGTTCAGCGCCGCGCTGAAGCAGTTCTACCGCGACCGCACCAATCCCACGATCATGGTGCTGATACCGCTGCTGTTTATCGGCTTTTTTGGCATCTTCTATGCCGATCATGGACTGGCTCGCCTGGCCGTGGGCTACGTGCCGTCGCCGGCCGGCGGGCCGCTGTACGCGCGGATGGGCCGCGCCTTACAGGCCGATCCTGCCCTGGAGACGCATACCGGCGGCGCCGGTGAACTGGCCGCGCTACGCCGCGGCGATCGTCAGGCCGTGGTCACTTTCGCCCCGGGCGGCCCGCCCCTGGGCCGCCCGGCAACGGCCGGCGCGGCGCAGGTAGCCTACGACGCGGCGGACGCCACCGGGGCGCGCACGGTGCTGGCCCTGATTGACCGTGATCTTCTATTGGCGGCCCGTGAGGACCTGCCCGGCGGCGCCGGGTTACCAATCCACCGTCCGGTACAGGGCACGATCGTGCGGGGCATAGATTTCGTGGTGCCGGGTATTCTGGCCCTGGCCTTGATGTGGCTGGGCATCTTTAGCGCCATTCCGCTGGTGATCCAGCGCGAGGCCGGCGTGCTGAAGCGCTATGGCCTGACCCCCGTCTCACGCCTGACCGTGGTGGCCGCGCAGGGAGCCAGCCGCGTCGTGGTAGCCCTGTTTCAGGCGGCGCTGCTGCTGATCGCCGGCGGGCTGCTGTTCCACGTGCCCCTGCGCGGCAGCATCCTGGCCCTGGTCGGCGTGGTTGCCCTGGGCGCGCTGACCTTTGTGGCGCTGGGCTATCTGATCGCCGCGTTCTGCCCTACCCAGGAGGCCGTGCATGGCTGGACCCAACTGGTCACTTTTCCCATGATGCTGTTGGCCGGCATCTTCTTTTCAGTGGCGGCGATGCCCGGCTTCTTGCAGCCACTGGTGCTGCTGCTGCCCCTGACCTACCTGGCCGACGCCCTGCGCCAGATCGTGCTACAGAGCGCTGGCGTGGCCCCGTTGGCCGTGGACATACTGGCGCTGGCCCTGTGGGCGCTGGGGGCGACCCTGCTAGCCTCCCGGCGCTTCCGCTGGGACGCTGAGGGAGCCTGAGACGTGAAACTCAATCCGCCTGGCCGGCGTATATAGGGGGGTGAGGGGTGGCACGGATATTGACCGGTACGGCGAATGTGGCTACACTGCGATGTCACCCGCGAGGGCATAGCGTGCCGGACCTAGTCTTGGTTACACACCTGGCTTGAGGAGTAGAGGACGTGGCGGCCGCTCGCCAGCCAGCATGGCCTGGCCCCCGCGGGAGAGACGCCGATGGGAAGGATGATGACGATGAGCGCACTGTTGCCCGCGATCAGCGGGCCCGCGGATCTCAAGACGTTAAACCCGGCCGAGTTGGAGACGCTCGCCGCCGAGATCCGTGAGGAGCTGGTGCGTACAGTGACCCGCAACGGCGGCCACCTCTCGCCCAACCTGGGCACGGTGGAGCTGACCATCGCCCTGCACCGCGTCTACAATAGTCCGGCCGATAAGATCGTGTGGGATATTGGGCACCAGGCCTACGCGCACAAGCTGCTCACCGGCCGGCTGGATCGCTTCGCTACCATCCGCCAGCACGGGGGCCTTTCCGGTTACCTGGTGCGTGAGGAGAGCGAGCACGACGCCTTTGGGGCCTCTCATGCCGCGACGTCAATCTCGGCGGCCCTGGGCATGGCCGTGGCCCGCGACCTGAAGGGTGAGGACTACCATGTGGCCGCCGTGATCGGCGATGGCGCCCTGACCTGCGGCCTGGCCTACGAGGCGATCAACAACGCCGGCCACCTGGGCACCCGCATGACCGTCGTGCTCAACGACAACGCCATGTCTATCGCGCCCAATGTGGGCGCTATTTCGCTGCTGCTCAACCGGGTGCGGGCGCACCGCCACTACACCAGCGCCAAGGATGGCGTGGAGCAGGCCCTACAGCATATGCCCCTGGGCGGCTCGATGCTGGAAGCGGCCCGCCGGGTCAAGGGCGGCATCCGCGAGGTGCTGCTCTCGGAGTTCAGCTCATTTTGGGAGGCGCTGGGCTTTACCTACCTTGGTCCCATTGACGGGCACAGCATCGCCGCCCTGGAAGAGAGCGTGGAGATCGCCCGCAACTCGCCGCGCCCGGTTGTGCTGCACGTGATCACGCGCAAGGGCAAGGGCTACGAGCAGGCCGAGGAGGATGCCCGCTCCTATCATGGTATCTCAGCGGGCGGCGGCAAGAAGACGGCGGCGGGCAAGAGCTACTCGGCGGTCTTTGGCGAGGCCATGTGCGAACTGGCCGAAGGCGATGAACGCGTGGTGGCCATCTCGGCGGCCATGCCCGATGGCACCGGGCTGCAGGGTTTTGCCGCGCGTTATCCTAAACGCTTTTTTGATGTGGGCATCGCTGAGTCGCACGCGGTCACTTTCGCCGCAGGCCTGGCCACGCAGGGCATGCTGCCCGTCGTGGCGATTTACTCGACCTTTCTGCAACGGGCCTACGACCAGATCATCCACGACGTGTGCGTGCAGGGCCTGCACGTGGTCTTTGCGCTGGACCGCGCTGGCATCGTCGGCGACGACGGGCGCACCCAGCACGGTGTCTTCGACTACAGCTTCCTGCGGCCCCTACCCAACATGGTGATTATGGCCCCCAAGGATGAGGTTGAGCTGCGCCACATGCTGGCCACCGCTCTGGAGCATCCGGGGCCGGTGGCCCTGCGCTACCCTCGCGGCAACGCGGTGGGCGTACACATGGAAGGCCCCGCCCACCCACTGCCCCTGGGCAAGGGCGAAACGCTGCGCCAGGGCCGCGACCTGGCCATCGTGGCTATCGGTTCCATGGTGTTGCCCGCTCTGGCGGCCGCCGGTCAACTGGCCGAACTGGGCATCAGCGCCGAGGTGATCAACGCTCGTTTTGTCAAGCCACTGGACGAGGCCCTGCTGCTGGACCTGGCCCGCCGCCACACGCGGGTGTTGACCGTGGAGGAGAACGCCCTGTCCGGCGGGTTCGGCTCCGCCGTGGCCGAGCTGTACGCGGACGCCAACCTGCATGATGTGTCGTTGGCCCGGCTGGGCATCCCCGACGAGTTTATCGAGCACGGCAGCCAGGCTGTGCTGCGTGAGAACCTGGACCTCTCGGCCAACGGTATCGTGCGCGCCGCGCGCGCCCGGTTCAGCAACCTATTCCTGCGCGAGACCTCGGCCATCGCCGGTTGAGCCGCGCGGCGCTACAACGTGGACCAGTTTATCGCGGCGTATGTTCGCACCTACAGGCTGTTACGCCAGGCCAGCCGAGGGCGCATACCATCAGCGGGTCGCCATGCGTGCGCCAGCGGCAGCCTACAGGCTGTTACGCCAGGCCAGCCGAGGGCGCGCCGCGCCGCGATCAGCGGCCAGGCGCCGTGCCAGCCGCGACGAACCCAACGTGGGCATGTCAGCCGAGCTGTTCTGATGGAACCAGCGTAGTGAGTACCCATGCCGCTTGACCATCTGCTGCTCTCCGTCGTGTTCGCCTTTGTGGCCGGGCTGTTTGGCGCGCTGCTGGGCATTGGCGGGGGCCTATTCCTGACTCCGCTGCTGGTGGGCGTGCTGGGCGTGCCTATCCACACGGCGATCGCCGCCAGCATCGTGGCCGTGATCGCCACCTCCAGTTCGGGCGGCAGCGCCTATGTGCGGCGGCGGATGGTCAACCTGAAGCTTGGTATGGTCATGGAGACGGTGACCGTGCTGGGAGCCATCCTGGGCGGTGTCACGGCGATCAACGCCGACCCGCGTGTGCTCTACACTATTTTCGGGCTGGTGCTGCTGTATTCGGGCGGCTACATGGCCCTGCGTCCCGGGGCCAAGGGTGATGTGGGCACTGTGGGCCGCGGCCCCGGTGACCGTTCGCTGGAGGCGCGGCTGGGACTGGACGGCGCGTTCCTGGACGGGGCCATGGGCAAAGTGGTCACCTACACGGTGCGGCGGCTGCCCGCTGGGATGGGCGTGGCCCTGGTGGCTGGCTATATCTCGGGCACGCTGGGCGTGGGCGGAGGGCTGTTCAAGGTGCCGGCGATGACTACCATGATGGGCGTGCCGCTCAAGGCGGCCACGGCTACCAGTACCTTTATGATCGGCGTGACTGGCGTGGCCAGCGCCTACATCTACTACGCGCGCGGCGCGGTTGACCCACTGCTGACCGTGCCGGTGGTCATCGGCGTGTTCAGCGGGGCATCGCTGAGCCCGCGCATCGCCAACCGGCTACCCACGGCGGCCATCCGCCAGCTGTTCATCGGAGTGCTGCTGGTCTTTGCCGCCGAGATGTTGGCCCGCGCCGTGGGCATCCTACGATGAGCGGCGACCCCTCCAGCCAACACCCTCTGCCGGAGAACCGTCAGGGCGACTTGCCCTACGACCAGTTAGCCTGGATCCTCTCGGCGGGCGTGCTGACCAGCGTGACCGTGATGATCGGTGGCCTGCTGTTGATTGCCCTGCGCCATGAGAGCGGCGCGGAGCGCCCGCTGCCCCTGAGCGATGTGTTGGGCCACGCCCTGCGCCTGGAGGGCCGCGGCGTGCTGGATCTGGGCATCCTGATCCTGTTCGCCACCCCTGTGCTACGCGTGCTGACCGCCCTTGCTGGCTTCCTGCGCCTGGGTGACCGCGCCTTTGTGGCTGTTACCGTGGTGGTGCTGATCTTCCTGGGTCTGAGCTTTGCCGTGGCCTCCCACTGACCCACACGTCACCTTTGTCACCGCTGGCCCGTTCTAGTCAGTAGCAAGGTGGGGCCGAGGCGGTCAGCCACCCAGGTTCCAACCGATGAGGGGTAATGCTATGAAGATACGCGCCACCGTGCCTTTCTGGCTGGCCTTGATCGTGCTGATCAGCAGCGCCAGCGCCTACTCAGCGCTGGCTGGAGGCCAGCGGCCCCGTACGCGGGCTGTGCCCACGGCAGCCGTGGGGCCTGGCCGACCAACGGCGCCCGATTGCCGGCTGCCCCACTGCGGGTATCGCATTGAGGCCATCCCTCTAGCCCCGCTGGGTGGACCACACACATTCATGCTGCCCCCTGCTCAGCCCCACCAGCTGCAGGTCATCCCCCTGCGACTCGGCCTAGTGGCGCCGCCGACGGGGCCGCGCGGGCGCCACTGAGCCTGCCCTGGCGACGGGTCCGCTCACCCTGGCCACCACGACATGCTCTCAAGCACACAACAGGTCGGCTGACGTCGCCTGGCGGTATGGAGGGGCGACCCTACCGCTGGCGACAGGGCGTCGCGGGTCATGATGTATTGGCGCGTTGTTTGTGTTCGTGGCACACTGTAATCTGAGGTTAGCCGGTATCGCCGTGGAAGATGCCACGACGATGTTGCGCCGGTTACCTTGAAGAGAGTGCGGGCTATGCACGCGGTATACCTGGCTTGCCTGATCGGCGGCTTGGTAGCCACTGTGCTCTTCGCCGCCCTGGGGGCGCTCGGCGGCGCCGGCCATGGCGCTGGTCACCTGCACGCTGGACCGGGCCACTTGGCACATGGCGGCCACGCCCACGGGACGCATCAAGGGCCGTCTGGCCCTGATTCCGCTGCCCTCTCAGGCTGGTTCTCGGCCACGCTGGGCTTCGCCGCGTCGTGGCTCAGCCCGCTAACCCTGGCCGCCGCTGCCCTGTGGTTTGGCGGGGCCGGACTGGTCGCCGAGGGCGTGCTGGCCGGTCCCATGGCCCTGGCCCTGATAGTGGCCGTGGCCGCCGCCGTGTTGGGCGCGGCGCTGGTGCGGTCGTTAATGGGCGCGTTGGTACGGGCCAGCACCCCACCCCTTCGCCAAGGCGCCGCTGGCGCCGTGGGCACGATTAACGCGCCGATCCGGCTAGACGCGGCAGGCGAGGTGCTGTATACGCTGGAGGGGCTGCGCCGTAGCGCGCCGGCGCGCACCCTGGATGGCCGGCCGCTACCGCGGGGCACACAGGTGGTTATTGTGCGCCGTGAGCAGGGCATGGCCTGGGTGACGCCGCTGGACCCACTGACCGCGCTGAGCGGTGTGCCGGCGATGCCCGAGAACGCCGCCGACGGTAGCGACCTCAGCCCACCACCCGTTCACCCCGCTAACCGTCTCGGCTAGTGGGGCAGCGGTGTCCGGAATTCTAATGGACGGAAGATGACGCTGCCGGCATGACCCCTGACCCTGTACCAGGGCGGGGCCGGTGTGAACTAGAGTGGAGGGTTTGGTATGGATACGCAGTTGCTCGTGGTGGTGGCCCTGGTGGTGGTCGGCACGGTGTTGCTGATTTCCGTTCTGGGGTCGCTGTATCGTAAGGTCGGCCCGAACCGTGCCCTGATTGTCTATGGACGTGGCGGCACAAAGATCGTGGTGGGCGGCGGAACGCTGGTTATCCCCCTGTTTCAGAAGTCTGAGGAGTTCAACCTGGAGCTGATGAGCTTCGATGTGGCCCCCAACTTTGCCCTGTACACAAACCAGGGCTTGCCACTGACGGTGGAGGCGATCACGCAGCTCAAGGTGGAGAACGACGCCGAAAAGATCAAGCGCGCGGCCAACCAGTTCCTCTCCAAGAGCGAGGCTGACCGCGAGTTGATGGTGCGGCAGGTGATGGAGGGCCACTTGCGGGGCATTGTGGGTCAGCTAACTGTCGAGCAGTTGGTTAAGGACCCCGAACTTGTCTCGGCCCGCATGCGCGAGACTGTGGCCTCCGATCTAGATAAGCTGGGCCTGGAGGTGATCTCCTTCACCCTGAAGGATGTCAAGGATGACAGCTCGTTTATCCAGAACATGAGCCGACCCGAGATTGCCCGCAACAGGCAGATGGCCGAGATCGCCGAGGCCGAGGCGGCGCGCAATGTGGCCATTCGGACAGCGGAGACGCAGCGCGAGTCCGCTCAGGCCCGCGCCAAGGCCGACCAGGATCGCGTGCTGGCCGAGGCTCTCTCGCATGCGGCTCAGGCGGAGGCGCAGCGTGACCTGGAGGTCAAGCAGGCCGACTATCAGGCCACGATTGCCGGCCAGAAGGCCCAGGCCGACCAGGCCTACGACATTCAGAGCCGCATCACTGAGCAGAGGCAGGTGGAGGAGACAACCAAGGTCACGATTATCCAGAAGCAGCAGGAGGTCAAGATCCAGCAGGCCGAGGCGGAGCGCCGTGTCGCCGAGCTACTGGCCACCGTGCAGAAACCCGCCGAGGCTGAGGCGGGGCGTATGCGTATCATGGCCGAGGCGCAGCGTCAGAGGGACATCATTGAGGCCGAAGGCCGGGCCAAGGCGGTCGTGCTGCGGCTGGAGTCGGAGGCCGAGGGTCATGCCAGGGCGGTGCGCCTGCTGGCCGACGCCGACGCGTCGGCTATCCTGGCCCGTGGCCAGGCGGAGGCCACCGCGCTGCGGGCCAGGGGCATGGCCGAAGCCGAGTCGTTGCGGGCAAAGGGTGAGGCGGAGGCCGATGCTCTGCACCGCCGGGTGGCCGCCCTGAACAGCCAAAACCAGGCGGCCATCCTGGATACGGCCCTGGGCAACCTGCCCCAGATCGCCCACTCCCTGATGGAAGCCTACGGGCGCATCGGCAACGTCACCTACGTCGCCTCTGGCCAGGGCGAGGGGGTCACCGCGCGCATCTCTCAGGAACTGGTGGGCATGGTGCCCATGCTGGGGGCCGTTGTGGAGTCGGCCACCGGCCTGAAGCTGCGCGACCTGCTGGGCAGCCAGGGCCAGGCTACTCCACCCGTGACGCCAGCGACGCCCACCCCCACGGCAACGGAGACAGCGCCGGTAGCGCCGGTGGTGGTGGTGGCGCCGGAGGTGATCGCAACCGTGACGGCTCCCGAGAACGGGAAGACGCCCGCGTAGGCCGCCGCATTCCTCACAATCAGTTCTAGTGCAATATCGGCGTGGGGGGGGGGGGGCGGGGGCCCACACCCCCCCCCCCCCCACGCCGATATTGGCAGACAAGCGGCGGGCGTGACCGAGCCAGTGTGTGGCTGTCGTGGGACGGCTACCCGGTAGGCAGTTCGCCCAGATGGATCCAGACGGTGCGCTCGTCTATGTTGCTCACGCGGTCGCCGATGCGCTCCAACTTGTGCGCCACCTTCAGCAGGGTCATACCGATGCCCAGGGTCTCGGGGTGGGCGGCCATCTGACGCAGTTGTTCGCGGGAGAAGGCGGCGTAGGCCGCGTCAATCTGCCGATCAACAGACAGGTGGCTGCGCGCTCCCGAGGCGTCGTGGGTAGCCAGGGCAGCCAGGGCATCGCGTAGAAAGACCTGCACCTGCTGGACCAGCGCGCCTAGCGGTGGCGCTGGCGCGCTCTCGGGCGACTCCCGCTGCAGCCGCCGCAACAGCCGGACGATGCCGCGGGCGTGGTTACCGATGCGCTCCAGGTCGGTGGCCACGCTCATGGTCGCCATCACCAGGCGCAGGTCCGTGGCGACAGGCTGCTGCATGGCGATGACTTCCAGGCACCGCTCAGCAAGGGCGGCGCTATCCGCCCTGATCGTGCGATCCAGGGCGCCGATGCGGATCGGCGCCGCGGCCTCGCCGGTGAGCACGATATCTACCGCGCTGCCCATGGCGCGTTGCACCAGGACGCTGATCTCCTGGGTGCGCCCCTGCAGTTCACTGAGCAGGTCGTTCAATGCCTGACGGGTCATCCCTTTCTCCTCCTTCCCTCTGTCATGAGTGTACACCCAGCACCCATCCTCGCCAGTGCCGCGGCGCGGAATGAGGCAGGCTCGGGTTCGTAGGTCAGGCGTTGCTAGACTTGTTCAACAAGGGCTGCCTTCGGACCTCTGCTGGTCGTCTAGCACTCATCACAGCAGGGATTCGTGTCCCTACCCGGATCATGCGCGTCAGCTCTGACTGGCGACTGGGAGGTGTGGGATGGGCGCCTGTACGGCACTTGAGCTAACTGCCAGCGCTTCTACCCGCCCAACCGCTCAGCGGGAATCCGATGTGGTTGGCGGAGCGCGGCCAGACCCCGAGTGGGACGGCCACCGGCGGCGAACGGTATGGCCTGGGCACTCCAGTCCCCACCGTTTTGCACGTAGACAAAGTAGCCGGCGGTGGCGCTCAGCACAAACGCATCGACGGAGCCGCCCTGCTGCTGAATCTGCCAGCTGGTTCCCGCCCACACGGCGGCCTCCAGGGGGTCCCGCGCGGCCAGGCTGGCCAGCAGCATACCCGCCGTCTGGGTGGAGTGTGCCAGGGGCAGGGCCACCAGGTTCCAACCCGCCGCCAGGGTGACCGTGGGTGGGGTCGTGGGGGCCGTGCCGGTGATGGTCACAGTGGCCGGCCCATCGCTATACAGGAAGTAGCCCTGACCCATGGTCAGCGTGATACCGGGAGTGCTGATTAGGCCATCTTGGTCCAGCACGGTCGCCCAGCCACTGCCCGCCCAGCTGGCCAGTTCGGCCAAATGGCCGCCAGAACTGGCCAGCACCGCCGCAAGCGCATCGTGGGCGCTCAGCGCAGGCACGGGGGCCACGGGCAAGCCGATCAGGTTCCAGCCGCTTTGCAGGGTCAGCGTCACCGCCTGGAGTGCCCCAACGGCCGTCGTGGCCGTGGCCTGGGCTGTCCCCGTACCCATCGGCGTGGCGGTAGAGGTGGTCGTGGGGGTCAGGCTGCTGGTAGGCAGCGCGGTCGCCGTAGAGGTAACCGTAGCCGTCTGGGTGGGGCTCAAAGTGGGAGTAGCGCTGGGTTGCGCCGACGAGGTAGGCGTAGCGGACGTCGCCGTGGGACAGGGCGCCGCCGCGGCCTGAGCGGCCCAGCCCTGGGTAAACTGCCACCAATCCAGCGACCCCCAGCCGGTGGCCTGATCCCAGCCCACGCCGGCGGGATAGCCAGCGCTGCCGGTGATCACATCATGGAAATAGGTGGTGTAGTTCGGGCCGTTAGCCAGCGCGTAGAGCGTAGGCACAGCCCAGCCCATGGGCGCCTTGCACTGTGTGGCCAGGTAAGCGTCGGTCAGGGCAGCCATTCCAGCAATCAGGGGGGCAGACAGGCTAGTGCCGCCCACCTGCTGCATGGTTCCATTGTAGTAGTCGGCGGCGCCTGTGTTGGGGTCGGCGTCAGCAGACACGTCGGGCTCAGCCCGACCCACTGTGCAGGGGGGACCACCCACACCAGACTGGGCCGCGCCCACCCCGGTTTGCCAGGAGGGGCGGGCAAACACGGCGGAGCAGCCACCGCCGGAGCCAGACCAGGCGCTCTCGCCGCCGGAGCCGCCCGCCACGGTCAGGGAGAGGGTGGTACCGCCCACGGACACCACGTTGGGGTCGTCGGCGGGGTAACTGGGCAACCCATTGCCGCAGGCGACTCTGGGCGCGCCGCAGCCAGAGGAGGGTCCGTTGTCACCTGAGGAGAAGTAGAACGTCTGGCCCTTGCTAGCAGCTGTCAAAAAATAGTCCTCGGTGATGGTATAGAAGGGGGTGTGCTGGGGGTCGGTAGTGTTGACCTCGTAGTCGCCCCAGCTGTTGCTGACCACGCGAACCGTGGGATCGTTGCTGGCGGCACTGATAGCCAACTCCATGCCCACATCGGAGGGGTTGCAGTAGTTGTCCTGGACGCTCCAGGTGCAGTCGCCCAGCCAATACTTCAGGTGGCTGCCGGGGGCCATGGCGTGGGCATACTCCACATCCAGCGCCTTCTCGATTGTCTGCGTGGTATCGCTGACTGGGCCGTTCACGGGGATCCACTCTACATGGTCTGGGCCGCTGCCCTCGGCCAAGGCGTCCCCGCTGTGAGCCGTGAAATAGGCCAGATCAGCGGTGGAGACCGGCGCTCCCCATAGGGTAAACCCAATGGTCTGGCCGGTGGCGTCGGCATTGTGGCCGGCCACATCATAGGCTGCCCGAAAATCGGCCGGGCCGTAGGGTGGCCGTGGCGCGGCGTGGGCGGCCGCGTTAGCCCGGCGCAGGTGGGCGCGAAAGCGGTGGTAGCTATCCAAGCCGCTGACCGCCTGCAGGCCCAGCGCGGCGGGGGGGGTAGCGTCGCGATCCGCCGAATAGAACCGCCGCCCGTTGGGCGCCTGGTAGTCGTTGATCGTCACGTGGAGGGCCGCCGCCACCGTGCGTGTGGTCCCGCGCACGATGATGGCCAGGTTATTGGGACTAACCGACACCAGCGTGAGGCCCTGCGATGTAGCCCACTCCGTCACCGCACGTGCTTGGGCCGCCGTGGGCGCGTAGCCAGCCCGAAACTCCTGGGCGGTCAGCGCCTTATTGCTGCTGGCCTGGGTGGCTACGAACGCCTCCAGCACGGCCCGATTGCGCAGGGGCAGGCTCAGGTTGAGCGTCATCGTGGCCGTGCTGTCATGGGCGCGCAGGCGTACCGCCTGGCCAGAGGCCACCACGGTGGGTGTCTGCCCGCTCAGGGTGGCCAGGGTCGCCGCTTGGCTGCCAAGAGCCTGGGCTGGCCGGGCGGCGGGTGGCGCGGCGCTGCTGGCGACCAACGCCAGCACACAGGCGGTCAGGCGGATCGCGCTCTGAGCGGTCCCGCGCCGCCCCATGTGCAGTGTCCACCATGGTCTCACCGTTATTGTTCTCCCTATGGGCGCCTGCTCAGTCTGTTCAGCTATCGTGTCTGCCCGTCGGCGCGCCGAAGACCTGCCCCCTGTGTTCCATTGGCCTGATGCCGTGGTTACATGGCCGTGGCACGGGGGAGCCCGAGGTCGTGGAAGGAGACGTTTGCTGCGTGGCTGGCTCTAAGCTCACTCTCCTACGCTACCATAGTCGCGTTATAGTGTCACATTTACGCGCTGGATCTTGGCTCATGCTTCAAAACTCACCGGCGCTGGCTGCCGTGGAACACACGTATGACAAGCAGCGTTCGATCAACGACGCGATAGTAGATGATGTACCGGAACGGCGGAGTCACTGAAGATAAAGCTCGGCACGGGTTACGAGGCCCTATGCTTCTGTGGGATGGCGTAGCGCTGCTCTGCCTCGGCGAGTGACGTGCGCGTGATCCAGCCTTGGGCGAGGAAGCGACTGACCACCTCCTCACCGTCTACCGTCCCGATAGTGCCGTCCTCTTTGACGCCCCAGCAAGCCTCATGATAAGCTGCTCCCGGTGGTCAGCTTTAGCCCTCCTCAGGGGCGCTGCTGCCCAGGGCAGCCGGATAGGAGATCTGCAGCGATGGGCGATATCACCTTAACCACGCCGCATGGCGACATGCGCGGTTACCTTGCCGTGCCTGCTGGCTCCGGCCCCTGGCCAGCCATTGTGGTCATCCATGAGATTACTGGCCTTAATGCCGATATCCGCGCCCACGCCGATCGCCTGGCCACGCGCGGTTACCTGGCTCTGGCCCCCGACCTGTACTCCTGGGGTCGCAAGTGGCAGTGCGTGCGCGCCGCCTTTGGCGACCTGCGCGCCGGTCAGGGCCGCGCCTTTGACGATATTGACGCCGCCCGCGCCTGGCTGGTCGCGCGGGATGATTGCGCGGGCAAGGTTGGGGTGATCGGCTTCTGCATGGGCGGTGGGTTCGCCCTGCTGGCCGCGCCGCGCTACGAGTTCGCCGCGGCCAGCGTGAATTACGGCCAGACGCCCAAGGACGCCGAGGCCGTGCTGGCGGGCGCCTGCCCCATCGTCGGCTCCTACGGCGGGCGCGACTGGGCCTTGCACGGACACGCTGCCCGCCTTGATCACGCCCTCAGTGTGCTCAACGTGCCGCACGACGTCAAGGAGTACCCCCGCGCTGGGCACAGCTTCCTCAATCATCACTCTGGCCTCCCCTTTACCGTGCTCAGCGTGGTGCTGGGCATGGGCTATCACGGCCCCTCCGCCGCCGATGCGCTGAGCCGTATTGACGCTTTCTTCAATGCCCACCTGCGCTGATGATGAGCTGATTGCCGAGTTGCGGCGCGGCGGCGAACGGGCTGATCGGGCCATCGCCGCGCTGAGCGCCGAGTTGGCCGCCGCTCGGGCCGTTCAGCCAGCGCCTACCCCAGCCGACCTGGACCGCGGCACCAGCCGTCGGCTACACCCGGGGGTGGTTGGCCTGCAGTTCGGCCATGGCACGGGCCAGAAATCCAATCTGACGCGCGGCTAACTCCAGCTTGACCGCACCTTGCGGATCATCACGCACCAGGCGGGCCAGGTCGCCGTCCTGCACGCAGCGGGTCAGCCGGGCTACCTCGTCGGCGAAGCTATCCAGCGATCGGATGCGCAAGACGCGGGCGCGATCCTGGGTCAGCGGGGTGGCGCCCACGGCCAGGCCAGACTCTGTCTCGCCGGCCTCCTCCGGCCAGAACTCGGCTTCCTCGGCGGCGCCCTCGTCAGTTCCTGGGTCGGCGTCCCGACGGGCGCGTGGCGTTGCTTGCAGTGGGGCCGGGGCCGCTGGCTGATCAGCCGGCGTCTCGAGAGCGCCCACGACTGCTTCTACAGCCAGGCCGCTGTGCCCGGCCAGGCGGGAGCTGGCCCGGCTGATCTGCGCCGCCGAGAGGCCGCGCTCCACCGCCTCGCGGGCCAGGGCCACCTGACGGGCCTCTGGCTCGACGGCGAGCAGATGCTGGGCCTGCGTAACGGTCAGTTCGCCCTCGTCTATCAGGTTTTGTACCTCCGCGGACAGCTCCAGAAGACTTAGATAGCGGGCTACCGTGCGCCCTGAGACGCCCAGGCGGCGCCCGATCTCTTCGCGCAACGCGCCGCCGCGCAGCCCAGGGCTCTCGGTGGTGATACGCTCACCCAGGCGGGCAAATGCCCGCGCCTTCTCCATATCGCCCAGGTCACGGCGCTGCACGTTCTCCAGGATCTGCTGCACCAGCGGGTCGCCGCCTTCGGCCAGCACCAGGCAGGGCACCTCAGCCAACCCCAGGCGCACGGCGGCGGCCAGGCGCCGGCCCCCGTAGACAACGCGAAACTGCCCATCGGACGCCGGTTGAACGCCGATGGGCTGCAGCAGGCCGTCCGCGGCGATAGACGTGGCCAGGCCCTGCAGATCGCCGATCTGGGAGCGGGTGCCCTGTGGGTCCAGTTCTACCTGGCGCGGGTCAAGCATCAATAGGCGGGGTGGCGAAACCGCGGGGGTCATGGGCGTGCTCCTTATTGGTGTGAGAAAAAGGCCATCTGGTGGCGGCACGCGGCGTCCAGCAGCGCTCGACGTGTCGCCAGTCGATCTTTTTGTTGCGGGGCGATGTCCCCCACCGGGGCGCGCCAATGCGCTACACTGGTCAGCAGACGCAAAGCCGTGGTCGGCCCGGCGCGCAGACCGCCCGCCCCACGGGCATACCCGGGCGCTTGCGGCGGATTCTTGAGGGAAGGGAACAGCTATGTCAGCTATGACAACGGTCAAAGGCATCCTGGGCGTGGTGCTCGTGTTGATTGGCCTGGTCTGGATTGGTCAGGGGCTGAACCTGATCAAAGGCTCCTTTATGACGGCGCAGCCCTTGTATGCCGTGCTAGGCCTGGTGGTCGCCGCGATAGGCCTGTGGCTAGCGCGAACGGCGCTGCGGGATGGTGGCCGCGCTGGCGGTCAACCGCGCTGAGATAGCAGTGCCAGGCCGCACGCGCACTGGGCGGACAGCGCGCTCAGGCAGGGTCCTTGGGCGCGCACTGCGCCTGCAGCCACTCCTGGTGGTTGGCCTCAATGCGCGCCGCGGCGGCCTGACGTTCCGTCTCGCGGACGCGCGCGGCGGCCTGGCGCTCCGCCGCGTCGGCGGCCCGGGGCAAACCCAATGAGTGTCCGGCGCCCCGCTCGGCGGCCTGGCGGGCCGTGGTCTGCGCCCGCATATGTGCCCGTTGCGCCGCCTGGATATCCTCGCCGTTGACCAGGACACTGTCGCCATAGAGCGACCCCTGGCTCTCGGTATAGACTCCCTCCTGGCTCTGGGTCACGCTTGACTGCCTGATCAGTTTCCGTGGCATCGCATTGTTCCTCTCCAGGCGCCGTCGTAGGCGCATTCTGACGCGGCCTGAGCGTGGGGAACGCTCACCCTGGACGCATGACAGGCTCCACCTCTACTGTATCACCTTTGGCGCCTATACCGTGGTCCCGGCCGCAACGCTAGCCGCGCGGGCCGCCTGGCCAGGCCACTACCCTTGGGGCAGGGATGTGCCAGTGGGCGACCAACCCGCGTGGCCTGTCTATGGTGGACCACCCCGCGCTGACGCCTTACCCGCTGTGCTGTGGGTCGCCTACACCGACAGCCAGGCCACCGACGGGGGCTTGATAAGGCTGGGCGCCCCAGCGCGGCAGATCCTGGGGCAGCAGAAAGCAAGCGCCATCACGCAGATGGCCACCGCCCAGCAGGTGGTCGAGCACAGCCCGGCGCAGCGCCGTGTCGCGGGGAGCCTGGGTCAGGTCGGCGGGTGGCTCGTCGAAGACGCGGCCCAGGGCGTCACGGCCATCAGAGAGCATGGGCAGCAGGTAGAACTGGCGCTGGAAGCGCACCAGGTTGGCCGTAGCCGGCAGCAGGTCGGCAAGTTGGGCATCCAATAGCCAGGAGGCGCAGGCAAAGGCGGCGAACGCCGTTTGCGGATAGTAGCGGGGGAAGAAGTCCAGCGCCTCCGTGAGAGAGCGCCGGCACGCCTCCATATCCAGCGGCGCACCGGCGGGGATGTGCAGATGCAGCACAGCAACGCCGGGCGCCAGCGCCTCCTCCCAATCAACCAGTGGCAGGCGCACTTCACGGCGTTCAGCGCGGCCAACGGGCAGGATAGGCGCGCCGACGACAATGTCCGCGTCGGCGGCCAGATGAGCCGTCCAGTGCCCCATGGAATCGCTCACGCCGCCGGCGCCATCACACTGGCCGTCGGCCCTATAGCGCACCCCGTCTTCGGAGAGGGCGATCACGCGCCCCGTGGCCCGATGGCGGTAGATGCGGGCGGGGGTCTCCCAGGGCCCAGGCTGGAACTGCAGGCGGCCCAGCTGAAATATGCCGCCGCGCAGGTGCAGGCACAGCCAGGCCAACTGGTTCGGCGCGATGCCCCACCTGCCGGTGGCGCGGCGGTAGTGGTCAGCCCAGCGCTGAATATCATAGAGCGTGTCGCGGGTGACTTCATAGGGCGTGCCATGGGCTGCGTGGAGGGCGCGGGCGGCAGGCACGCCGGATAGCGCCACTAGCAGGATCAGCATACCCGTATCGGGGGCGGGCAGGGCGGCCGGCGCCGTGGCCTGCTCCACCTCCTCCCAGGATGGCGCGGGGTCGCGCAGCAGCAGCAGATAGTGCAGGAACCAGGCCAACGCGGCGCCCACTGGGTCGGCGGCTAGCAGCGGAGCGGCGGTGACCGCGGCCGCCGCAAGGTCAGAGCTAAGGCCAGCGGCCTGGCAGGCCTCGGCGACGAATGTTGGGGCCAGGAAGGCCAGTGGTCCGGCCGGGCGCGCCGCCTGAGCCGCCGGCCACTCGCGCAGCAGGGGGTGACCGCTGAGCGCGGGGCCCAAGTGCCCCCGCAGGGCAGCCAGGCCCGCGTCATCGGCCTCGTAGGCGGCCATTGCTCTGTCCTCTCCCACGCGCTACAGTGCATCCTCAGGTAGTGCGCCGGTGAGATGGTCCCACAGGGCGTGGCGCAGGTTCCGCTCCTTATAGTGATCTGACTGTGAGCAGGCGCAGGCCTTCTCGAAGGTCAGGCGGCCCAGCTGCTCTGAGGCGGACGCCGGGTCGTGTCGCCAACTCGGAGTAACTGGCTCGCTGACCCGGTCGAACAGGAACTTGCACATATAGCGGGTGCGGTCGCTCTCATTGCGCGTGCCGGCGTGCCAGATGTCGTAGTGCGCCAGGACCACCGTGCCGGCAGGGACGGTCAGCACCACCTGATCGCGCAGGTTGGCGTAGGTAGCCATCTGGTCGGTGGGCGCATTGCGGAAGTGCGTGCCAGGCATCACCACGGTAGGACCCATGGCGGCAGTCACCTCTTGTGGGTAGTAAAAACCCAGCACGGTGCGGATCTGATTGTGCCGTTGATTTGTGCCGTCCTGGTGCCACGACTGGCTGCGCATGCCCGGCGGGCTGACATGGCAGTGGCGATGCGCGTTCATCCGATAGTCGGCGCCTAGCAAGCTGCTCAACGCGCCGCGTACACTGGGCTGACCCCACACCTGGCGCAGCGCCGGCACGAGATCCAGAATAGCGTCGCCGGGGTTGTCGGCCTGCCCGGCTAGCAGCCTCGTAATTTCGTCGTAGACCGTGGCGTGGAAGCTGGCGGGTAGTTCTGAGGGCAGAGCCATGTAGCCTCGGATAACAAATGAGATCACCTGCTCATCGGTCAGCAGCGCCGGGGGCGCCTCCGTGGCCAGGTCAGACGGGACAGTAGGGGTCAAGACATCAACCACCGGTCACATCTCCTCCATTTTCTGCAGAATGAACTCATAGCCCAGCACGTCAATGTCGCGGTCGTCAAACGGCACACGCTGCTGGGGGAAGTGGACCACCTGCCAGCCGTCCAGTATAGCGTCGTGGACCGTGGCGTAGGGCCACTCCGCCGTGGCCGTAATCTGGGTCACCGCGTCGCGGACCGGCTCATGCAGGGCCATCCCGATCACCTGAGATCGGATGCTGGGCGTGGTAGCCTGCAGATAGAGCAGCCGTTGGCGCCTGGCCACGCTGCTCTCACGTAGCTCGTTCAGTAGGTTATCCAGGTCGGTCTCACCCAGGCTGCCATCACGTAGCCTGGCCCGCGCCTGGCTCACCCAGGCTTCTACTACCCGCGCGCTGCTAGCCATGCCGCCTCCCTGTAGCCGCTCAGCCCGATCTGGGGCGTCAGCTTGTGAGTATAGCATCACACCGTAGCGCGCCGGTGTGCCCACCACTGGCTCTCCTGATAACTGGACCCGCAAGACAGCAGAGCAGAGGGTAGGCATGTTCATATTCAGGAAGATGCTATGGGGGGCGACCCCAAGGGTCACCCCCGACAACCCATCAGATGATGTCAACCGCCCTCTATCAGGCGCTCTGGAGGGTGGCCTGAACGCTCAAAGCCACGTTACCCTTCATCGCTTGCGAGATGGGGCAGTTGTCCTTGGCCTGCTCAGCCGCTTGCTGGAAGCCCGCCGCGTCGAGGCCGGGTACGGTCCCCTGCACGGTCAGAGCACTGGAGGCAACCTTGAACCCTCCATCCGTCTGCTCAAAGGTGACCGTGGCCTCGACCTGCAGGCGCTGTGGCGGCGTTTTACCCGACCCCAAAATATGCGAGAGGGCCATGGCATAGCAGCTTGCGTGGGCGGCGCCGAGCAGTTCTTCGGGGCTTGTGCGCCCATCGGCCCGTTCGATGCGCGAGGCCCAGGTGACCGGCAGGTCGGAAAACGCCTTGCTTGTATCAGCACTGAGCTGGCCCTTGCCATGGGCGAGGTCGCCCTCCCAGGTAACCGTAGCACGTCGGACAGCAGCCATCGTTTGGTTCTCCCTTTTCTAAGTTACAACTACTACTCGCGGCCTGATTAGGTGGCCCCTCAAGGTCAGGAACAATAACCCATCCCTACCATTGGGGGGCAGCAACTTCGCGCCGCATTCCCTACATCCGGCGCACCACGGGCTGGCCGCTCACCACGGCCGTATCCGGCAGGAACTGTGCCGCGTCTCAGCGACCCCAATAGCCTGTAGCCAGCCTGGGGAGAGATGGGGCCTCCTCTCACCGATGGTCAGCTACTCCCACCTGCTGGCACATATCCAACACCGGGCAGCTGGAGCAGCGCGGTAGACCGCCGGTGCAGATGTGCTTACCGAACGGTACCAGCAGCCGGTTGATCTCTACCCAGTAGCGACGCGGCAGCGACCCTTCCAGCGCGGCCATAGTGCGCTCTGGCGTGGAGGAGTTGACATAACCCCACCTGTTGGTCACCCGATGCACATGGATATCCACGCCGATGCGCGGTTGATCGCAGGCGATACCCAGCACAAGGTGAGCGCACTTAGGGCCGACGCCGGGCAGAGAGAGCAGTACATCGCGCTGGCAGGGCAACTGGCCGCCGAACTCAGCGACGGCGCGGTGGGCGATAGCCAGGATCTGAGCGGCCTTGGTCTCATGGAAGGTGCAGGGGGCGATCAGGCCATCTAGCTCAGCTTGGTCGAGCGCCGCCACCTGCCCGGGGGTGCGGGCGTGGGCGAACAGGCGGCGGGCCACGGACAGCATCGTTTCGTCGTAGGTGCGGATGGAGATGATACAGGCCACGATCTGCTCGAAGGCTGAGTTGTGGCCCTCGTCGGCCAGTTGGAACAGGCCAGCGGGTGGATAGAGGCGCACGGCCTGGCGCACCCGGTCCAGCGCCACCTGCACGTCGAAGGGCGTCTTGGGCAACGAGGGGTTGCTGGGCCGGGTCACCTCGGCGGCTCGCCCCGGCCGTCGCCCTCGTTGAACCGGCGGGCCGCCGAGAGGCTCATGCCGATCAGCGTGTCCAGCAGGGGTGAGCGCAGGCGACGATACACCGCGCCGCCGCGCTCGGCCAGCCGATCGGCGCCGGCGCCCGAGGGCAGCAGCCGGCCCACCAGGCCAAGCGCGGTGGCTGTTGAGCCGGGGAACAGGCCGTGGGCGCGCACCATCACCTGGGCTGGCAGCGAGAGCACGCGCTCGGCCTCGCCACGCCGCGTGGCGGTGACGATCTCCCGCGCGGCCTGCTCGGCGTCCATGGAGATAAAGGGGAGGCTATCGGCCAGGGCAAACAGGGTAAACTCCTTGTCCCGCTGGCCCTTAACGTCGGCATTGAGCAGCGAACCGGTACGCAGCAAACCGGGCACGATCGTGGTTACGGTAATGCCGTCGCGGGCTACCTCAGCGCGCAGGCCTTCGGAGAGGCCCACGGCGGCGAACTTGGCGCAGCTATAGGGGAGCAGGTGGGGCACACTGACCTTGCCGCCGATTGAGGTGATATTGACGATGCGCCCGGCGCGGCGCTGGCGCATCTGGGGCAGCACGGCTAGAGTAGGCAGCAGAGTACCCCAGAAATCCGACTGCATGGCCGCCTGGAAATCGGCGATGGTCATCGCCTGGAGAGGGCCGCTCTGGATGATCCCCGCGTTATTAACCAGGATATCAATGGCCCCATAATGCTGGGTCACCGCGGCGACGCAGGCCTCGACTTGATCACTGTCGCCCACATCGCAGACAACGGAGTACACGTCGGCGCCGCGCTCCCGCAGGTCGGCCTTCGCCTGGGCCAACTCAGCGTCGTCGCGGGCGCAGATAGCCACCCGGCAGCCGGAGTCGGCGAACTGGCGAGCAAGCAGCAGGCCCAGACCGCGTGAGCCACCCGTGATCAGCGCGGTCTGGCCAGCAAGGTCCGCTTCCGACCTTCGAGCGGCCAGACCGCGGCGCAGGGCGCCCACGGACTCCCCCATCGTTCTTGCCCGGCCTACCATACCTCTCCTCCCCATCGCAGCCCTCCTCCTCCTAGCGCTCACCCTGCCGCAACGCTGCAGAAACCATGCCAGGGGCTACTAAGACACCGGCTCTGCTGCCTTTGATAATGCTGCTTATCGAAAGCATCAGTCAACATTAGCCGGCATGGTGATCGTGCCCACGGGTGCCTAGCGGGTATACTCTGAACCAGGACAGGCCTCATGCCTGTCCCTCAGTTCCCCTATGGAAAGGCGATCAAGAAACAATGGATTTCACCCCGACTGGGCGACGGCTGCTGGCCGTCGTCGCGCACCCCGACGACGTGGAGTTCACCTCTGGCGGGACGATAGCCCGGTGGATTGCCGAGGGCGGCGAGGTCTACTATCTGATCTGTACCGACGGCGCCGCCGGTGGCGGCCACCCCTCACACACCGCCGACTGGCTGCGTGAGACGCGTGAGCGTGAGCAGCGCGACGCGGCGGCGTTCTTGGGTGTGCGGGACGTCTTTTTCCTACGCTATCGTGACGGTGAACTACTGCCCAGCCTGGAGCTACGCCTGAGCATTGCCCGCTGCATTCGCCAGGTCCGCCCCGACGCCGCGCTGATCCTCAACCCCGTACGCCACTGGGGTCCCAATACACTGCGTGGCAACCACCCCGATCACCTGGCCGCCGGCGAGGCGGCCCTGGCCGCGCTCTATCCCGGTGTGGGCAACGCATGGACCTTTACGGAGCTGCTGGCCGAGGGGCTGCAGCCGCACACGGTACCTGAGATCCTGATCGTTAACACGGAGAAGCCCGACTACGCGGTGGACATCAGCACGACCATAGACACAAAGATAGCGGCGATCCGCCAGCACGTCTCACAGGTGGGTGACCGTGAGATTGAGGAGCGCATCCGCGGCCGGGCAGCCACGACCGGCGCAGCCTATAGCATGCCCTACGCCGAAGCCTTTCTGCGCCTGCTCATTGATTGGTAAGCTCCTCCGCCAGCCAGCTCCGTGGCCATCCATGCGCTGATAATCAGACTGCGGGGGCCGCGGCGCCGCTTCCGCTGTTTTAAGCTGGAGAGTGGGTGAAGCGCATTTCATACCCACTGATTCGCCGAGGCGCCAGTTTGCCGACGAACCGACAGGTTATGTCAGCCGCACTGTACTGGCGCGCTCGGCGCCACGAGGGGGGCCTTGTGTGATGAGGAAGCAGAGGGCAGACAACGCGACACAACTGACCGGGCAGGTAGCCCTGGTCACCGGGGCGAGCAGCGGCATCGGCGCGGCGACGGCCCACGAACTGGCCCGCCGCGGCGCACGTGTTGTGCTCACCGCGCGGCGCGCCGACGAGTTGGAGCGCCAGCGGCACAGCATCGTCAGCGCCGGAGGCCAGGCCGTGGTCGTGGCCTGCGACCTGGCCGATCAGGCCGCCACGGCTCAACTGGCTCAGGATGCGGCGGCGGTGTGGGGCCGCGTGGATATCCTGGTCAACAACGCCGGCGTCGGTTTTAGTCAGCCCCTGACCCAGACCGCGCCCGACGACATCACCCGCATGGTCGAGGTCAACCTGCTGGGGCCGATGCTGCTGACCCGCGCGCTGCTGCCGGGCCTGCTAGAGCGCCGCCACGGGGCCATCATCTCCATCGCCTCGGTCGCCGGGCACGTGGCGACCGAGCCGCTCTACTCGGCCACCAAGTTCGGGTTGCGCGGCTTCTCCCTCTCGCTGCACCGCCAACTCGCCGATAGCGGCGTCTCCGTGTCGCTGGTCTCGCCCGGCTTCATTCGCACGGCCATGACCGCTGAGACGCGGGGCCGCCTACCCGGCCCTCAGGTGGTGGCCACGGTGGTGGCCGACCTGGTCACGCGGCCCCGCCGTGAGACCCTTGTGCCGCGCCGCTACATTGGGGCTGTCTGGTTGGAGCGCCTGCTGCCGGCAGTTGTGGACCACGCCCTCCGCGGACGCGTGTGATACCGATCAGCCCTCAGTTGCCCCTCTCCCGGGGCAGTTGGATACAGTGTTGGGCAGCGTTAAGGGTGTTCACGGGGCCACTTTTCCGGCTACCCTGATCTTATAGTGGGGTGGGCGCCAGTGTCCAGAGGCATACCACGCCGCCAGACGGAGGAACGGTACGGGGGGAAAGCGCCCATACAATGATCACAACACGGTTGCGTCTAGCCAGACAAGGGGAGCAGCAGGGGCAAGGCCGGGCCACCACGTCAGCCAGGGCAGAGCCCGACCAGGCAAGAGGAGAACACAACCATGGCTAATCAGGCGCGGCAGGTGCGCTATCGCTTCACCCCACGTCAGGTTGCTGGCTGGGCAATCACCCTGCTGCGCGGACAGCGACGTTCGCTGTTTGCCGATAGCCGCCTCTTCCTGGGCGCTGTCGGCGCCCAGCCCCGCGTAGACGGGGCATCGCATCTGCCCACCCATGGACCGGTAGTACTGGCCCCCAACCACTACCAGCGACCAGGGTTGTGGGTCGGCTGGAGCGCCAGCGCCGTCGTCCAGGCCACCGTCGGGCAGCGCCCCGACCTGCGCAACGGCCTGCACATGCTGATCACGGCGGAGTGGCCGCTGCGCCTGTTCGGCCGCGCCTACTCCAACCCCCTACTGCGCTTGCTCTTCAGGCGGCTAACCGCTATGTATGGGCTGGTCGCCCTGCCCGCCATGGCTGGGCAGGTGGCGGGCCGGGCAGGGGCACTGCGGGCCGCCGCCGCGTTGGTCACCCGCCAGGGTCCCCATCATGCCCTGCTGTTCTTCCCCGAGGGCCGCAGTGGCGACGGATTGCTGGAGGCGCTACCCGGCAGTGGCGACTTCCTGGCCTTGCTCTCCCGCCTGGGCGTGCCCATTATCCCCTGCGCGGTCTGCGAGGACGCGGGTCAGTTGGTCGTGCGCTTTGGGCCGCCGCTCGCCCTGGTCACCCGCGGCCCCGCCGATCGCGCGGGCCGCGATACCGCCGCGCGTGACGCGGTGATGCTGGCGATTGGCAGGCTGTTGCCACCCCCCCTGTGGGGGGCCTACACAGGCGCCCTCACAGCCGATCAGGCCCGCTCAGACCCCTCCACCCTAGTACTACAACGACGGATTAGGCAGCTAAGAACGCAGCATCCGCATCACGCTGCCGACGGAGACGACGTTTGATGTGCGACTGTTTGGCGCGCTCGTTGCGCACTTGGGTGTCGCTGAGCCAC
>JAABUM010001375.1_pt1 | contig 36709 bp, 25 predicted proteins | sample 5559161 | NCBI WGS metagenome assembly JAABUM01 (sample SAMN10711868, study PRJNA513369) | rock metagenome | isolation source: Antarctica rocks | place: Antarctica: Victoria Land, Siegfried Peak nord
GCGACCCGTGCCAAAATGCACCAATGCTTGGATGCGCTCCCACTGTGCAGCCGTCAGATCACTCTCGTAGGGCTGTTCCACACCTCCCAGTTTGGCAAATCACTCCCTTTGAGCACAGACTCTTAGACCACCCGGCTCTCAAGTACTTGCATCACGCTTATGCTGCTCCTCCTCGAAACCACGCACGCTCCGGCCACGGACCTGGGATTTTTGCTGCACAAGAACCCTTCGCGCGCCCAGACCTTCGACCTTCCCTTTGGGCAAGCACGCGTCTGGTATCCGGTCGCGACGCCCGAGAAGTGCCAGTTCGCCTTGTGGCTCGATATGGATCCGGTGCGCCTTTCGCGTGGCTCGGGCTCCGATCATCGCGACTCGTTTTCGCTGCAGCCCTATGTCAATGATCGGCCTTACGTCGCCTCCTCGTTTCTGTGCGTGGCCATCGCTCAAGTACTTCGTGCAGCCATGAGCGGTCAGTCCAAGGAGCGCCCTGAACTGGCCCAGACTCCGATTCCGCTTGCGGTTCGGCTGCCTGTTGTGCCCTCGCGTGGCGGCGAGAGCTTGCTGCGACGCTTGTTCGAGCCTGTGGGCTACCAAGTCGAGCCGAAGCGCCTGGTTCTGGACAAGAATCTGGGCTGGAACGAGTCGCCCTATTACGACCTGAGCTTGAAGGCCACCCGTAAGCTGAGCGAAGTGCTGGAGCATCTTTATGTTCTGCTGCCTGTTCTGGACGACGACAAGCACTACTGGGTCGGGCCGGACGAGGTCGAGAAGCTGCTCAAGCACGGCCAGAGTTGGCTCGGCTCGCACCCCGAGCGCGACCTGATCGCGCTGCGCTACCTCAACAAGCAGCGCGCCCTGGCCTCGCAAGCCGTGGCTCAGCTCATAGCCGATGAAGCGCCCGACTTAGACGAGCAAGATCAGCAGCGCGACGAGGAAGAAGGAGCCGTCGAAGGCACCGTTGAAGTGGCTCCCAAACCGGGTGCGCCTGCTGCAAATACTTCTGAAGAGGCGCCAGATGAAATCGAGAAATCATCGGGCGAGAAGCGCTCGCTGCACCTCTTGAGGCTCGAAACCGTGCTGCAAGTACTTATGGACAGCGGCGCGCGCAGCGTCCTGGATTTGGGCTGCGGCGAGGGCAAGCTCCTGCGGATGCTGGCCCAGGAGAAGCAGTTCGAGCGCATCGGCGCGCTCGAAGTCTCGCATCGCGCGCTGGAAATCGCGGGTGGCAAGCTCAAGCTCGAACGCCGCCCCGACGCCTGGCGCGAGCGCATCCACTTGTGGCACGGCTCGCTCCTGTATCGCGACGCCAGGCTCGAAGGCTTCGATGGCGCGGCTGTAGTCGAGGTCATCGAGCATTTAGATGAGCCGCGTTTAAGAGCCTTCGAGCGTGTGCTGTGGCAGTTCGCGCGCCCCAAAATAGTTGTGCTGACCACGCCCAACCGTGATTACAACGTGCTCTTCCCCACGCTCACGGCGGGCTGGATGCGCCACCGCGACCACCGCTTCGAGTGGAGCCGAGCCGAGTTCCAGGCCTGGGCTCAAGGCGTCGCGGAGCATTGGAAATATGGCGTGCGCTTCGAGGACATCGGGCCGCTGGATGAAGAGCACGGCGCGCCCTCGCAGATGGGCATCTGGACGCGCGACTGAGGCGCAAGTACTTGGCGGATGCGCTTTGGTGTCACATCAAATTCTGCAGCCACGGCGGGCGCAGTTCAGGTCTGAGATGCTGCCACCAGGCGAGCAGGCTGGACAGCGACAGCATCATCCACACGCACAGAATGATGCTCCAAATGATGATCGCGTCGAACTCGTGCGGCTCACTCTCTGCTTTGCGCAAGGCGTTGAACGCACACAGCAAAGCCACTACTCCAACGACGAAGTGACCGGCGGCGCGGGCAGCGTTGTAGGTTTCCATCCAGCCTTGAGGCGTTCCACTTTCCCGGACCTGAAGCGGAACCACGACCCACATGAGGACGAAGCCAAGAACAGCAATGGCCACCGAAACACGCAGCTCTTGGCTTGAGAAGATCGGAATACGCTGTAAGTACTTCATCATGCGTTGCCTCGGTAGAACCACTCCTCGTTGATCCAAAACGCGAGCAAGTACTTGCTCGCGCCTTCAATTCATTATGCCCCTCAAAATCCCCAACCTCTCGCTCGTCTTGCTCATCGGCGCTTCGGGCTCGGGCAAGTCTTCGTTTGCGCGCAAGCACTTCAAGCCCTCCGAAGTCCTGTCTTCGGACACCGCACGAGGCTGGGTCGCGGACGACGAGAACTCGCTCGAAGCCACGCCCGATGCCTTCGCAGCCGTCCACTTCATCGCCGAGAAGAGGCTCGCGCGCGGCCTGCTCACCGTCATTGACGCCACCAATGTGCAGCCCGAAGCGCGGCGTCTCTTGATCGAGCTGGCGCGCAAGTATCACGTGTTGCCCGCGGCCATCGTGCTCGATGTCCCACAGAGCGTGTGCCGCAAGCGCAACACGCTTCGCCCCGATCGTCAGTTCGGGTCGCACGTGGTTAACAACCAGACCCGCGATTTGCGCCGCTCGCTCAAGTTCCTCAAGCGCGAAGGCTTGCGCTCGGTCTTCGTGCTCAACTCGGAGGAGATCGAGTCGGTGAGCATCGAGCGCACGCGCTTGTGGAACGATCGGCGCGAAGATTCTGGGCCCTTCGACATCATCGGCGATGTTCATGGTTGCGCCCATGAGCTGCACGAACTGCTGCAAGTACTTGGATACGCTCGCGACGAGTCGGGCGTGTGGAAGCATCGGGAGCGGCGCGTGATTTTCCTGGGCGACTTGGTCGATCGCGGCCCGGACTCGCCTCAAGTACTGGAGGACGCGATGGCGATGTGCGCTGCGGGAGCCGCTCTGTGCGTGCCAGGCAACCACGACGCCAAGCTGCTCGACAAGCTGAGGGGTCGCAACGTCAAGATCGCGCACGGCCTGGCCGAAACTCTGGAGCAGCTCGAAGCCCGCGATGAAGGCTTTCGTGAGCGAGCCGCCAGCTTCATCGACGGCCTGGTGAGCCATTACGTGTTGGATGGTGGCAACTTGGTGGTGGCGCACGCGGGGCTGAAGGCTTCGATGCAAGGCCGAGCGAGCGGAGCCGTGCGCGCCTTCTACTTATACGGCGAGACCACGGGCGAGAGCGACGAGTGGGGCCTTCCGGTGCGCTACCCGTGGGCGCGCGATTACAAAGGGCACGCGCGCGTGGTCTACGGGCACACGCCCGTTGCTCGCTCGGAGTGGCTCAACAACACGCTGGACATCGACACCGGCTGCGTCTTTGGAGGGCGGCTCTCGGCCCTGCGCTATCCTGAGCTGGAGCAGGTTTCTGTCCAGTCGCGCCGCGAATATGCGCCTTCGGCCAGGCCGATCTTCGATGAGCCAAGCGACGAGAGCGACGTGCTCGATCTGGAAGACGTGCTCGGCAGGCGGCGCATCGAGACGCGCTTCGGGCCACCTGTCGCGGTGCGCGAGGAGAATGCTCTGGGCGCGCTCGAAGTGATGAGCCGCTTCGCCTGCGACCCTCGCTGGCTCATCTACTTGCCCTCGACGATGTCTCCCGTCGAAACCGCGCGCTCAGGAGAATATCTGGAGCATCCGGCTCAGGCCTGGGCGTATTTTCAACAGCAGGGCGTCCAATTCGTGGTGTGCGAGGAGAAGCACATGGGCTCGCGAGCGGTCGTCATCGTGTGCCGCGATGAGCAAAGCGCTCGCGAGCGCTTCGGCGTCGAGGGCGAAAGCGGCGTAATTTACACGCGCACAGGCCGCCGCTTCTTCGAGGATCGTGAGCGCGAAGCCGCTTTGCTCCAAATCGTGCGCGACTCTTTGAGCCGCTCCCATTTCTGGGACGAGTTCGAGACGAGCTGGGTGTGTTTAGATGCTGAGCTGATGCCGTGGTCGGCCAAAGCCACTTCGCTGCTGCACGATCAATATGCTCCCGTGGGCGCGGCTGGAACGCACGGGCTGCAAGTACTTGAGCAAGTCTTGGGCTCATCCAACCCAGCCGTGGGCGAAGAAATCGCGGTCTGGCACACCGAAGCCACTCAAAGGCACCGCGATTTGCAAAGCTACACGCGCGCTTACGAGCGCTACTGCTGGGAAGTTTCGGGCGTGGGTGACTTGAAGCTGGCTCCGTTCCACTTGCTGGCCGCTGAGGGTAAGACGTTCTTCGATCGCTCGCACCTCTGGCACATGGAAGCCATTGCGAAAGTTTACGAAGCGGACGATTCGCAAGTACTTGTGGCCACGCCTCATCGCGTGGTCGAGCTGGCGGATGAAGAAGCTGTGCAGGCCGCGACGCAGTGGTGGCTGGATTTGACGGCCAGCGGAGGCGAGGGCATGGTGGTCAAGCCGCTTGATTTTATTCCGTCGCGCCCGCAGAAGCCCGAGGTTCAAGACGAAGACGCGCCCGAAGCTGAGCCCGCGCCCAGGCGCAAGCCGAACGAGGAGCGCTGGACTCAGCCCGCGATCAAGGTGCGAGGCCGCGAGTATCTGCGCCTGATTTATGGCCCAGAATACACGCGCCCTGAGAACATCGAGCGGCTCAGGGCACGCGCCCTGGGCTCGAAGCGCGGGCTGGCGTTGCGCGAGTGGGGCCTGGGGCTGGAAAGCCTGGAGCGGTTCGTCTCGCGCGAGCCGCTGCGCCGCGTGCACGAGTGCGCGTTCGCTGTGCTGGCCCTGGAGTCTTCGCCAGTTGATCCTCGACTGTGAGCCGTCAGGCGAGGCGGTTCGGGTTGAAGCAGGAGAGGCTTAGGCGGGGCTTGCGCCTCTCCTGCTTCCGAGCCTGCAAGTACTTGCACACGGATGCTTGATTCTATCGCTCTTCGGGCGAGTGATCCTTGAGGTAGCGCTCGAAGAACGCCCGGTAAGGCGAGTCTTCTTTCACCTCGACGCCGCGCTTTTGCCCTTCGCCCAGCGCGTGCTGGATGCCCCAGCCGTGCTTGACGGCCAGGTGCAAGAGGCCCATAATCCCGGCGCGCCCTCCGCCCTGGCAGTGCAAAACGGCCAGGCCGCCCGCGCTTTCGATGGCCTGATGCACGCGCGAGACGGCGGTGTCGTCCAGGATCGAGGGCGAGATCGGGATGTTCGAGTAGTCCATGCCCGCGCCCTCGACGGCGGCCTTCTCGCCCTCCCAGAAGTCCTGCTCATCAACGCCGCGCAGGTTGATGACCTCGCGCACGCCGCGCTTGCGCAGCTGCTCGATGTCATCGGGCGTGGGCTGGCCTGTAATTAAAAGCCCCTCGTCCAGCATCTTCTCGTTGTTCATCATGCTCTCCTGAATTAAGCTGAGGCGTGCTGTGCTGCGCCAGATTCGCGCCGCGACAGGACGCGACGGTTCCATGTTGGGCTGAAGTGATACAATATGGGCCGCTTCGGGGTAGATTCTTCGCGATCCAACCTCACAGGCTCAGCAAAAGGAGCGCATGATGAAAACAATTGCTACACGAGCGGGCAAGGGCTCAGGTGCTGCCTCAAGTACTTGCCCAGCCCAGGCTCGCTTGAACACAACAACGCAGCCCAACACGCAGCCTCTTACGTGGTCAATGAGAACAGGCGCTTTGACTCTGGCTCTTTCGGGCGTCCTCGCCGCGAGCTCAACTCTTGGAACCAAGGCGTGGGCGCAGAAGGTAAGTGCCACGCCCATTTCTGCCGTGCTCACGCCCGAGCAGCAGGCTCAGGGCGCGAGCTTAATTGAAGAGGCCATTGGGTTAGCCGAGGCCGAGTCGGGCCGGGGCTACTCGCCCACGCGCGTGGCCGTTGTGCGCGGCGCACCTTCTCTGTTGCCGCTGCTCGAAGCTCCCGCGCGGGACCAGCTCTTGAATCGTTGGATGCGGCTGGCCATGGCCGGCGGCGTGTCGCGCCAGGTTCGGCTCGATGCCTTCGCGGATTTCTTCGACATCGCCACACGGCGCGACGGCGCTTTCGCGCGACGCGTGGCGAACTCGCTCAGTGGAGACGATGCGGCGCGGGCCGGAGCCTTCATCACGCTCTCGGAGGGCGCCGAGAACTTCAGCTGGAAGCAGGCCAACGATTACGCCCTCAGCGCACGCTCAGCCGCCCGAGCCGAGCCCGTGCCGGGCATGAGGGCGCGCGCCCTGACCTTCGTGGCTCTGCGTATGGCCACGCTCAACCCCGAGCTGCGACCCAGTTCGGTGATGGAAGCGTCTTCGGCGGTGCGGGCCGCGATGAAGGGGCGCGAGCGCGACTTTCTCTTAGCCGAAGTCGCTGGAGCCGCCGCTCAGTTCGATATGCCCCTGGCGCGGCGCATTGGCTCCAGCATCGGAGACGCGGGCTTGAAGAACCTGGCTCTGTCGCGCGTCAACCTGTCCGAAATCTCGCAGACCACGCTCACTGTGGCGAGCCAGGATCGCATTTCGGCTCTGGCCAAGGCCGCGGCTCGCTACGATGTGCGCGCCATTCCGATCTTGATGCAGCTGCCGCCTCAAAGCGATGTGCTGCGCGCGCTGTCCGATTCATTGCCCGCCGTGTACCCCACAGCGAGCCTCCCGGTTCCGGTCTCGACTCTGGAGCAACTGTGGAGCTTCTCGCAGACAGCCGAGCCCAGCGTGTATAAAGATCAGCTGCAAAGCCGCCTCGCCCGCCTGATGATGCTGCACGATCTGTGGCGCGGGCGGGCCTGGGGCAAGCAGCTGGCCTGGAAGGGAGGGCGCGTGCAGGCCGGCACTTTCTTGAACCAGGTGGCTCAGGCACGCAGCTCGGCGTTGCAAAACAGGGCCGCTCCACTGCAGGAACTGGCCGACCGCAACATCTCGCGGGCCATCGTCGAAGCCCGCTCGCTCCAGCCCGCAGGCCGCGCCGAAGCCCTGCTGCTCCTGGCAGGCCAAGTCCTGACCTGAGCCGCTGCCGATTAGCCACAGAGAAGTCCTTGAGAATGACCTCCAAGTACTTGCAAGCATCTTTTCAATCTCTCTGTGGCTAATCGGGAGCAAGCGCGTTCTACGGCGTGGCGGCGAAGCGGTCTTCGAGCAGGAGGGCCTTGGGGTTCTTGGCCACGTCGTAGAACACGATCAGGGTGTACACCTTGCCCGAGATCAGCTCAGCAGGCTGCTGCAGCGTGACGCTGTCGCGCAGCCTGGCCGCAGTGGGCTGAGGCGAAACCTGGCCTGGAACTAAGGTCGGAGTCGGCGCGGGCGCGGCTTTGGAGGGGCGCGTGTAAGCGATGCTGAAGGTGTGCTGGCCGGGCGCCAGAGTCTTATATTCGGTGTCCTCGCCGTAGCGCACTTTGCCGCGATACTTCTGGCCATCAATGGAAACCTGGATGTCGCCCAGTTCCTTGGCCGCGTGCGCGAAATCGATCTTGGCCTTGCCCGTTTCAGGCCCGCCGCTCCTGGCTCTGAAGGGCAAAAGCGCCACATCGCCCGGCACGCCGTTGACCACAACGGTCAAGTCGTCGCCGCTCTTGAGCTTGACTGGCATAGGCCCGGACAGCTTCGCTCCTGAAGTGCTCAGGGCCGTGATTTTGACCTTGTCGCCGGGAGCGATGGCCGCAAAGGACGAGGCGTTGCCGAAGCGAAAACCGTCGCTGGCGGCTTTGCCATCGGCCTGCAGCTTCACGTCGGGGCCGCCTGGCACGACGTGGACGCCGCGCACAAACGCCTGCGCCGCTTCCTTCGGAGGAGCCGAGGCCGCGGGCGCCTGGCTCGCTGAGGTAGCCTCAACAGAGGGCGCGGCTACACTCTGGGAGCTGTTTGAGGCAGCAATGTTCGAGGCCGGGGAGTTGGAAGCACAGCCCGCCAGAGCGCAGGCCAGCACAGAGGAACTCAAGAGAGAGGCGCGTGAAATCATGCCGCGCGGCTCAGGCAAAGGCAGTGCCGCTGGTTGGAATCGCAGAAGCTGCCCTCGGGAATCCGAATCGCAAGTACTTGTGGTTGGGATTCCCGAGGGCAGCGGCTTGAAGACGAATTTATGAGCGTTGCGGGGCGAGCGATAAGGGCCGCGGATCATTTGCTGGGCGCGCGCCTGCTGGCGGCTCAGAAGCGGCGCCAAGCCGGGGTCATCGTGCTGTATCACCGCGTCTCGACGGGGCCGGACGCGGCTTACCCTCCGCTGCACCCGGCTCAGTTCCAGGCGCACTGCGAGATTTTGAAGCGCTCGTTTTCGATTCTGCCTCTGGGTGAGATGGTCGAGCGTCATCGGCGCGGGCTGCCTCTGGGCGGCTGCTGCGCCATCACCTTCGACGACGGCTACGGAGACTTCCTGGAGCACGCGCACCCGATTCTGCAGCGCATGAGCCTGCCCGCGACTCACTTCCTGGTTCTGCAGAGCGTGTTGGAAGGGCGTCCGAACTGGAACTGGCGCGCCAATCGTTTGGCGCAGGCCGCGCACGGGCGCCGCGATGTGCCGCATAGCTTTGAAGTACTTGGGCGCCTTTCGGGGCTTGAGATGGTCGGGCACCTGGGCCGCTGGGAGGCCGCTCGACGCAACGACTGGCTCCAGGAAGCCGAGGACGCGCTCAGCCAGAACCATCGCCTGGCTCCCGAGCCCAGGATGCTGCGCGCGCCCGACCTGGCTCAGTGCGACGCCAGCCTGATTTCCTGGGGCTCGCACACTGTTTCGCACGCCATGCTGGGCTGGTGCGAGCCAGCCGCCCTGCGCCATGAGCTGGCCGATTCGCGCCTGGAGCTGGGCCGCATCACAGGCCGCGACGTGGATTTCTTGTCTTATCCCAACAGCAGCTTCTCGCAGGCGGCCATCGCGGAAGCCAGGAGCGCGGGCTACAGCGCGGCCCTGGCTGTGGGCCAGAGCGAAGTCAGCTGGACGAGTCCTCTGATGGCACTACCGCGCTTTGACATCGGGTGGATGGACGCGAGCCGCCTGCGCCTGGAAGTGTGCGGAGCCGAGGCTGCGCGGTCGGCCTTGCTGGGGCGGCGTTGGGTGATGAAGTGGCTGGTGGCGAAGTCGCGTCGCAAGGGCGCGTCGAGGGGGCTCGGCGGGCACAAGGCCAGGAGAAGCCATGAGTGAAGCGAGCTTGAAGGTGGTTCTGCTGCTCAGCGAAGGGGTGTGGCAGCGCGCCCTGGCGCACAGGCTGGCCACTGTGCCCGGCGTGAGGCTGAGCGGCATCGTGATCCAGCACAGCGCGAGCACCAAGTCGCCCGAGTGGATCCGCAAGAACCTCAAGACCCAGCGCGGCCAGGTCGCGAGCAAGATCGCGCAGCGCCTGTTTTTCGGGCGCGCCCTGCAGGACATCGAAGATCGGGCGCTGCAAGTCTTCGGGCGCGGCGGCGAGCCCTTGCCCTGGCCTCGCGTGCCCACGCTCGAAGTGAGCGACATCAACGGCGAGGAGTGCGTCCGTTTCCTGCGCGATCTGGCCTCTGATGTCATTGCCATCTCGGGCACCAAGATCATCAAGGCCCCGATCTTCAAGATCGCGCCCAGGCGTGGCCTGCTGAACCTGCACACAGGCATCTCGCCCTTCTACAAGGGCGGCCCCAACTGCACGCTGTGGTGCCTGGCCAACAGTGAGCCCCAGTTCATAGGCTCCACGCTGCACGTTTTGGACGAAGGCATCGATACAGGCAACCTGCTCATCACGGCTCAGGTGCGCATCGAAGAGGCCGACACTGCAGCCAGCCTGGTGTGCAAGTCCGTCGCGCTGGGCCACGATTTATACGCGCGCGTGCTCGGGGCGATGGCCAAAGGAGTCGAGCTCAAGGCCATTCCCCAGAGCGAGATCGGCACGGGGCGCACCTATTACACGCGCGAGTGGAACGTGGTTCAGCTGGTGCGCGCGTTGCGCTTCGTGGGCCAGGGCCGCCTCAAGCGCTGGGTGCAAGAGGGGCGTCCGGGCTTGAGCGATGTGCGCCTGGTCAATGTCCTCGAAGGCAAATAAGCCGAGCCTGCGTCTGGTGGTGAGTCTGGCACAGCAAGTACTTGCGGGTATTAGAGCGCTCCAGAAAATTCCAGCAAGCGATTCACCATCTCACCACCCCACTACCTCACCCCAGCTTCCTCAGCCTGGCGTTGATCTCTTCGCCGCGCGGCTGATCCAGAGCCAGCAGAGCTGAGCCCAGATGAGCCGCGATGTCGCGCGCCGTCAGGCCGTTGCCGTGCGTCTCGAAGGCCAGGTCGCCCGCCAAACCGTGTAAGTAGACGCCGAGCAGCGTGGCGCTGAGGGCATCTTTGGTTTGGGCCAGCAGGCCCGCGATGGTTCCCGTCAGCACATCGCCCGAGCCTCCGGTGGCCATGCCTGGGTTGCCCGTTGGGTTCACGTACAGGCTCAAGCTCTCGTCCGCCGCACCGCGAGGATCGCAAACCAGAGAATACGCGCCCTTGAGCACCGTGACGGCGTTGTATTTCCGCGCGCACTCTTCAACAGAGGCGAAGCGATCTTCTTGGACTTCACGAGCGCTCGTGCCCAGCAGAACGCCCATCTCGCCAGGATGCGGCGTCAGGATCGTGGGAGCCTTGCGCGCCTTCACTTCATCCGCGATTTCGGGCAGAGCGTGTAGCGCGTCGGCGTCGATGAGCAGAGGAGCCGGGCACTCGCGCACGATTTGTCGCACCAGCTCCCAAGTACTTGCGCTCCGGCCCGTGCCCGGCCCCAGCGCCACGACTTGCATTTCCGCCCACTTCAGGCGCAGCTCTTCCAGAGCGGCTTGAGTCAGCGCTCCCTTCTCATCGCAAGGCAAAGGATGCGTTGTGGCTTCCAGAACCGAAGCGGCCACGGTGTCCAGAATCGCGTCGGGCACACAAGCTAAGCACAGCCCCGCGCCGATTTGCAAGCTGGCGTGCGAAGCCATGGCCACGGCTCCGCTCATGCCCCGCGAGCCGCCTATGACCAGAACGCGGCCAGCGTCGCCCTTGTGGGCGTCGCGCGCGCGGCGGGGCATCATACGCTGAGCTGAAGCGTGCGTGACGAGCTCGCAGCCTGTGCTCTGCGCGTGCATCTGGCGCTGGCCCGAGCCGATGTCCCCGACCCAGATTTCGCCGCAGCGATCAACGCCCTCGCGCACGAACATCCCGCGCTTGGGAGCGGCGAAGGTGATGGTGTAGTCAGCACGCGCGGCTTCGCGATCGGCCTCGCCGGTGTCCGCGTTAAGCGCGCTGGGGATGTCTATGGCAACACGAATCCGGCGCGCTCGATGCACCGACAAGCACTTGAGCAGAAACTCCAGCCGCTCATCACGCACTTCCCCGTGGAAGCCCGTGCCCAGCAAAGCGTCTATGAGGATGTCGGCGGCACGCAACTCAGAGTGCGCCTGCTCCAACCCATGAGCCCGCTCCAGGTGAGAAGCCTGGAACAAGCGGCCCAGGCTGAACGGAGACCGAGGCGGCTCCACATCCAGGCACGCGCGCAGAACATGAGAATTCGCTATCGCATCGCTGCTTAACTCCTCTTGCGTCGCGGCCAGCAACACGACCGGACGGCACCCCATGTTGCTCAGGTGCCGCGCGATCGCGAAGCCGTCGCCGCCGTTGTTGCCCTTGCCGCACAAGATCACAATGCGCTTTTCGTGAAGAGGCGCGAACTTGGCTTCCAGGAACTCGACCACGCGCAGGGCCGCGTTTTCCATCAGCACCATCGACGGGATGTGGTATTGCTCGGTGGCCTCCTTATCAAAGGCGCGCATTTGCTCGGCGGTGAATATTTTCATGCTCAAGTACTTGGGCTCACGAATACTGCTGCATCAAAGCCGCGACCGCATCCACGATCTTCTGCGCGTCCGGCAAAGCGGCGCGTTCGAGCTTATCGGCGCAGGGAATCGGCGCGTCGGCTCCGGCCACGCGGCGCACAGGAGCCTGCAAAAAGTCAAAGCACTCCTCCACAATACGCGCCGTGATCTCAGCTGAGACGCCAGCTGTCAGGCAATCTTCGCACACCACAATCGCGCGGCCCGTCTTCTCAACCGAAGCCGCCACAGTGTCCATGTCGAGGGGAACTAAAGTGCGCAGGTCGATGACTTCGCACTCGATGCCCGCACCCGCAAGCGCCTGAGCCGCCTTCTCGCACTCGCCAACCATGCGACTGTAAGTGACTAAGGTGATGTGCTCGCCCGCGCGCGCGATGCGAGCTTCGCCCAGAGGAACCACGTAGTCGCCGCCGGGAGCATCGAAGGCGGGCACGGGGCCTTTGACGCCATACAGCAGCTTTGACTCAACGAAGAAGACTGGGTTGTCGTCGCGGATGGCGCTCTTCAAAAGGCCCTTGGCATCGTAAGCCGTGGCAGGAGCCACGACCTTGACGCCTGGCGAGTGCATCAGCCAGGCTTCGAGGCTTTGCGAGTGCGTCGGCCCGTAGTTGCGGCCTCCGCCTGCGGGAGTGCGGATGACCATAGGCACGGTGCACTGCCCGCCGTACATATAGTGGAATTTCGCGGCGTGGTTGACGATCTGATCCATGGCCAGCGCGATGAAGTCCTGGAACATGATGTCCACAATCGGCCTGAGCCCCGTAATCGCCGCGCCCACGCCGACCCCGACAATCGAGTTCTCCGAAATCGGCGTGTTGCGCACGCGAGCCGAGCCGAACTGCTCAACCAAGCCCTGCGTAACCTTGAAGGCGCCGCCATATTCGGCGATGTCCTCGCCCAGCACGAAAACGCTGGGGTCGCGCTGCATCTCCTCGGCCATGGCTTCGCGCAAGGCCCAGGAGAAGAAGATTTCGCGTTCGGAAGTGGCTTGAAAATCAGTTGAGGTCATAAAGATTCTTCGCCCTCGAAGAGCGAGAGTTGATCGAGCGAACGCAAGTACTTATGGCCCTCAGTTGTCGTCTGGTACTTTTGGCTACGTGAGCGAGGATGCTCAGGGTCGGTCATGGACAGCCTGCCAGCTTCCAGAAGGGGGGACAGATAACGCTCTCTCATATCTTTGGGGTCCTTGAGCTGCAGGTGCTTCTGGATCGCGGCGCGGTCACGCGAGGTGCGGCAAAACTCCAGCAGAGTGCGCGTCTTCCCCTCCCTCAGACGGACCTTCACATGGGGGGTAATAAGAGGGGAACCCCCTTTATTACCCCCTGTATGAGCAGCGAAGGCCCGATGCACAGGCAAAATCGCGGTGAAGTAAGTACGCCCTTCGTCGAAATCGAAGTCGGGTGCGGGCGAGCCATTGTCGTGCATGGCCCGCAGAACTTTAGGAATGCCTGTGCTGCGCCCTTCCGTCAGGCGCAGTTCTTTGAGAAAATCGCCGATGCGCCGGTTGCGGTAGCGGCGCGCATCGATCTTCCCCCGCTTTAAATCTTCCAAGCGGATCGAGCGGTCGGGGCCAGGGTAGGAGATGATAGTGAGAGCTTCGGGCGTCGCCCTCACCTCGATGGGGTCGCGCTGCTCGTAGGAGCGGTGGAAGACCGCGTTGCTCAGAATCTCCTCGATGGCTGCGAATGGGTAATTCCAGCAGCGTCCGGCTTCGGCACGCCCGGCCTGCTTAACGGTCTTCTGCTTGAGGATCGTGCTCTGGATATAATCCAGGGCATCGCGCAGCTGCCGTCCCAGCGGGCCGCGGAAAGTTTTTTCGATCAGGGTGTCGCCGCCCGTCCCATCGGGGAACAACACCACGTCGATCTGAGACTGTGGGAAGAAGCGCTCAGGTTGCTCATGGAAGAACATCAGCCCGACGTTGCGGGGCGTGAGAGCTTCAGGAGGCCCGTCAACAATAGCCATGCACTGGCCCAACTCCAGCACGCTCAAGGCTTCGGACTGCTCGTAGAGATCGCTGCCAATCTCTTGCAGGTGCGCGCGAATCAAGCCCAGCTTCAAGTCCTCGACGCGGGCGTGGTGGCAGACGCGATCATCAAAGGGGACGTTGTTGGCCAGTTCCCAAAGCTCCCGCAGTTCGTGATCTTTGTCTTTGACCTCTTTAGTGATGGAGCCCTGGCGGATGTAATAGGCGCGCCGCTTCTCTTCCTTGGCCAGCGAGAGGGGAGCGGTGTATGGTCGGTTGCTCCCGCCTGGAGCGTGCAACACCAAGATGTAGCGGCCTTGCACCTCGTAGGGCTCGATTTGAGGAGTGTAAGAGGGCTGAATCTTGCGGCCCAACTCGACAACTTTCTTCTGCAGTGCATCCAGTGCCCCAAAAGTAACACCGGCAGGTGGTAAGATAGGCCGTCCGTCTTCATCAGCAATGCCCACGAAGATGTAGCCTCCGCCCAGGTTGTGGAAGTCGTTGGCGAAGGCGCACAACGTGTGCAGAATCGGCTCAGGGTTCCAGCCCTCCTTGAACTCCAGCCGCTCCCACTCGACGCTGTGCCCCGCGAGCACATCTTCCACGTTGATCGGCAAACCCATGCGCCTCAGTCTAATGCTCCACGCCCACGCAAGTACTTGCAGAGCTTACAAGCAGCGTGCTAACAATTGGATGTGCTCCTCACCTCTTTTCCCGGTCTTGACGCGCGGCTTTCCGTCATTTGCCTGGGCGTAGCTGAGCATGGCTCAGCCATCTCCAACGATGACTCCTTGAAGATGCTGGATGCCTTCGCCCAAGCGGGCGGCAACTTCGCGGACACGGCTCACATCTATGCCTCATGGCTGGCTGGAGGCGAGGGTCAAAGCGAGCGGGCTCTGGGCCGCTGGATTCGCAGCCGCCGCCCTGCCAGCTTCTCGGTCGCGACCAAGGGCGCGCATCCCGAGCTGAGCTCAATGGAAGCCTCGCGCCTGGCCCCTCAAGACATCGCGCTTGACCTGAGCCAGAGCCTGGAACGCCTTCAACTCGACTCAGTTGAGCTGTATTGGCTGCATCGCGACGACGAAAATGTTCCCGTGGATGAGATCGTCCAAGCGCTCAACGAACAGATTCAATCCGGACGCATCGGCGCCATTGGAGCCTCGAACTGGAGCCTCAAACGCATCCTCGAAGCCAACGTTTACGCCGAGCAGCACGGCTTGATCGGCTTCTGCGCCAGCCAGATCGCGTGCAGCTTGGCTCAGGTGACGCCTCAAGTGCGCGGCGCGGGCAACACGCTTCAGATGGACGACGCCACCTTGAAGTGGCACCGCGAGAGCCAGTTCCCTCTGGCCGCTTACTCATCTCAGGCCAACGGATTTTTCGCTCACGCGCTGCCAAAGGAAGGCATCGAGCCAATGCCCAAGCAGAAGTCGCTGGCGCATTCTTATGGAAGCGAGCGTAATGCTCAGCGCCACGATCGTGCCACGCAGTTGGCGAGCGAGCTGAAGCGCGAGCCCAACGAAATCGCGCTGGCCTGGGTGTGGAGCCAAAACTTCCCGAGCGTCGCCATCATCGGCCCGCGCAGCGTGGAGCAGCTCAGCTCAAGCCTGCGCGCTGCTGACTTGAGGCTTTCGCCCAAGCAAGTCGTGTTCTTGGAAGGCGATGAAGCCAAGTAGAAAGCACAAGAGGCGCTGCAAGTACTTGCAGCGCCTCTTGTGCGTATTGAAGCTCTAAATATCGCCCGGCTCATTGGCCATGCGCACCAGCTTGGGCGAGAACTTGCCGATGATATCCACCAAGTCGCTCTGCGCGGCGATCACCTCCTCGATGTCTTTGTAAGCCTGCGGCGCCTCGTCCAGCCCGCCGCCGATGAGCGTAACGCCCCTGTCCTGCAAGTACTTGTCGCGTTGCCGGTGCGTGAGCGCCTTGATGGCGGCCTTGCGTCCCATCTTGCGCCCCGCGCCGTGCGAGGCCGAGTTGAGCGATTCGGCCACGCCGCGCCCGCGCACCACGTAGCCCGCGTCCGCCATCGAGCCGGGAATAATTCCCAGCACGCCCACGCCTGCTGGAGTCGCGCCCTTGCGGTGCACAATCACCGGCGTGCCATCCTCCAGCTCCTCGCGCCAAGCGAAGTTGTGGTGGTTCTCGACCGCCGCGATCTCAGTCAAACCGGCGGCTTTGGCCACGGTCTCGTGGATTTTGTGGTGGCAGGCTGAGGCAAAGCGGCCCGCCAGCTCCATCGCGATCCAATACTCCTGGCCCTCAGCCGAGTCCAGCGGCAGCCAGGCCAGGTGCTTCACCGAAGGCGGCAGGTGAGGATGAGCGTCCATGGCCAAACGCGAGAACTCATTGGCGATCTTGTGCCCGATGCCGCGCGAGCCCGAGTGCGACAAGAGCGCCAAGTACTTGCCCGCTTGCAAGCCCAGGTCTTTGGAGTGCTGCTTGAGCTCGAACTCGCCCCACTCGACGAAGTGGTTGCCGCTCCCCGAAGTGCCCAGCTGATCGCGCGCCTTGAAGTGCAGCGACTTGAGTAGCTTGGACGAGTTCCAGGCCGGGTCGTCCAGCACGTCGTGCTCGCGCCTCTCATCGCCCGAGAACTTCACCGCCATCCCGAAGCCCGTGTTGTCGAGCAGAGCCTTTTCGAGCTGAGCCTTCTTCTGCCCCAGGATGTGCGGCGAAGCCTCGTAGATCGAGATGCGCATACGACACGCGATGTCCACACCCACAGCGTACGGAATGACAGCATCCTTGACGGCCAGCACGCCGCCGATGGGTAGGCCATAGCCGATGTGAGCGTCCGGCATCAGGGCTCCGGCGGCGGCGACAGGCAGGCGCGCGGCGTTGTTCATCTGGTCGATGGCGCCCTGGTCGATGCCCTCAGCGCCCCAGGTGCGGAAGGCAATCGGCGACTCGCGCAGCTTGTCGTCGTAGCGCGCGCGCTCGACCTTGACGTGGCTCAGGCACGACTGCGCCAGCGAGCTCAGCACGGCATCTGCGAGGAAGATGGTCGGGTTCTCGCGCACCGCATCTAAGCGGTCCAGGACTTGGGCGCGCTCGATGCCCTGAGCTTGCAAGGTGGCTCCGGCGCTCTTGGCCAGGCCGATGACCTTGCCCTCGGGCCAGCCGCGCGCCTTGAGCAGCTTGCCCGTGATGATGTGATCGTTCATAAAAATCTTGTGCTGAACCGGCCCGATGCTCCAAGCATGAAGGCGCTTGTGAGAAGAGGGGCAGGTAAATGGAATCGGAAAAACAAAAAGGCGCGGATGCCGTAGCATCCACGCCGTTCCAGAACACGCTGAGCTGGGTTCAGCCGCGCGAGGGGAAGAGCTTGAGGGAGTTACGAAAAAAGGCGCGCGAGGTTGTAGCGGGCCGCCGTTCGGGACTGAGGGTTGAGATAAGTGCTGGGCAAAGATTGGTGACAAACATGGCGGCCTCCTGCGTTGATAAGCCGATCGCACAACATTTATGATGCGCGCGGCAAGCACACTTTAGCGCGTGGCAAGAGCGGCGTCAAGGCGAGCTTAGCGAGCTTGAATTGAGCATCGCGAAGGACAAAGCCGTTATACCCAAAGGGCACGCCCGAGGCTTGCGCAGGCTCCACAGCGCAAGTACTTGAGGCCACAACAAAGCGATGACGATTTTATTTTCTCCGTTGGGCCTGGCCTACGGCACTTTATACTCGGCGATTTTGCTGACGCGCCCGCAGAAGATCATCGTGGTGACTTCGCCCCAGGCCGTGAAGAACCTGCACGATGCCCTGGACGCCGCGCGCTTCTACCACGGCAAGTTCGAGCACGAGGCGCACATCCTGGAAGATCCCTTAGCGGGCTTCGACGAGGCGCGCAGGCTGGCGCGCAGGCTGGCGCGCACGCCCGGCGCTTGCAACATCATCAACCTGACGGGCGGCACAACGGTGCTGCAAGAATGCGTGCGCTCGGTTGCGGATATTTTGCGGCGCGGCGATGCGCGAGCCGATCCCGAGATGGCGCTCAAGGAAATCAAGGTGCGCGAGGTGGCCGTCGTCGATCGGCGTGCGCCGAGCGAACAGGCGCGGCATCCTCTGGTGGTGGGCGAATTGGTCGAAGTCTCGCCGCTGTAGAAGAGGCGCTCCAAGTACTTGAGTCCAAACCGCCGACACAAAAGCTGCACCCTGGGCTTGAACTCACTCCCGCTGCGCTCAGGAGCTTGAGCTTGCAAACTGCTGCTCAACCTCAACGGGAGAAAATCATGTCTCAGCTCAACCACGCCGGCATCCGAAGCCAAGCCTCGCCCGCCTCGCCTCAGCAGCCCAGCGCTCTGGACGATTTTATGTTCGACCTCAACGGCTTCCTCGTCCTCAAGAACGCCGTAGATGCCGACTTGCTCAGCCGCCTGAACGCGGAGTTCGACGCCTTCCCGGATGAACTTGGCCTGGGCGAGTGGTATCGAGGCTCGCAGCGCCGCGATTACACGCCCGACACAGGGCTTGAGCTGCACAACGCGGTTGAGCTGGGCAGGCCTTTCGAGGAGCTTATCGACCATCCTTCGTGGCTTGCTCACTTGCGCCACTATTGCGGCGAGGAGAAATCCTACACGCAGGGGCTGTTCATCGACGAGAGCATCGCTTCTATTCGCACGAGAGGCGGGCATCATCCCGTGCACTCGGGCGGCTTCCGAGGGGCTCTACGTGGCAAGTATCACTACGAGAACGGTGTGTTCCGCGTCGGGCAGTGCAACATCATCCTGGCCCTCACCGACATCGGCGAGGGCGATGGGCCAACAATGCTCATCCCTGGCTCGCACAAGAGCAACTTCCCGCACCCCTTGCAGGGAGACTACGCCAGGGGCGACCGCATGGACACCCTGCCCGGAGCGATTCCAGTTCACATGAGCAAGGGCGACGCGCTGTTGTTTTGCGACGGCTGTATGCACGGCGGCAGCAGCCGCACCAAGGAGGGCGAGCGCAGGATCATCATCTACCGTTATGGCCCGATCTGGGGCGCGAGCCGCTTCGGTTACACCTACGATCCCGAGTTCCTGGCTCAGCTTTCGCTTGAGCGCCGCCAGATTCTGCAGCCCGTGGCTCCCGTTGAGCGCAGCGCCTCACGCGTGCCCCGTATGCCGAGTGAGAGCGAGGGCAACGCTTACGCAGAGAAGTGAGCGAGTCGGAAGGTGGGCTGCAAGTACTTGCAGCCGCTCTCATCAAGATCCTTGAAGGCTTCAGGCTCAAGCCGGGAACGTAAATGCCTTTCTTCGGTCTGGAAGTGCAGCTCAAGAGAACAACCGCTTTTTCCTCCTCGAAACACTCCTGTTACGAGGGACGAACATACTGCAAGTACTTGTTGCAGCTTTGGCAGACACCAGCGCGGGCTTGCTGAGCCGCGCTTAGAGGAGAACCCTGAGATTATGTGGCAACGATTCACTGAAAGGGCGCGGCGCGTCATTCTGCTCGGCCAGGAAGAGGCGGGCAAGATGAGCTCGGCGCACGTGGGCACCGAGCACCTTCTACTTGGCCTGGTGCGCGAGAACGAAGGTGTGGCCGCTCAGGTACTGCAGAAGATGGGCGTCAACCTGGCCAAAGTCCGGGCCGAAATCGAATCCGAAATCGAGCCCTCCAACGAGGCCGCTTCGCCCGAGCCCAAGCTCACGCCCAAGGCCAAGCGCGTCCTGGAACTGGCCGCCGATGAAGCCAGGCGCATGAGGCACAACTACATCGGAACCGAGCACCTTCTGCTCGCTTTGCTGCGCGAAAAAGATGGTCTGGCCGCCAAAGTCCTGCGCAAGCTGGGCCTGGATCTCGAAAAGGCGCGCAACAAAGTCCTGGAGTACTTGGGCCCCGATGCCCTGGGCTCGACTCAGCCCTCGGCTTCAGGCTCGGGCGGAGGGCGCGGCGAAGAGCGCTCGGGCGAACGTGAGCGCGGCGACAAGGGCCGCACGGGACGTTCGCAGACCCCGGCCCTGGATCAGTTCGGGCGCGATATCAACGTGATGGCTATGGAAGGCAAGCTCGATCCCGTGATAGGTCGCGCGCCTCAGATCGAGCGCACCATCCAGATTTTGTGCCGCCGCACCAAGAACAACCCCGTGCTCGTCGGCGAGCCAGGCGTGGGCAAGACGGCCATCGTCGAAGGTCTGGCTCAGCGCATCGTTTCGCGCGATGTGCCCGAGCCTTTGCTCGACAAGAAGATCATCGCGCTGGATCTGGCGACCGTTGTGGCCGGAACCAAGTATCGCGGCGAGTTCGAGGAGCGCATGAAGCGCATCATGGCCGAGATTCGCGCTTCCGCCGGCAAGATCATCGTCTTCATCGACGAGCTGCACACCATCATCGGCGCGGGCGCGGCTGAAGGTGCCATTGATGCCTCGAATATGCTCAAGCCAGCCCTGGCGCGCGGCGAGATGAAGTGCATCGGCGCCACCACGCTGGACGAATACCGCAAGTACATCGAGAAGTCGGGCGCCCTGGAGCGCCGCTTCCAGATGGTTCTGGTCCCCGAGCCCACGACCGAGGACGCCCTCGAAATCATGAAGGGGCTGCGTCCTCGCTACGAGGAGTTCCACTCGGTCAAAATTTCGGACGAGGCGCTCAAGGAATCCGTTGAGCTGTCGCAGCGCTACATCCCGGCTCGCCAGCTGCCAGACAAGGCCATCGACTTGATCGACGAGGCTTCTTCCCGCGTCAAGCTGCGCGTGGCGATGCCGCCGCAGGAGATTCGCGATTTGCAAAAGCAGCTGGACGAGATGACAGCGGAGAAGGACACCGCCGTTGAGTCCGGCGAATACGAGAAGGCGGCTCAGCTGCGCGACAGCGCTACTCAGCTCGAAGAGCAGATCAGCGCAGCCGAGGAGAAGTGGAGGGAATCGCGCGCCAACGCCGATGAGCATCCTCCCGTCACCGACGACGACATCGCCACGGTTGTCTCAGAGTGGACAGGCGTTCCCGTGCGCAAACTGACCGAGGAAGAGACCTCGCGACTCTTGCGTATGGAAGACGAGCTGCATCAGCGCGTTGTTGGGCAGGAAGAAGCGATCAAGGTCATCTCCAAGGCCGTGCGCCGTGGGCGTGCGGGGCTGAAAGATCCGAAGCGTCCGGTCGGCGTGTTCATGTTCGTCGGGCCAACGGGCGTGGGCAAGACCGAGCTGGCGCGCTCCTTGGCCGAGTTCTTGTTCGATGACGAAGCGGCTTTGATTCGGCTCGACATGAGCGAGTATTCGGAGCACTTCAACGTCAGTCGGATGCTGGGCTCGCCTCCGGGTTACGTGGGCTACGATGAGGGCGGGCAGCTGACCGAAGCGGTGCGGCGGCGTCCTTACTCGGTGATCTTGTTCGACGAGATCGAGAAGGCGCACCCGGAGATCTTCAACACCTTGCTGCAGATCTTCGACGACGGGCGCTTGACCGATGCTCAGGGGCGCACGGTGGACTTCAAGAACACCGTGATCATCATGACCTCGAACATCGGCACGGCCTCGATCAATGACCGCAACGTCGGGTTCCGCGACATGAGCGTCTCGGGCAAGGACGAGGAAGTCGTGTACAAGGAGATGAACAAGCGCGTGATGGACGCCTTCGCCAAGGGCTTCCGTCCCGAGTTCCGCAACCGCCTGGACGAAGTGATCGTGTTCCACCACCTGACGGGCGACCAGATCCTGACCATCGTGGACTTGATGAGCAAGCGCATCACGGCTGAGCTGGGGCGCCGCGAGATCAGGCTCGAACTGATGCAGGGGGCCAAGGAACTGCTGGCCAAGGAAGGCTACGACCGCCAGTTCGGAGCGCGTCCTCTGCGCCGAGCGGTGCAGCGCTTGATCGAAGACCCCTTGGCTGAACGGCTTTTGATGGGCGACTTCAAGGCGGGCGATACGATCTACGTCGATGTGCAAAACGGCGAGACCGTCTTCCTGACCGAGAAGCCCGAGCCGAGCGAAGGCGTGGAAGTTCCCGCTGAGACTGAAGCCGAGCACCAGGCCGAGCACACCGAAGACGCTTCGGAGCCTTCGGACGAGGAACAGGTGCGTCTGTCGAAGATGATGGACGAGTAAGTACTTGCGGCCCAAGTACTTGAGACGGCGCGGAAGAAATTCTTCCGCGCCGTCTTTGTTTGTGGCCAGGAGTTTGGGGATTTAGAGCTTGGTTTGGGTTGAGGAAGCGTTTGAAGCGCTTCAGTCCATATCGTCATCATCGTCGCGCAGCCGCTCGCCTCGCCTGCGCAGCTTTCTGAGCGCGCGGATTTCGAGCTGCCTCACGCGCTCGCGCGACAGGTTGAGCTGGGCCGCCACATCTTCGAGAGTCTGCGGGCCTGTGCTCTGGAAGTCGCCCATGCCGAAGCGCTTTTCCAGAATCAAGCGCTCACGCTCGCTAAGCGCGCCCATGACTTCCTCGACCTCGCGCTTGAGCTCGCTGCGCGTCAGGTTCGAGGCCGGCTCGTTGCCTTCGCCGCCTTGCAAAGACTCGCCCAGCTCAAAGTCCTCGTCGCCTCCAACGGGAGCTTCGAGCGACAGCATACTCTGAGCCGCGCGCAGAGCTTCTTCGACTTGCAGAACAGTCATGCCCGAGGCCTTGGCCAGCTCCTGGCGCGAGGGCGAGCGTCCGTGCTCCTGCGACAGCGAGCGCTGCAGCTTTTGCAGCTTCATGATGGCTTCGGAAAGCTGAGCCGGCAGCTTCATCGAGCGGCCCTGATCCGCGATAGCGCGGTTGATGCTCTGGCGAATCCACCACGTCGCATAAGTCGCCAGGCGATGCCCGCGTGCGGGATCGTAGCGGTCAATGGCGCGCAAGAGGCCAATCGTCGCTTCCTGCACAATGTCCAGAATCGGCAGCGTGGTGCGTTCTTCATACTTGCGCGACATAAACACGACCAGCCTTAAGTTCGACTCGACCAGCTTCTGGCGCGCCGCGTCCGCGTCCCAGGTCTTGTCGCGCACCTTGATAGCCAGTTCGCGCTCCTCTTCCTCGCTCAAGAGCGGAGTCTCGGCCACGCGATCTAAGTACTGCCTGAAGGCATCGGCTACGGCGGGGCCTTCCTCGTCTCCGGCTTCCTCAGACAAGTTGTCCTCGATGTTGGCGATGTTTTCCAGAGCATCGGGCAGCGCGCTCATGCGGTCGATGGCCGCCAGAACTTCATCCAGATCGGCGTGCGCGCGGCGCATCTTCGCAGGCCCTTCGAGCGCCCCTTCAGGTGCCGAAGCAGCTTCAGGTTTGGAAGGCTTGGCCGAAGTACTTGCGGGCGCGGTTTTAGAAGCTGTAGGGGCTTTGGAAGCGTTGAAGGTGTTCAGGGCCAGCTTCAGCTCGTCGTCCTCGACGATCTGGATGCGGCGCGACTCGAAGGCTTCCAGCACTTGCTCGACGGCTTCATCATCCACGGCGTCTTCGCCCAGGGCTTCGAGCACCTGGTTGTAAGAGACGCGGCCCGTCGTCACGCCCTCGTCCAGCAGGGCGCGCACCGGCGAGCGCTCCAGAATTTCATTCTCGACTTCGTGTTCGCTTGGGTTCATTGTTCAAAGTGTAGCGCACGCTTGGCGTGGCTCCGGCTGCGTGCGCTCGACTTCAGTCGAGCGCCCTAACTCATCTCAAGTACTTGCACACAAGCCACGCGATGCGGGAACACTGAGGCACGATTTGAACGATTCTATGAAACCAGCTGCTTCCCTTCCCAAGATGCGCTACCGCCGCTTCGGGCGCACCGAGCTCCAGATGCCCGTCCTCTCGTGCGGCGGCATGAGATACCAGCACAAGTGGGGCGACGCCTCACCCGAGGAAATTCCAGCCGAAGCCCAGGCCAACCTGGAAGCCACCATCCACCGCGCCCTTGAGCTTGGCATCAACCACATCGAGACGGCGCGCGGCTACGGCACTTCCGAGATGCAGCTGGGCTCCGTGCTGCCCAAGATCCCGCGCGACAAGCTCATCGTGCAGACCAAGATCGGGCCACACGAAGACCCTGAAGAGTTCCTCAAGACCTTCGAGAAGTCGATGGAGTACTTGCAGCTCGACCGCATCGACCTGCTGGGCTTCCACGGCATCAACACACTTGAGCTGCTCGATCAAGTGGTGCGCAAGGGCGGCTGCATGGATGTCGTGAGGCAGCTGCAGCGCGAGGGGCGGGTTCGGTTCGTGGGCTTCTCGACGCACGGCCCGTGCAGCACCATCAGCCAGGCGTGCGAGACGGGCGAGTTCGACTACATGAACGTGCACTGGTACTTCGTCAACAACCTCAACTGGCCCTCGATCGAAGCCGCCACCAAGCAAGACATGGGCGTATTCATCATCTCGCCTTCGGATAAAGGCGGGCGCTTGTATGAGCCGCCGCCCAAGCTGGTCGAGCTGTGCGCGCCGCTTTCTCCCATCGGCTTCAACGACCTGTTCTGCCTCAACCGTCCGCAAGTCCACACGCTTTCCATCGGAGCCGCGCGGCCCGGTGACTTCGATGCTCACGTTGAGAGCCTGGAGTTTTACGATTCAATTGAAGCGACTATTGCACCGATTGAGGCCAAGCTGAGGGCCGAAATCGAGAAGGACTTCGGTGGTGAGTGGCTGGCTCGTTGGGATGCCGGGCTGCCTGAGTTCGAGGAAGTTCCGGGCGAGATCAACGTGCTGGAGATTCTGCGCTTGTACACCTACGCCAAGTCGCTGGATTTGGTGGCCTGGGGCAAGGAACGCTACAACCTGCTGGGCAACGGCGGCCACTGGGCTCCGGGCCAGAACGCGAGCACGCTGGACGACAAGCTGAGCGAAATCGCGCCGCTGCTGAAAAGCTCGCCCTTCGCTGAGAAAATTCCGGGCTTCTTGCGCCAGGCCGACGAGATGCTGCGCGGCGAAGAGAAGAAGCGGCTCAGCCAGAGCGAGTAGCCGGATCAAGCAACAGGCTCAAGTACTTGGAGCGGCCTGAGTGAGTCGCTCCAAGTGCTTGAGGGCAAAAGATTTAACAATTGCTTAGCCTGCGTGGGCGGAACGTGTTGTATCACGCCTCGTTGACTGCTATGCTCACAAGTCCGCTTGAGAGTAGAGTGAGCCGAAGAGAGAGGGCGAACGAAAAGCAGCGTCACACTGGGGGCCTAACCCGCAAGAGCGGGGATTAGTCCCGATCGGTGTGGCCTTTTTTATTGCCTGAAATCCGAGCCTCAAGCGGAAGACTTCGGCGCACAAGCCGCCGAGTTGAGCAAAACGCTGCAAATGTCGTGGTCGTAAAGCCGTAACGGTGCGCTTGCCTCGCGGCGCGAGACACCAAATTCAACAGTCGCGAAAGGAGTGTGGCCCGGTACCAAAGGGCTTCTTCAGGCACGAACGAGCAGCTTCAGGCTGTGGTGCTTTGCGAGGAGCCTACATTGTCGGGCGAGAAGGCGAGGGGCCACAAAGTCCCCGCTTGCAAAGGAGAATTCATGCATCTGGTAATCGAAGGTCGCCGTGGCGACTGGCACAAGCTTCAGGATCTGCCGGCTCTCTATGAGCTGCTGGACACCCTGCCGGGCCGCATCAACATGACCAAGATCATGCCGCCCATCGTAACGCGCTATGTGGGCGTCTCGCCCCACGACTGGGGCATCTCGGGCTTCGTGATGATCGCCGAGTCGCACATTTCCGTCCACACCTTCCCCGAAAGCGGCGAGGTTTCCATCGATGTCTTCTCCTGCAAGGAGTTTGACCCGGCTCTGACCTGCAAGTACTTGAGCGAAGCCTTCGGGCTGCAGGAAATCGAAACTTGCGTCCTGCGCCGCGGCCTCGAATACGGCAAGGGCACCACCATGCTGCCCACGCGCATGGCCCACACTGCCACGGCCCACACGCCCAACGTCACCAAGCCCGATGAAGAAGCTGAGCTTGTCGGCGCCACGGCCCTGCCCGGCTACCACCCCAACGGCTACGAGTCCAACCGCCGCGCCCTGGAACCCCTGAACGGCTTCTCGAAGAATTGAAGCCGGAGTTAGATAGCCAAGCAGCCCGCCTCAAGTACTTGAGGCGGGCTGTGTCGTTGTGCACGGGGCCAGTTCACGAATAGCGAGCGCAGTTGTGAGGCGCGATGTGGAAGCGCCCTCGCCCCATATTCAAGCGTTAGCGCAGGTAAGCCTCGGTGACATACTGGCGCATCATGCGGTGGGTGTTGAAGTAGCAGGCGTTCTTGCCGATGGCGCCCTTCATCACCTGGATCCAGCCGGTGTGGTTGTCACCGGCGTAATACAAGGGCAGGAGCTTGTGCTCCAGCTTCTGGTATAAGTCCTCGATGTCGGCGGTGTCGTCGTTCTCAACCAAGTTGGTTTCGATGGCGTCGGGGCCGATGCTCCAGCCCGTCACGTCCTCGACCCAGCCCTCGATCCACCAGCCGTCCAGAACCGAGAAGTTGGGCACGCCGTTGTGCGTGGCCTTCATGCCGGATGTGCCCGAGGCCTCGCGTGGGCGCAGCGGAGTGTTGAGCCACACATCGACGCCTGAGACGATCTTGAGGGCCGGAGCCATCTCGTAGTTTTGCAGATACACGACCTTGATCTGGCCGGAGAGCTTCTTGGCCGACTCGAAGATGTTGTGGATCAGTTCCTTGCCGCCTCCGTCGCGAGGGTGCGACTTGCCGGCGTAGATGATCTGCAGCTTGCCTCCACCGATCTCGGCCAGGCGCTGCACGTCGCGAAAGAGCAAGTCGGCGCGCTTGTAGGGCGTGGCGCGGCGAGCGAAGCCGATGGTCAGGATGTCGGTCTGCATCTCAATGCCGGTGCGCAGGCGGACTTCTTCGAGCAGATCGGCCTTGGATTCCTGGTGCGCTTCCCAGATTTTCACGTCGGGCACGTTGTCCACGCGCACGAAAAGCTCGGGCTCGTCGCGCCAGCCGGGGATGTAGTGGTCGTACAGCGCGCTCCAGTGCTCGTTGGTCCAGGTTGAGGAGTGGATGCCGTTGGTTACGGAGCGGATGTTGTAGCCGGGGAACATATTCCTCGACACCTCGCCGTGCTTCTTGGCCACGCCGTTGTGGTAGCCGCTCAGGTTCAGGCCCAGCGTGCTCATGTTCAGCTTGTCCGCTCCGCCGACTTCCTGGAGCACATCGAGCGGGAAGTAGTCGCCAAGTACTTGCTGCACAATGGCGTGCGAGAACTTGTCGTGCCCGGCCTCGACAGGCGTGTGCGTCGTGAAGATGCACAGGTCCTTGACAGGCTCGCGGTTCCACACCAGCTTCTCGTCCCACACTTCATCGAGCGGGCGCTTGTGCTTCAGCAGCAACTCAAGAGTCAGGAGCGCGGCGTGACCTTCGTTCATGTGGTACTTGCGCACCGTGTAGCCCAGAGCCTGCAGCATCCGCGCGCCGCCGATGCCCAGCACGACTTCTTGGCGGAAGCGATACAGGTCATCGCCGCCGTACAGGTGGTAGGTGATGCCCCGGTCCCACTCGTGGTTCTCGGGCAGATCGGTGTCCAGGAAATAGATCGGCAGCTCAAAGCCGCCTGAGCCGACCTGAGCATATTTCCAGCACTGGACGTGCACGTCGCGCCCTTCCATCTTGACCTTGACGCGGTGTGGCTGCAGTTCCATGTAGTCGGCGGGGTTCCAATCGACAGGGTGCTCCTTCTGCCAGCCCTCGAAGTCGAGCTCCTGGCGGAAGTAGCCCTTGCGATACAAGAGCGAGACGCCGACCATGGGCAGGGCGAGGTCCGAAGACGACTTCAAGGTGTCGCCCGCAAGCACGCCGAGCCCTCCTGAGTAAGTGGGCAGGTTGGATTGCAGCCCGATCTCCATCGAGAAGTAGGCGACTTTGGGCTCCGAAGTCAAGTCCGAGAGCAGGCTGGGCGAGGTTGAAGGCGAGAATGGCCGGGACACGGGAACTCCTGCGTGAGTGGTTTAGTTGGGTTCGGTCGCGAAGAGTAAACAGGTTGTTCCGCGTTGTGGCAACGCTCAAGTACTTGTAGGAGCGCGGGGCGAAGATTCGATCTGCTGCCTCAAGGCCGAATGGAACCTCAGCAGTCGGCACGTCGCTGGGCAACATGCAGGCGCAGGACAACGGAGCCACGGCTTGGATCAACCCAGGCGCAAGTACTTGCACGGCTTGAGCGTGTGGTTATTGTAAAATCGCTGCAACCGGAAGAAAACCAAGGCAGCGAGAAAATACTATGCGGGTGCGGTTCTGGGGGGTGCGCGGCTCGTGCCCGGCCCCCACTCCAAGCGGCGAACTCAAGAAACGGTTGGCCCAAGTCCTGCGCCTCTATGTCTCGCAGCAGGCTTCGGGGCGGCCTCCTTTCGACATCTCAGATGAGGCCGCGCTCGAAGCCTGGCTCGATGCCCTGCCGCCCACGGTGTCGTCCTTTGTGGGCTCCAACACCTCGTGCCTTGAGTTCCTGCCCTTTGGCGGCGCTCACGAGGGCGAGGCCGGAGAGGAGGGGCCGCTCTTTATTATCGACATGGGCTCGGGCCTGCGTCCTCTGGGCAACGCTTTGATGAGGCGCGAGTTCGGGCGCGGGGCCGGGCGCGCACGCATCTTCCTGTCGCACTACCACTGGGATCACGTCCAGGGCTTCCCCTTCTTCAAGCCAGCTTACGTGCCTGGCAACAGGCTCGACATCCACACCCGACACGCTCACCTCAAGAGCCGCCTGCGCCGCCAGCAGGAAGCGCCCTTTTTTCCTCCGGCCTCCTGGGAATCCATGGGCGCCGACATCCAATTCCACCAGATGGACAACACGCCCGAAGTACTTGATGGCGTGCGCATCACTTCTCTGAAGCTCGACCACCCTTCCAGGTCTTACGCTTACCGCTTCGAGTGCGAGGGCAAGGTCTTCGTCTATGCTTCGGATGGCGCTTACCAGGATTTGGATGATGTCTCGATCCAGCCCTTCGTCCAGTTCTACCAGGACGCCGACGTGCTTATCTTCGATGCCCAGTTCTCGCTGTCCGAGAGCTTCGAGAAGCGCTCGTGGGGCCACTCCTCGGCCATCATCGGGCTCGAACTGGCTTGCCAGGCGCGCGTGAAGAAGATGGTCTTGTTCCACCACGACCCCGACGCCGATGACGACTGGCTGCACCACCTGCTCGAAACCGCGCGCGATTACGCCGCCCACACCCCAGCTGCCGTGCGCCGCCGCCGCCAGCAAGTCGAGATGCTCATCGCACGCGAAGGCCAGGTTCTGGATTTTTAAGGTGATGAGTAAAGAACCCCACCGCAAGCGGTGGGGCATTAACGACCACGACAAGAAGTGCTCGGTGGCATTGAGCCACCTCCCACTTCCAGAACTTCCGAGGAGGAAACAGACATCGAGTCTGTTCCCTCCTCCAGCCCATTCATCCCCGCCGCAAGCAGCGGGGCACTCTGGGCTACTTCGTAGAAGGTGCGCTAAGTACTTGCACGGCTTGAGCACCCTTTACCCATCACCTACCGTACCCATCACCACTAAAGCATGATTGCACGCATTCAAGGAACCCTCGCCTCGCGCGGCGACACTTCAGTGACCGTAGACGTGGCGGGCGTGGGCTATGAAGTTCTGGTGCCCGCCATTGTCGCCAAGGCTCTGGAAGCCACGCCGCTGGACTCGCCTATTGTTCTGCAAACCATCTACTACCTGCAGATCGACGGCAACCGCGCCTCGCCCGTCTTGCTGGGCTTCGAGAACACCATCCAGAAGGAGTTCTTCGAGAAGCTCATCCTGGTGCCTCGCATGGGGCCAAAGAGCGCGCTGGGAATGTTCGCGCGCCCGGTCTCGACCCTGGCTGTTGCCATCGAGACTGGCAACACCTCGCTGCTCAAGTCTCTGCCCGGAGTCGGCCCACAAAAGGTGCGCGACATCATCGCCACGCTGCAAGGCAAGCTGGCCAAGTTCGCCCTGATGCAAGACGCCGACCTGGACCAACGAGCCTCCTCCGCCATCCACACCGACGTGGCCGATGAAGCCATCCAACTCCTCACCCTGCTCGGCCACAAGCGAGCCGAAGCCGAGCGCATGGTGCACGATGCCCTCTCCGCCGAGCCCAGCACCCCGGACGCCGAATCCCTGGTGCGCGTCATCTACCGCAAGCAGCAAGAAAAGAAATAATCCTGCCTCGAAGATCAACGGACGCGGGGCTCTCGCAACTTCCACAAGTACTTGACATTACACCTGCCTCGATCTATAAAGCACGACCGTGACTCAGGTGCGCTAAGCCAAACCCTCCGGGCGGCCTGCAGAACACAAGCTCAGGAAGCCACGCAAGACAAGACGCCCACTGATGAAAATCAGCGGGCGTTTTGCTGTGTCTGTGGCTTGAAAGCGCTGCTGAGCCTGCGAGCGCAAGCTCAAGTACTTGCAAGGCATCCGCCGCGTCAGCAGATGGGCTCAGCGAGAGGTTCAAAAATCGGAGCGCACTTCAAGGCGCAAGTCGCGGCGCGCGGTCTGGTAGACCACGCCGTAAGCGAAGGTCTTGTAGTTGCGCAGCACGCCCACGGTCTTGTCGCGCAGGATCTTGCGATCCAGATCGTAGCGAAGGTCGATTGGAATCAGGAAGCGCGGCGTGGCCTGGATGTCGAAGGTGGTGCGCAGCTCGCGCGGGATCTCGACCACATCGAACAGGAATGGCGTCGCGCCGCTGACCGAGACTTGCCTCAGCGAGAGTAGGCCGCGCACCTGGGGCAGCAGGCGGCCCAGGTAGCCGACTTCGAAGCCTGTGTTGGTGTAGGAGAGGCTGTTCAGCCCGTAGCGCGAGCGCGTGGCGAAGACGTCGGCGTACAGCCCGTCGCGCTCGTCCAGGCGCGTAGTCAGGCCCACGGTGCCCGAGAAGCGGCTCGATTGGACACGAGGCGCGTCCGAGCCCACGACGCCCTCGGAAAGACGCCCCGCCGAGGCCGAGGCAAAAGCCCCGATGCCGCGCCCACTACTCAGGCTCAGCAGAGGCACCAGAGGCGAGCTGAAGGCCACCTCGGGCACGCGGTTGACTTCAAGGCGGCTGGTGAGCTGAGTCGTTATCACATCAGCCCGCCTCGCCTGCAGCAAAAGCACGCCCAGCGGCGAGCGGTTCTCCAGCGACACCCCGCCGCGAAAGCCCAGCCGCCCCGAGATGCCCAGATCCAGATTGAAGGACGAAGAGCTGTTCCCAGCGCTCAGCCCAGAGGCTCGGGGGCGAGCCAGGCCGCCCAGAGGGAAGGAGATGCGGGTGGCAAGCAGAAAACGATCGGTCGAGTTGAGGCTAAAGGTGGGAACGGCCTTAAAAATCCTGGGGGCGCGCGAACCCCGCGGGCGCAGCAGCCCGAATGGAGATAGAACTTCGAGGGGAATCGGCAGCAGGCGCGTGTTGCCGAAGTACAATCCGGCCCGGCGCACCACGATGTGCCCACGCTGAGTCTTGTTCTGGCCCAAGAGCACATCAATCGAGCGAGCGCGCAGCGAGAGCGGCGGCGTGCCGTAAATCTTCCTCTCCGCCTCGCTGAGCCCGCCGGGACGCAGCACGACCTGGCGCGCTCGGTAGGACGTGCTCTCAATGAGGATGCTGGCCGCCGAGATGTCCAGGTTGGAAAGCTGCAGCAGAGCGCCATCGAGCGAGCCCGTCCTGGTCTTGCCGTCGAAGACCAAATTACTGCCCGCAAGTACTTCGGTGAAGAATTGCTGGCGCGGCCTCCTGCGCTTGGAGCTCTGCGCGCCAGCAGGGTTCGATGGGCTGGAGGCATCGCTTCCAGAAGCACCGGAAGTACTTGGGCGGCTGGCGTCGATCAGGGGACGGCTCAAGGTCACAGAGTGGCCTGTGGCATCGCTGTACTCGGAGCGGCTAAAGGAATCGTAGCTGGGACTCACCGGGCGTGAGCGCTCCAGGCGCACCTGCCCACTGGCGCGCAGGCTCTGCACCTGAGGGTCTATGTTGAGGATCACACTCTGCGCCTGGATACGCTCGCCCCCAGCCTCCAGGTCGCCGCTTTCCACAATGGCCGGGGCGCCGTCCGCGCCCTCGATCGTGATGATGCTGCCCTCTTTGCTCAAGCGCCCCGCCACCACCCGCGTTCGCCCCGGCGCCAGCTTCGACTCGCCCACAGGCGCCAGCTTCGACTCGCCCACAGGAACGCCGCCGACCTCGGCTGAAGACGCAGCCTCCGCGCCCCGAGAACTCCGCGCCTCGCCGCTTGCGCCGTCAGGAAGTGGCCCAACAGCTTGAGCGAGTCGAATTATCCGAGGCGTCGTGGGAACAGATCCGGCATCCAGAGCAGCGAGTTCCTCGGCTTTATCACCTGTGCTAAAAGCCGTGGCATTGGAGTTCTGCAAGCGCATCGCGGGCTGCGCAGCGTTACGAGCCGCCGACGGCGAGGAGGAAGGCACTGTGGAGGGAGCGCTGGCGACATCCTGAGCGGCCACGGGAAGGCGCGAATCCAGCGCAAGGCCCAGCACGCTCAGGCTCCAGAGCAAAGGACGCGCAAGGAACAAACGCCTCTGGCCGCGAGCACAGCAAAGCGAGATCAAGTGCGTGCGCGAGGTGCGGCGCGTGGGCATCGAAGGTGGCAGCAAGCAAAAGGGACTCATGGGCAAAGCAGGAACAGAGCAACGGCGCGACAAGGAGCGCCACACAAGAAGCCTCTCAACTTCCCCAGGACGCTCCACCGCTGATGGGAGAAGTTATAGCACAAGGCCTCGCGCCCATTCTCACGCGCTCGCAGCCTTCCTCCAGAAGCGCAAGTACTTGAGCGGTTCATCGGGCAGACAAAGCCAGAATCGCCGCCAGCAGAAGCTGGCAGCGATTCGGATCTCCTCAAGTACTTGAAGCTCAGCCCAATCTCTTCGATCAACGGGCGGCAAGCACCGAGGTGCCGTCGCGCAATGAGCGCTGGCTCATGTCGCGCAAGCCGCTCCACCACACCTGAACACCCGCTTGAGGCGACACGCTTCCAGCCAGGGTCAAAGTCACGCTCCGGGTGGCGGCGCTGTAGCGAGCCGACACAACCGAGCGCGCCACCCCAGCCACGGCCACGCGGAAGGGAGCCGGAGACTGAGCCACAACTGCGTCCAGAGACCCCGAGAAGGCCAGCGTGATTGTGGAAGCGCTCGCATCGACCTGAGCCGCCGAGACCACGAACGGCGAAGGCGCCGCGAGCACGAAGTTCAGGCGAGCCGTGCTCGCGTTCGAGGCCCAGTCCAGCGCGCTCGCAATCAGGGTGTAAGAGCTGGGCAGCCACTGCGAAGCCGAGGGCAGAGCGAACGCGTTCTGCCACAGCACGGCCACGGGACGCGCGCCTCGTGTCGGGTTCACGCCTCGCATCGGCAGGGCCACCACGCCCCGAGCCCAGCCAAGCCCGTTCCAGTACAGACCGTCCGCGCGCCACAGCATCAGCTGAACCGAGCGCGTGCCAGAGGCATCATCCAGGGCACGCAGCAGGATTTGCGAAGGCGGAGCCGTCAAGATGTGCAAGGCAGGCGAGGCCGAGGGCGACACGAACGAGAGCACGGGAGCCAGCAGGTCAACACGAAACACAGAAGTCGCAGAGCCGCGCAAGCCCGCTCCATCGACAACGGAAACCGAGAGCGAATACAAGCCCGCAGGCAAGGCGGCTCCGCGCGGCAGCCTTGAGAACGACCAACTGCGGCTCAGCGCGTTGCCCCCAAGAGCGGGTTGCAAAGCCACAGGAGTAGCGGCCCAAGTACTTCCAGTCCAGTAGCGCCTGTCGGAGTAGCGGAACAGGCTCAGCCCAACGCTGGCCACGCCCACGTTGTCGCTCGCCGTGCCCGAGAGCACGGGCAGTACACGCAGCACCGAGTTCGTCACGGGCGAGGCCACGGTCGCGCGGGGCGGCGTGCGGTCGATGGGCGTGGGAACAGGCGTCGCCGTAGGAACAACCGTAGGCGTTGGAGTCGCCGTGGGCAGAGGCGTCGCGGTCGGAGCTGCCGTGGCCGTAGGCAGAGCCGTGGCCGTGGGAACAGGAGTTGGTGTGGGAACAGCAATGCTGAGACCTGAGCGAGCCACCGAAGAGTTGCCCGCGCCATCCACAGCCGTCGCAATGACTTCATAGGCTCCATTCGCGGCCTGGGGCAAGGCAACCGAGGCGGGCCAAGCCCAGCCCGCGTTTGAAAGCGTGGCCGCAAAGCTGGTTGTCGGAGCAGACCAGGCCGCTCCATCCCAGAAGGTGCTTCCGTTGCGCAGCGACACCTGAACCGAAGCCACGCCGCTGCCCGCAGCGCCATCCGAATCACTGCCCGAAGGCGGGCTCCAGGCGCCCCACACCGCGCCCTGAGCAGGATTATCCACCGTCACCAAAGGAGCTGTGCCGTCCGCGCGCCAGTGCACAAGTACTTGAGCCGTGTTGTTCGCGCGATCATGGGCCACGATTAGAGCGCTGTAAGCTCCGTCATCGAACAAGGGCACCGCCAGCGTCCAATCCACGCCCGCAGTGTTCGGAAGAGTTTTGGCAGCAAGTTCCGTATCAACAGCGACCCAGGCGCTTCCGTTCCAGAAGGCGCCGTCACCAGCGCGCTGGATGTGCGCGCCCACGCTCTGGATGCCCGAGCCCGTATCCCTCGCGCTTCCGTTGAGCACAAAGCCGCTCTTGAGAACCGAGTTGTCCGCAGGGCCGCCCAGAGAAACGGTGGGCGCCGTGGCGTCGATGCCAAAGAGGTGCGCTACGGTCGAGACGTTGCGCGCCTTGTCGTAAGCCGTAACAGCCAGCGAATACGAGCCCTCAGCCAGAGCGGGCAGAGTCACCTTCCAGACCGGAGGCGCGGAGAAGTCGATGGAAGTTTCAGCCGACGTGCTCACCCAGGCACCCCCATTCCAGAAGGCGCCGTCGCTGCCTCGCTTGAGCGTGGCGTGCAACTCAGCGACGCCCGAGACGCTATCCGACACGCTTCCACTCGCTGCTGCCAACGCGTTGTAGAAGCCGCCATCCGAGGGCGAATCCATTGTGAGCGCGGGCGGCGAGCTGTCAACAGAGAAGTTGGAAGCCGCAGCCGCTGAAGCGTTGCCCGCCTGATCGAAGGCCACGGCGCGCAGCGTATAGCCTCCATCAGCCATCGAGGGCAGAGCCAGGCTCCAGCCGCCGTTGGAGATCGTAGCCGGGTTGTCCACGAGCGGCCCCCAAGTACTTGAGGCCACATTCCAGAAAGCGCCGTCGCGTCCACGGCTCAAGCGCACCAGGACCTGGGCCAAGCCGCTGCCGCCGCTGTCGCTCGCGGTTCCGCTGGCCGAGGTAGTTGCGCCGTAGCTCCCGGCGTCGCGAGGCGAGTCCAGAGTCACGGTGGGAGGCGTGCTGTCAATCACGTAGGAGCCGCCGATCGTGGCGCTGGCCCAGTAGCCGTCCTTCCAGGCCTTGACGTGCAAGGTGGCGCTTGAGCTAATGCTAATCGCGCCATTGGCCGGAACAGCCGGGCTCGAACGCTGAGGATCGCTGCCGTCCAGCGTATAATGCAAGTCGGCGTTGGGCTCCGGGCAAGTCGCCACAACCGTCTGGGCCGAGGAGTAATTTCCAGGAGGCACGGACAAGCTGGGCGGGGCCACAATCACGGGATACATCTGGGTGGCGGGCACCAGCTGCTTCGAGAGCGAGGCGCTGCTCCACTGGAACTGCAGCGAGGCCGCTCCCGTGCCGTCCCAGTATTCGATGCGGATCGGGTAATGCACGCCGGCCTGCAAAGGCACGGTCGCTGTTGATTCAACAGTGGTGTCGGCTCCAGCCGTCGGGCTCTTGTTGATGAGCAGCTGGTTGTTGAGCCACAAACGCACGCCGTCGCTGCTTTGCGTGGTGAGCGAGAGCGTGGTGTTCTCGGAGTATTGAGCTTGCAGATCGCCCTTATACACCGCGCCCCAGTTGTCGCTTTGCAGGCGAGGATCGAACTGCGTGGTACCCCAGGTCGTGAAGTTGAGCTGGCGCGACAGCTCGTCGTATTTCTCATCCCAGTACTGCGGCGTGTTGGTGTTGGCGTCCGCGTAAGCCGAGTTGTAATACAGGCTCGTAAGCCCGTCGCCGCTGCCGATCGAGCCCTGATTGGTCGGGGCTGGCAGACGGCGCACCCGGACGTAATTCACGTCGAAGTAGTTGGTCTTGTTGGGCTGGGTTGAGCCGGTCGTGGTCATGCTCGCGTCGTAGGCCGTGGTCCACGTGGAGTCGGGCGCCCAGATGTTGAAGCAGACCGCCATCTGGTCATCGGGCACGACGTTGGTTTCCGTTCGAACCAAAGAGCCGTCGATGAACCAACTCACCTGGCCATTAGTCCAGCGCATCGTGTAGATGTGCCACTGAGTTTGATCCTGGTTCAAGTGCGTCTGCCCATCCACAGGGGGCAGGCCGTGCTGCTGGCCATTGTTGGCGGCGTTGGCCCAGATGTTGGTCCAAATCTGCTTTTTCAGGTAAGGATCGGTGTTGTTGATCCAGTTGGAGAGGAACTCGCAGTCGATTTCTTCCTGGTCCCTGTCGTAATTGAAGTTGCGGCGCCTGTACGTGAAGAAGGCGTAGCAAATGCCCTTGGGCACATTGGTGCCGCGCACGCGCGCTTCCCATTCCAGGCCGGTGCCCACGCTCCACTCGGGGTAAGACCACATCTCGGTGCCCAGGAACGAGCCCGGAGCGTTGGGGTTATACGACTCCATCCTCAGACGCGCAAAGGTCGTCGAGCCCTCGCTCAGCACTTGAGGCGCCTCGCCAAAGCGCGTGCGGTGGATGTAGGAATTGTTGTCACTCACCTGCCACTTGCTCTGGTCAACCGTGCCGCTGCTTGTCACCGGGAAATCATCTTCCCAGATCACCTGCTGCGCCTGAGCCGGCGCGCTCAGCCCCAGGCAGCCCAGAGCCAGCGCTCCAGCCGCCACAGCCAAGCCAACACGCGCGCGCACCCGCGCGCCCCAAGAGTTTGATACCGAAGTGAAAACCATAGATTGTCCTGCCAACAGGCGCCTCAAGTACTTGCCCTACCAGACAGAGCCGAACCCTTTGATATGCAACTCATTCGCCACCGCCAAGCGCGCTCAAGTACTTGCATCACAGCTGAAGGCAGCCCCATTGTAACCGCTGACGCGCCCCTTCTCAACGCCTGAGATCAACACAAGCCCAAACAAAAAGCAGCAAGTACTTGTATAGCAATGGTTCGGACACTTTTGGGGCCGGAAAAACGCGCAGCACTTGGTTTTTCCAGCCAGAGCGGTATTTAATCCCAACTCAGGGCAGGCCTGAGTTGGAGGGAATGCATCCGCAAGACCA
>JAABUM010001376.1_pt1 | contig 36689 bp, 69 predicted proteins | sample 5559161 | NCBI WGS metagenome assembly JAABUM01 (sample SAMN10711868, study PRJNA513369) | rock metagenome | isolation source: Antarctica rocks | place: Antarctica: Victoria Land, Siegfried Peak nord
GCGCGCCGGCGGACGCACGGCAAGGCGCCGGCGTCTGCAGCGACGCACGTGGCGTGCTGCCGCGCGGCGTCGCAGCGCTGCCTCCGGATTGCTGCTGCAGGCCCAAGGCGCTGCCGGGGCCGTCTCCAGCCAGCGCGTCTGCCGCCGCGGGCGTGTCCGGCAGCCCGCCTGCAGTCGTGAAGACTGCATCATGTGCCTTCACGGAATCTGCAGTATTTTTCGTTCACAGAGCATCACGCCTGCAGGACGCTGCCGCCGCGACGGGCCGTCACCGAGGCAATGCCGCAGCACTGTCTCGGAGGGAACATTGAGGAGCGCGGCACCTGAGCTGATGCGGCAGGCGCGCAGCGACGAGCCGCGCGGCGCACGCGACCGCGGCCCGGCGGCATCCGCCGTGCCAGGCGGGGCATTGGGACCAGGCGCCGCGCTTGCCGGCGCGGCGGCGGCGGCGCGACGGGCAGCCTCCGCCTGGCGGATGTCGAACAGCAGCTCCTTGGCCAGCTGCGGGTCCGCCGCCAGGATGTCCTCCATCTGTGCAGCGAGGTTCGGGACTCAGGGCTGAGGACAGATGTTGAACAGTACCAGCAGTGGATGCCAGTGCCCCAGGGTGACCATGTCCCGCCACCAGCTTGAAATCTTGCATGTGCGTGCACGCTCATTGGAATGCCGCTGTATCGCGCCGGCCACAAGGGCTGTCGATGACTCTACACCCAGCAGCAAGGCCGATGGCGTCCTGCCGGACTGGACTGAGCGGCAGGTTTGGTCGAGACCCACCTCGTGCTTGTTCTCGGCCAGCAGGGCGGCCAGCGCCGCCATGAGGTCGCCCAGCAGTGCGTGCCGCGCCGCCTCCAGCTGCGCCTTCAGCTGCGCACAGAGCGACGCACATCTCAGTGCTGAAGACTGTAACGCTGTCAGAGAACGATCCAAGATGGCGGTTTTTCCACGAGAGCCTCTCCCTGCAATCGCGCTGCAATGATGTCGCGGAGGGCTGACACACACCTCATGAAGACCGCATGAAGACGCGAATGCAGGTCTATGCCAATAAACATGGGGCACCTGGATGGCGACAGGCACCACGTTTGCGATGAGGTGCTTTCGCATCATGGAGTTGACAACACGGCCGCGGGCGGCGCCTGCCACCGCCGACGGGTCCTGCGGCTCGTCCTCGGCAGCGGCTGCCGTCCTGCTGGGCGCGACCTGCGCAGACCGCCACGGGCATGCGAATCAGCTTCGCTTCACCGGAGCCCATTTGTCACACTTGTTGCCGAGTTGTGAGGGGCCTGCGCAGCCGGCAGATCACCGTGCCGTCCGAACTCTAAGACAAGAGACACTGCTTGCAGCACAGGTGCGGTTTGGCGCCATGCAGCAGTAGGGCCATGGAACTCCGTCATTGCGATGCAGCAGGAGTAGCTGCATGAGGAATGACGCCGTCAGCATCACGCACCCGGATGTGCTTGGAGGCAAGGATGCGCAGCGCGTCAGCCAGCACCTCCCCGGCGCCCGCCAGGCTGAGCGACTCGTCCGCGACGCCGCCCAGCACCTCGCCGCTGAGCCGCGCCGCCGTTGAGAACTTGTGCTCAGGGCTCATACGCTGCAGCAGCGCCCTGCGCCAGGCACCGTCAAAAACTGCTTGTGCCAGAGCGGCATGCAGCATTACCTCCCGCAGGTTTGCCCCAGCAAATGGCAAGTATGAGGAGGAGACCTCGATTAGTGAGTGGCATAATCGCCATCGGCACATCGCAAAGCCGCAGACGTGACTCGAACAGAGCGCCCTCCAGCACACCGGTAGATGGTGTCGCGCTTGGCGCGGGCGGCCAGCGAGGAGCCCCTCACGTCGGCCGCAGCTCCGTCGGCGGGCAGGCTGGCGGGCTGTTCCGCCGGTTGCGAGGCGCCGAGGCCCGCAGCAATGCCCTCCCGGCAGTCGTTCAGCGAGTAGACCGTCTCCACAAAGTGATTATATGCCAGCAGCGGCGCCTGCATTCAGACGGCAACAAACTTGCGAGGCAGATGAGGAATCCGTGATCTGGAATGTCGCCGAAGGCCTGGGGGGTCACCGCCCACGACAGGTTCGCAATGCAGCAGCCTGCAGCCTAGTCTCATCAACAGCCCCAGCCTCGTGCCGCCCCTGCAACATCGTCCGAGCCTGTGCCTGTCTTCCAGAGCAGTGTGGCACAACCCCGCTGTTGAGCGACTGTTTCACGGCAATGACGTCACTGCCGCCAGCACCCTGGTGGCGAGGGTGTCGCCGAGTAGGAACTCGGCGAGGGCGCGCACGCGGGGCGACTCGTCCACCAGCGCCAGCAGGAAGCGCTGGAACAGTGGGCCTCGCCACTTGACAAAGTCCTGTGGCAGGCAGCGAGCTCGATTGGTGGCGCTCACTTCTTGATGCGGTTGCGTAGGGGACATGCACCCAGAATCGCTGGTCGCACATCGTCAAAAGCGTCCCACGCTGCCGGGCAAGGGACACGCGGGGTGGCGGCATCACAATTGTCTCAGAAAGCCCACCTTCTGCAGCAGGTGCGACAACAGCGCCAGCGCCTGGCAGCGCACCAGCTCGTGCTCGTCGCCGAGGCACGCCGCCAGCCGCGGCACATGCGCATCCACCAGACCTGGGCGATAGCAGGGAGCCAAGTCACGAGTGCTGCACTTGCCCTTTTGAGCGAGTCACAAGCCGCACAGCCTGTCGCTACCAGAGTGTTGGGTCAGTCGCATCCACAACAGCCCCACACTTGCAGTTGTGATGTCTGCCACCAGCAGCAGCATCTGGCCTCCCCGGCATCCACTATCCACACCGCCATCATTCTCCGGGACACGCAACCTTGAGTCGGCCCAGCAGCCTGCCCGCACCGGTGTAGGTGATGCACAGGTCGGTGAGGCCGACAGCGATGTTGTTGCGCACGGCGGGCTCAGGCGCCGCCCGCAGCTGGCGCGCAAAGTGCGGCACGCACGCCTTGGCCAGCCGCTCGTCCACCAGGCACAGCTTGCCCAGCGCCGTCCACGCGTGCGCCTGTATCACACATGGACATGCGTTCCAGAGGACGCACACATCATGCTTCTGCTCACGCCGTTGCATTTCTCAGCTAAACCCACTCGGCAGGGCCAACTTCCCAGGATGTGAGCTCAGTGCCTGTTCCTGCGCTTTGAGACTTGCACATATGCAGTGTGGGGCACTGCTGCGCAGAGCCTTGCTGGGCAAAACAGCGGCAGGTGCGAGCACGTGGTTCAGGTTCTGTCTGCCAAGGCAACAGACGTGCATTCCCAGTGACATGCCTCGCCAGTGCATCAGGCAGCCCACCTGCAAGGGACCCGGCACAGAGGCGCCCTCTGCCGCAGGGCTGCCCGCGGCGCTGCCGCCGCGCGGCATCAGTCGCCCTGCCGTCAGCGCCTGCACCAGAACCACCACGCCGCCGGGCGCGCGAGCGCCCTGCAGCAGCGCCGCCTCGCCGACTGTGAACACCGCAGTCGCCGCCCGCTGCTCCGACGCGCCGAGGCTCGACATCGTGCCGCTGCCGTCATTGTCGCGGCCGCCAAAGACGGGGTCGTGTCGGTCGCCGGAGGCGCTTCCGCCGCCGGCTTGGCTGACGAAAGCGCTGAGCTCGCGCTCGGCGTCTGACAGCAGCGCGACGTGCCACTGCGCGCCAGCCTTGCCGGCAGGCGCCAGCTGCGCGATCGCTCGCATGTGTGCCGCGACGGCCGCCACAGGCAGAGTGAACGTCCTCACCGCCTGGCATGAAAGCAACAACGAAAAGTTGAACTTGAACTTGGACGGCTGTACATGTGTGTGCCGCATCTTTGCCAATGGTAGTCACATGCTCGCAAAGGGTTGGCAAACCGAGATGTGAAGATGTCCCAAGGCAGCGCAGTGGCTCAGGTCCGAGTAGCAGTGCATGCGCAATATCAAACAGCATGCAGACCTTCAGCAGGTCGCGGCTGAGCGAGGCGGCCTCCTCGGGCGGGAACCGTGATGCTGCGGCAGCAATGATGCGCAGCAGCATGCAGCTGTCTGCACCCGCATGGATGTTGGAAGCGGACCCGGGTGTTGACTGCAGCGAGGCCCACTGCGCCTGCAGAGCACAGATGCACTGCTTTCGCACAGCGTAACACTGTGCCACGACACCATTTTCTGGTAGGTCAGCTGAAAGTGCACGATAACAAAAACTGGCGTCGCCGTGTGATTCGTCAAGACTGCGCCTTTTGCAGCGTGGGCAGCTCAGCACGGCACGGGGCTGACAGCGGCATGGGAAGGGACGACAGCCCGCTGAGAGTGCAGCAACAAGAATGCACCTGTAGGAACTGCCATGATGTCGCTGCCGCATCCTGCGCTGCCACCTCTGCAAGCAGCAGCCATGCTCCAGACTCCTCCGCGTCTGCGGTGGCCCCGTTCGTGCGACCTGCATTTCCGTTGCAAGACAGCAGTGACAAGAGTGATCCGGAACCGCGACCTTTATCGTTACTATGCAGCATCGCCGCATACCAAGGCGGTGATGCTCAGTGTTGACCTAGCAGCATCAGCAAGGGCGGCACAGAAGGGAACCTGTCTGATGAACATTATCAGAGCAACTAAATCTTGAATCAAAAGACACTTGGACAGGAGTTGCGAATGCGCACCCAGACCGCCAACGATGGCCTCCAGGCCCACGGCCGCCGCCTTGGATGGCAGTCGCCCCTTGGCCTTCAGCGCGGCGCACCCGCGGCCCAGGAAGCCCCGCATTGCCGCGCCAGCCGCCGGCAGGCGTGCCAGGAAGACGCGCAGCAGGCGCGCCGCCCCCGCAGCTGAATCATCGGGACCGGCGGCCCTGGCGCCTTTGCCGGCGGCAGCGGCTCGGCCCAGCAGCAGCTCGTGCACCTGCTCCAGGGCTGCCTCCTGTAGCGACGACTCCGCGTCCTGCACCTGCGGGTCGGAAGAGAACGCTTCAACATCGGCTGGAGTGGATCGGCTGGATGTGCTTTCCCTCCATCTTCTCAAGGTTTCGCTGGTCAGAGGGCTTCAACCATCTCCAAACGCTGAGCTGACAAGCAGCTCTGAAAAGCATGTTGTGCCTGCAGCAACTGTCACGGGGATAAGTCCGGCAGCTGGGAGTAGTGCCCAGCTCACCATCGGCATCGCTGTCGTCACCCACAGCTGGGCGATGCTGGTATTCGACGGCAGCTCCGAGTGCAGCCTGGAAGCCGCCACCAACGCCGCCCGCCGCACGCTGACCTGAGACCGCAAATGAACTATATTCATCATCCTCCTCACCACACCCAGCAATGACCAGAAAACACGAAACCACACACAAGCAGCAGCGCTGGCACACCAGCCCTCATCATGAGCAGTGGCACTGATCCCCAACGTTCCCCAGGACTGAACATCTGACAAGGTTTTGCCGCACCAGGGGGTCGCCGGCGGCGGCGGCCAGCGCGGCGACATCGGCCTCGCGCGGCAGGCGCTGCAGCGGCGGCGGCGGGCTGGCGCGCAGCCGCAGCAGTGCCTCCAGCAGCGCCACGCCCGCCTTGCGGACGCCCGCCTTCTCGTCGGCCGCGCGCCGCCTCGCCGTGTGCACCAGCGCCTCTACGTCCTGCAGCGCAACACACTGCAACCGCGCGTCAGCATCATACAAGCGCATCTCCCACCGGCGCGCGGCTCGTGGCCCTGCAGTGTGCTGTCGTCATACATCAGCCAAAGTATGTCAAGCAGCAGCTGAAACCGAGCTACATGAGGGGAGCAGCACCCTCTCTGTTCCATGTCCTTGCTGCTATGCCCCAGCTGGCTACCGTGCGTTGATTCCTTTGCCATGCTGCCGCCCCGCACCATGTCGTGCAGGTTGAGCGCGGCGGCGTTGGCAGCTGCAAGGCGTGCCAGCCGCCCTGGCGCCAGCATTTCCCGGCCCCCGGAGCGGCCGCCCCCGAGTGGGCTGCCAGGTGCGTCCATGTGCTCCAGGCGGCCCAGGGGGCCGGCGCGCGAGTTGGTGGAGTCGCGCATCGGCGTCCCTCCTGGCTCGTCGCTGCCAGCAGGCGACACCAGCATTGGCAGCACCGAGCCCGGCGTCGCGGCGCCCAGCGGCTGGTGCAGCTGCACCAGCCGCGCCGACGCCAGCGCCTGCGGCAGGCGTGCAGACCAAGTCATGCAACCACTAGCGAGACATGCAATGGTGCAAATGCCTGCGTCATGTGTTCATCGTGTTCGTCATGCAGTCCATGGCTTACCTGCTCTTGCATTGTTGCCGACATGAACAGGCAGCACTCGCTACAGGACTGGTTCCCACAAGCTACAAGGCCATTGACCAGCCACGGAAAGCCCACCCGCCGGAAGCTGTGGCAGTCGGCGCCGAGATGCTCCGTCACCAGCGCCGCGAGGTTAGCTAGCGCCCTCGCGCGCACGGCGGCCGACTTGTCGGAGCACCGCTGCAGCAGCACCGCCAGGCAGGTCGCGCCGGGCGGCGCTTGCCGCGCGCACTGCGGTGTGCCGCCGGCAGGATCCGTCAGCGGCGTCGGCGCACCAAGGGAGCTGCCGCCGGTGGCCGGCGCCCCGCCGCTGGCGGGCGTTGAGCCGAAGCTGCTGCCCGTGCTGGACGGCTTCCTGCCGCCAGCCTGCTTTTGCACAGGCATTATGATCAGACCCTCCAGGCAGGTGCAGTGTTGAGGCGCCAGCACTGTCCTGTCCAACAATACAGACGATGGGAAGCGTCACTTGCCTCGGCAGCCTGCAGAGCAATGTGCCAGCTGTCGCCGGCATGCTCACGCAGTTGCTGCGGACACTGCAGTGCTCACCAGGGCGGCGGCGGCCCCGGGCGTGGACCAGTTCGGCGAGGCCAGGACGGGCGGCGAGGCGTGGGGGTTCAGCAATGCCTTGAACATGCGCGGCGCCAGGTCCACGGCAATAGTCCGCTGCGCCACCTGCAGGGGCGGGCAGGAAGAGTGGCTCAGCAAAGGGCTGCATGTCTTCACCTTGGCAGCTGATACCCAGCTGCCCTGTGCACTCTTGCGCAGTTGCCTTTTCAACATAAGCTTGCATCTTCCGTCAAACATGCTTCTGTCAAGCTTGCTTGGAGGACGGCTGGCACATGACGTCGTCAAGATGGACCACCTTTGGCGTGCGGGACAGGCGGGTCAGGAACACGCAGAAGTCCGTCTGCATGGGCGGGGGCAGCCCCTTGACGAAGTCGACCGCAGTGTCGGTCGCCAGAGCGCGGAAGTCCGCCTTGTCCGGCGCCTTGATGACGATATGCCGCGCCAGGGCGGCGACCGCATCGCAGGACGCCGGGCAGACCCTGCATCACCATACAAGACGGCGGCGCTTTCTTCCTTCGAGTCAGCCAAAGCGTCCAAAGGCCTGTCTTTCAGCCGTCGCCCTTCAGCAGGCGCCCCTCCCCACGGCTGTGCCTGTAGGCATGCACTGTCAATGGCCGGAGAGTTGGACATTGAAGCAATGTTTGTTGCAGCGGGCTCACCGCAGCATGGTGGACACGAACTCACGGGCCAGCGCGCTCGCGGTGAGCGCCTCCTTTGTGGGCGCCGCGGTGGGCGTCTTGCACGATTCGCCGGCGCCGCCGCTGCCGGGCGTGCCCACCGCCAGCAGCGCCGGCGTCACCAGACGCAGCACCAGCGAGGCGGTCTCGTCCGAGGCGCCGTGCCTCGGCGCCACCAGCGCGAGCAGCGCAGCGTAGCAGGAGCCCGCGGCCTGCTTGCTCGCCAGCTTGGAGCGCGCCACCTCTGCCAGCACCTCCGCCACGCTGCAGGGCAGCAAGCCACGACCGTTCCTGCGGCTTCTTGTCACTTGTATCGCTCCCGACGAGAGGTTGCAACTGTTTCAGTTCAAGGCCCAGAAAATCGTGCGGGATCCAGCATTGCTTGATTTTGTGTTCCAGCGAATCCACTGCAAGTTCAACGAGTCGTCGTTGGCACCTGCGCAGAATGTCTGGCTGCTCCGCTAGCCCGTGTGTCTCCAGCAGCACGGCAAAGCCCGCCAGGGCCTCGGCACACAGCTTGCGCCGCGAGGCGTCGTCCAAGGCGGCGGGTCCAGGCTCCACCTCCATGGCCTCATCCCCGTCTGCGCCGTCAGCGTCGCGCCGGCTGCCGCCGCGCACCAGCACTGTGGTGACGACCCGCAGAAACGCCTCACACGACACCGCGTTGAAGATGCGGGTTACCTGCAGTCGTGTGCAAAGCCTTGTCAGCCACATCGTTGGCAGCAGATTGTGCATACAGCTTCGCTGGATGCCACACATCTGTGCCGCAGTCATCATTGTGAGCCTCACCGGGGCCTCTGCGAACCCCAGCAGCATGCCGAATGTCGCCGCAGCGAGACACGCCTCGTCGCTGTTGTCTGATTGCAGGCACGCCATCAGGCCCCTGCACCGAGGAGCTTGTCATCTGAGCGAACATGAGTGAGTTATGTTTGAGAGACCCCGCTATTACATTGAACATGCGAGGACATTTCGGGCCTCAGGCACTGCTGTGGCATTATGAGACACTGCGACACCCACCTTCCGACATCCGAAGCAGAATGTGGCGCCCAGAGCGTGGCGCTGCGCTCGGATCGCGTAAGCTTCTGCAGCGCCTGCACATCAGCCAGCTGCAGGCTGCCGGCGACCTCGCCCGCCCGATCAGCGTGCTGACCATCCTCTGACGTTCCAGCGGCAGCCTGACCAGCCAGCACCAGAGATTCCAGCAGCTGCTGGGCCGACATGGCACGTCCTTTGTTAAGAGATTCGGCACTGGCACCTTGTCAGACGCGGCTGCACATCGTCTGCGAGTCGGACCTGCCACACAGGCGCTCCACACAATGAGGTACTGCTTTGCAGGTGCTGCTTTGTAGCTGTTGCAAACCGCGCCTGCTGCTCTCAGACACGCACAGTAGCAGCTCGCAATTGAACTGCCAAACCCTGATTGCGTCACGTGACTTGACTGACTGTTAACAACTTCGCATTGGCATCGCTCCGACAACGCAGTACTGCAAGAAGACACTCGCGGTTGAAGACAATTGCTGCCGAGTTTCGAGTTACGCAGTGGAGGTGTGCAGCCGTCTTTTCCTCGGGAACGTCTGAACTGAAGCGTTGCCGCTCAGTCTGAGGTCAAGCTCGCCGTTTGATGCCTGGCCCTGCTGCTGCTCCTCGGCTGACCGCTCAGGAGTGGCAGGTTTGGAAAGCGCAGAAGGACCGGGAGCGGCAGCAGGTACGCGGCGTGTGAGACAGGTCGTCATCGCTGTTCCAACCTGAGATTATTTCTGAGGCATGCTTTGTGTCTGCTGCAGGTGGTCGCAAGAGCAGCTGCGCAGCGCGAGGCTGACATTGCCGCCGGCAGAGCGCAACTCACGGGTGAGCCATGGAACGAAGAAGTGTCTCGCACGTGGGGCCAGTTCGTGCATGTTGTCACCGCCTGCATGAAGGACAGCAGGGGCACATACAAAACACGCCAGCGAGCTCTGACGAGTCGTCTGATGCAGGCCGCGAACTGTACGCGCGGCACCCGGAGGTATTTGAGAACTATTGACTCGCCCTGCCATAAGCGGCACCAGTCAGCGGCGGTTGGCATGGACAGCAGCCGCGGGCACAAGCACAAGAACAGCTTTCTGGGCAACGAAGACCTGCCGGGCTTTCCAGACGGCGGCGCTGCCGTTCCAGCGGCAGCGGCCGCTCGGTCATTCGCCGGCGGCGCCGCCGAGCCGCAGCAGGAGGACACCCTTGTTACAGCGCCGACGTTCCTGTCGCCATCGCGACACTCGCTGTCACGGAAGCGGTCCGGCAGCCTGCTCAACGCGAACGAGTGAGTGCTACCTCATCTGGACGCACGCTGCATGCTCAACTTCGCATGCTAGCACCTCCCCTATGCTTCCTGCTCGACACAGCTCAATGCATTGACGCTGCGGTTGTGCACCGAGCAGGCCGATGTCCTCGCCTGCGAGCTCCGGCACTATTACATACTCAGGTGCAGTCGAGGTTGAAGTTTGAACCTTGATGTACCTCTGTTGCAAGCTGAAATTGCTGCGCACTGCATGTAATAGCCTGTCTCCGACCCCTGCCCAGAGTATTGCGACATCCGCACTGACAGGATACACATGACTTGCATGCACAGAGCTCAGCGCGTCGGCTTCAGCGCCCGCAACCCTGTTCAGGATCCGCGGCAGGCGCATCAAAGCCACTCTGACCAAGCACGCATTGTGCTGGCAGCATGACGGGCGCAGCTGCTTCGAGCTGCGGCGCCAGGACGTGATCACAGGTAGGGGCATTTCTTGGCATAGTGCTGGGCGTGATCTCAATTTCTCGGCCGCCTGCTGCCACAGCATCATGTCAGCCGCTCAGGAATGCATAGCATTGGTACATGTTTGGTAAATATGCGCCTTGTGTGTCGCAGTTCCCTATGACGAGATACTGGCAGTGCAACACCGCGAGCCGGCAGTGAGCTGCGGCGTCCCGGCAGCCTGCAGCTGCAACCCGGGCTGCTGCGGCAGCGACTGCTGCACAGGCTCGGTGCGCGGCGAGTGCTGTCTGCATGCAGGGTGGCTCATGCCCGCACTGCTGGTACTTGGTACGACTAATTGGTACTTGGTAGCAAGGCTCCCGCTGAAAACTAATGTTGAGCACCCTCGTGCTTGCAGTTTCACCGCCTGGTCATCCACACCTTTGTGCGCAAGGCCAGCAAGCCGTGCGCCTGGAAGTCCAGAGTTTTGGAGTTCCAGACAGCGGTGAGCAGCGGCACTCTCCTCGGGCATTCTGTGAATTGCGGCACCTGTCAACGTCGTATCCGAATGTGCAATGCTCATGCACGACAGCCGCTGACCTGCTTAAACCAGTGTCTGCCACCAGCGGCTGAGCCAGCGGTGTTGTGCGACTGCTGCAGAGCGGAGAAGGCGCGTCGGACTGGGCCGCCGCGCTGAAGGCGGCCATGCGCAAGCAGACGGACAGGCCGCGCTCGCTGCTGGTGTTCCTCAACCCCTTTGGCGGCGCACGCCAGGCGCAGTCCGTCTGGGACACTGTCGCCAGCCCCATCATGCAGCTCGCAGGTCTGCTCCTACAACTGCCTTCAGGCTGCATGCATGTTGCGGGGCCTTGGCGAACATGCTGCGGACGACCTGATCCTCTTCGACGGCATTCAGCATTGCATGATGTGCACGCTACGAAGATCGACAGGAATGGGCAGAAACATGCTGGCAACATAGATCAGTTGTGCTTCTTGCACGTGTCTCCATTGAAAAGGTCGCTGCCGCCGATGTAGCGCAGGATGGTCAGCTATGGAGTGCCGCACTACGCGCGTCACGTGCTGGAGTTACTGTCAGCAGTTGCAGGCAGCACACATGCACAGAATCCAAGCACTTGCAGGTTTTAACCATCAGGTCCGTCAAGCCTACAGGCGTGCAGTGCACGGTGGTCAGCACGGAGCGGCTGAACCACGCGCGGCAGGTGCTGGAGTCGCTGCCGGCGGAGGAGCTGGCACGCTTTGACGGCGTTGTCGCCGTTGGCGGCGACGGGCTCTTCCAGGAGGCCCTCAACGGCCTGCTCACCCTCAGGCGAGAACTCTCCGCCGCGCAGCAGCGCTGTGGTCACACGGAGTTGTTCACCCCTCCGTGTTGGACAGCATGCCCGGATCCCGCACGCAAACCCTCCATTGTCGGCGTGTTGTTGTGTTTGCCATGTTGGTCCCCCGTCAAACAGCCTCGTGGTGCGCGGCAATCGCTCGCAGCTGCCGTGCAGGTTGCACGCACACAGAGCAGGCCGTACCTCAGCAAGCGTTTTCTTGTGGCTTGCTGTGCTTGTGATCCGTGACATGTGCTCACGTCTCATGCGCCACATTGCGCAGGGCGGAGGGCGGCGAGCGGGCGGCGGCGGCGGCCAAGGTCCGGTTGGGGCACATTCCTGCAGGCTCCACAGACGCCGTGGCGTACAGCCTGAACGGCACGCGTGGGCAGGAGACGGCATCGCTACACATCGCGATCGGGGACAGGTGCAGCTCCACTTCCGAGGTCCTCGATGTGTGCTCTCCTCCCTAGCTTCAAGCAGGTGTGCAGATGCTGGTTTACCCCTGCAGACACTCGAGGGCGCCACTTGGCAGTGTTCTGATGACGTTGTGAGGCAAGACCTCGTATCCGCAGAGGCTGAGCACTTTGCCCATCCTGGCTGGCCTCGAAAGGTGCGAGAGGCAGGCTGATGGTGAATCGCTGCAGATGGACAGGAGTTCGTCCAATCTAGACCACTAGCCCACTCTGCAGGTGTTGTAATTGACAGTTGAAGGCGTGTCAGAATGTTCATCTGCTGGCGCGCAGAACGCACATGGACGTGATGCGGGTGGACACAGAGGACGGGGAGCGGCGCTTCTGCTGCTGCGTGGCGGCGTACGGCTACATGGGCGACCTCATGCGCGAGTCGGAGCGCCTGCGCTGGCTGGGGCCCAGCCGCTACAACCTCGCCGGCGCGCTGTCCCTGCTCAAGAACAAGGTGCCGCCTGCTGTACCGCAAGTGAACCGTGGTCTCTGCCCAGAAGCAGTGGCTATTCAGGAACAAGGTCAAGGTGGCATTCGCTTGCACTCGCAGCCACAGCTCGCGTTGCCGACCGCAGCGTCGACCCTGCATCGCACTGCTGACCTGTGAGCGCCGTCATGCACGCAGTCGTACCGGGTGAAGCTGCAGTACCTGTCCAGCCCCACCCAGAGCTACAGCGCGCGGCGCGTGTGCGGCGCCCGGTGCGAGTGGTGCAAGGCTGCCGGCGCCGCCTGCACCCTGCACACAGACGTGTTCGCGCCGGCGCAGTGCCCCCTGGACACCTCCTCAGGTCCGCACCTCCGTTCCGGGTCACAGGAATGGCTACTTCCGATCACGGCTTGGTCGTTGCACAGCATAGCCAGCATGCCTACAAGCAGCACCAGCAGAGCGATCGCGGTGGCACCTTGCTGGCGCTGTCGAGATGCAATCATGTTGCGGCTGTCCATCCGGTTCATGCCGACCCGCCCTGCTTGCAGCAACCTGCGCTGCGCTACAGCAGCACCCAAATTTCTAGGCCACTGGCCTCGTGAACGGTGCTCCAGAGCTGACCCGGCGCCGCGACGGTGTGCAGGGGCGTGGAAGACCATCGAGGGCGAATTCAATGCCATCATGGCGGTGGTGATGCCCTGCCGCAGCGACCGCTCCGACAGCGGCCTGGCGCCTTTTGCGCACATGGCCGACGGCATCATCCACCTCATCATGGTGAAGAAGTGCTCGGCGCTGCAGTACCTGCGCTTTCTGATGAGCATCCCGCAGAACGGCGTCATCCCGGAGGACTTCCCCTACGTGGAGGCCGTGGACGCGACCGCCGTGCGCATCGATCCCCTTGACGGTGCGTGGCATTTGCGAAATGCCTGAGCTTATGCCAGAATGGTGTTTCCAGTTGATTTCCTTGACATCCTGGCCTGTCGTTCAAATATCAACACTGCCCAGCCGCTGCATGTGTGTGCATTATACTGTGCCGCCAGCTTGCCAGCTGCATGGCGCATTGCCTTGCCTTGCCTTGCCAATAAGTCGTTGTATGTTCAGCCGTCGGCCTGACGCCGTGCCTTGCTTGTTCTGCAGGCCAGGAGAGCAGCTGGAGCGTCGACGGGGAGCTTCTGAAGAACAATCACGTCTCCGCCAAGGTGTACCGCGGGCTGATCGAGGTCTTTGCCCGCGGCATCGAGCTGTGACCCATTCAGGAACATTCTGCAGCGTGGCAACTGAACAGCCGTGAGCGCTGGTGTGCCTTTACTAAATTCAAGGACAGGTGTGTGGGCCTTTCCTTCGAGGTTTTTGCTGTACATTCGTCATGGTGTCTTTAACAAGGCATTGCGCGCCATCGCGCACCGCAGGATGTGGTGTCCGCCATTTTGCAGATGTAAATCGTAGACTGGAGTGCCGTGGCTTCCTTGGAACATGTCAACACGTGATCGCTAGGGTTCGCACCGCCTGATGTCACTAGTAAGATCTGTCACCGTTGGGCAGCGCGCTTCTGAAACCTAACAACTTTCTCTGTAAAGAATACATGCAGGTTTCTGATGACGGGCTACCGTGCTGTGGCATTCAGCGCCAGTTTGTATCATGGTTTATCGCAGAATGTCAAACATTTTAGGGATTGCCTTGAACGGCTGCTGTCTCGTGTTGCCGATCACAAACCTGGTGTGAAAACACCTCAAACTTGCCGTCTCAATACTGCAAAATAACATGCCTGCCTGCTCTTCCCTGAAAGCTGCCGAAATGAGACCCAGCAGCAGAGTCAGGTGCAGCCGCCCCATAGCATCGTCTGGTGCGGCCCGTTGATAGCACTTTGGCGCATCCACCCAGACCCGCCCTGTCACCAGCCGAGCCAATAGCTGGCCCGCTGCATGAGCGGGTGCGCCCAGTAGGTGCCGAAGATGAAGGCCGTCACCACGATGTAGGGCAGCCGCACAAACTCGCGCCAGTAGTTGGGTGGCAGCCGCTGCCGGCCCTCCCAAATGGCCTGGAACGGCACAATGCTGGTCTGCCCCTTCACCTCCTCAAAGTCCTGCACCGGCCAAGGAGATGATGACTGAATGCCCAGCAGTCAATCCGACGATAAGCGGTCTACCGATCAGTATTTCCTTACCTTCCTTGGCAAGTGCGCGGACGGCAGTCAGCAGGTGGCGGGGTGAGGCAAGGTGGCCATGGCAGGCTGAGAGTTCTGAGGCTACAGGAGTTGCAGGTGGCAGGTGGTGACATGCGGTGGACGATTCGCACTGCAAGCAGGCTTGCAGCCGTGGGCACCAGCGAGCTGCGCAACAGAACGCGCATCTGGCTTGCAGAGGAGCATTGCATGCTGAAAGGAGGCAGGATGCCTCGCTGGCAGCTGAAGCGGCAGCGGAAGCAAAGGACTGCGGAAGCACTGCCGGGCATGGATGCAGAAGCATAATACAGGGTGCCTTTTTTACCTTGCTTTAGTTGGAACTTTCGGAAGAAACTTGTAGGAAGAAACTTGTAGGAAGAAACTTATTGGAAGAAACTTAAAAGCGCACCTCGCCCCACTTGCGGCGCAGCCGGAAGTCGCCGTGCCAGCAGCCAAAGGCGTGGTGCGCCATCAGCGCCAGCGAGGTGGTGACCATGAAGCTGTTGCCGATCCAGGCGGTGTGCGCCACGCACCACAGCAGCTGCCCCAGCGCCTGCGGGTGGCGCGTGATGCGGATGACGCCCGTGTCCCACAGGTGCATCTTCGGCTCGTCCACCGCCGCCACCTGGCGTTGCGACAGAACAGAATTACACAGCGGATTTCCAGGTAATATTTGTGAATGTGCAGAGAGAGTTTGCAGGAGAAGCGAGTAGGGCGTGCTCAGTCTGAACAATCGTGAATTCAGAGCAGATGGGAAGCCGGAGGGTGTCTGGCGCCGTGCGCGTAGAATCCAATGCACAGCATTACAGAATCGCAGTGACACTGGCAAGAAATGTGTAGCGATGACGTGGTGCGCAGGCGGCCTACCTCCAGCAAATTGAAGGTGGAGGGGTACAGGAAGAAGAAGGAGATGAAGCTGAGGCCCCACACGGATTCGTGCACCAGCGGCAGCCCCCGCAGGTTCCACAGCGGCGTGCCCGAGTAGCGGTGGTTGATGAAGTACACCACCGCCACCACCGCCAGCGGCAGGCTGACCAGCGCGAAGATGACGCGGAAGGCGCGCGCACCAATCAGCTCCTCCGCTGCAGGGTTTGGGACAAGCGCCGCCGCGTCAGATCCCAAAACAACGCAGCTGGAGGGGAATTGCGTCCTTCGGGGCATCCACACATCAGGCTGCGGTGATGCAGCTGAGTGAGCAGACACCGTCGAGTACGGGGGCAGGGGCGACATATTCGTCTGGAAATCTAATGCGGCGCCCCCACCCGCGGGCCGCAGGTAGGCGAGGCCGCTGTGCGCAAGCGCAAAGATGCCCAGCAGCGCCACTATGACGAACTCGGGGTTGGATGACAGGCCCTGTATCCACTGCACGTAGTCGTCCGCCAGGCCGCCGTTGGGTGAGATCCACACCTGCAGCAAGAGGCGCAAGGTCGGTGCGTGGCAGCTCTGACCTCGGCATGCACGTCATGCATGGCAGCCCCAAGGTAAAAAGTCACGCCGGATGGCAGAAAAGCAGCTCCACAGTTTTCAACGTTGCCGTACGAATTGACAGGACGGGTCGGCTAGAAGTTGCAGCCGGCATGCATGATGCGGCTGAAATCTGTGCCGCTTACCGCATACAGCACGCCTAGGACCGCGAGCAGGAGGATGGTAAATATGCCCCACGCTGATATGCTCTGGTCCTGCAGGCTGAACATGGCAGCATCCTCGCCCACGATCTTTGCGACCTCTGCCAGCGGTTCCGGAAGGTTGACATCCGGCTGCTCCTGCCTAGTGGCCCCCAGCCGGCTGATGCGGCGCGAGGGCTGCTGCTGGTGGCTACATGTCGATTGATTTTGAGGTATCCTCATAAGAGCGACCTGACATGTTTTCAAGCCAACAGCAGGGCGACATGGCTGACGCTGCGCTGTGTTCCGGGACGGTAGCAATCCGAGCGAACAGCAGCAAGCACCTGGGAGCTGTCGATAGGATATCTGTGCGCTCATGCTGGAGGTCGCAAACCGGCGAAATTGTATGCGTGCGCAGGCTGCACCTGCCACCTGCTGTGTCGAATGGGCGTCAGTCGTCATGCTTGTGTAGACTCCTTATATGCAACTTGCAAGCCTTCATGCACTCCTTTACAATCACGACCTGATTCACACAATCAGTGCGCGTCTGCATCACGGTGCCTTGAAATTGCACAAGGCGCGATCTGGCAGGTGGGCTTTAGGTACTGAAGTCATCTGAGTTACTCGTGCCAAATCGTAATTCAGTCCGCAGATCGGTACAACCGCACGTTTGATTCCTGTCAAATCGTGTTGTATGCTGCCGGGTCCCAGATATCCACGATCCCGTAGAAATCGACTCCTCATCTCTGCCGCGGCTGCGGCAGCTTTGACCTGGCTCTGCCTCCTGCTGGTCTTCACGCTTCGCTGTCGCCGCTGCTTTCGCCAGCTTGAACCTGCAGCTGCATCCGAGCTCCGCCTCGCGGGGCCTGGCCAGCTTTCAGAGACACGAGATGCCGGCAGTGGGAGGCGCCGCCGGGAGCGGCTTGCTGTGCTCATCCCCTACAGGGACCGGCCGTCGCACCTGCAGCGCATGCTGCCCATCACGGCTGCCTGCTTGCGGCGCAGCGGCGCCGACTTTAGCATCTTCATCCTGGAACAGGTAGATTGAGCTCTCCATCTGCTTCACTGCTTCCGGCATGCATGATGTAATGACCTGAAAGGTACTGCCCTGTCATCCATTAGGCAGTCCATCGCACATCATCAAGCCGCAGTGGCGAGGGAGGGTAGTTCATCATACACGCAGCCCAAGCTGTGCGCCGGCACGTTTTGATATCCTAGCCGTGGCGCTGCGGCCGGAAGTGGCGGCCGCATGAGCGTTGTTTCCTCCTGAATGGCAGCCGTGTTCCTGAATCAGGCGCCAGGGCTGCACTTCAATCGGGGGGCGCTGCTCAATGCGGGGGCCCTGCTGCTGGCCGGCAGCGAGTACGACTGTTTTGTCTTCCATGACGTGGACACTGTGTGCGGCGTACACGAGACGGTGAGGAGAATGCATCTTGTATGTGAGGCTCAGCCCACTGCCGACCTTGCGAGCCGCGCTGCTTGATCAATCTTTGTCACCAGTGTCATGTTAGCAGATAGTGAAAGTGATGTAGTCACTAGTGCTGAGCTTATTTATCAGGTGAAGTACCGCTGCCCCTCTGGCGAGGCGCCGCTACACCTGACGCCGCCTGGGCTACACCCGCGAGACGACTTTCCGGAATTCCTCGGTGGTAACATAGTGTTCACGCAACAGCAGTTTTCCCGCGTCAACGGCTTCCAGGTGAGACACGCTACGCTGCGAGGATGCATCGTGGCAAGGCATGCATGTCGATATGAGCACTGGGCTTGCGCTGATCCCCAGCCTCCAAGTCGATGCGAACCAATGCCGTGTCTCCTGCGCTACTGATTGTTCACGTCTCCTGTGCAGCACTCATTCTGGGGATGGGGCAAAGAAGACAATAATATGGTGCGCCGCCTGCAGCTGCATGGCATGTGGCCGCCCGAACGCCCGCGCGTGCGGCCGCAGCCCCAGAAGGTGAGGTGCTCTCGAGGGATGGAGCAGGTTTGCAGTGAAACAGCACTGGCTGAAAACTAGCATCAGTTCCTTGCAGTTGCCTGGAGCGCCCGAAGTGTATCAGAGTTGAGCTTCAATCTGGAAGCGCGTGCCCACAGGACTACTACTGGACGCATTTGGAGCATCCGCGGGAAGAAGCCGTCCGAGTCCAGAACCACGCGGCGCGAAATACTGAAGCCATGGCGAACCTGGAGCCGCGCGTGCACGACGACAACCGCTCGGGGCTGCGGCAGACCAAGTTTCGTGTCGTGCGCGTGCAGCCGGCGCAGAACGCGACGCGGATCGTGCTGCAGCTGGGCTGTGACCGGGCGCTGACGCCGTGGTGCGAGCAGCCAGGGTCGCCAGAGGGGCAGGACCACAGCTAAAGAGAGAAACCGTCCGAGCATCACAGCCTGATGCCACGATCCACACTCTACGCAAAAGTTCGTGTGTCTTGTGCTGGTCAGCAGGCTTGTACTAGGTAGGGAATTAGGCAGCATTGGACATGCGGCCCACTGTCTACCGGTTCCATCAGTGTTCACCCCATTCGTCGCTCATGGTGGATGCATCATGCACTGCGACAGGTCCTGTCTGGAACTTTGACAAAACGCGTGTGCGTCGGATTTGAAGTGAGGTTTAGAGCGGCGTGCTGTTGCGAATTGCGTGGACGTCTCAAGTCAGTCTAAGGTTTTGGTTTGCGCAGAATTGCTTACAAACAGTCCACACGTATCTTGCTGCTCTAGAAGGCCGCTTGTCAAACCCCAAAAAATGCTCTGTCCACAGAAAATACAAGCCGCACTTGGCGCGCGCATTGCTGGATACCAATTGAGGCAAAACGTGCCGGCCTATCATGCGTGGATAGCCTTGCCAAATGACGTCGCAAGCGCTGCCTGCAGCCAGGAGATGCTCAGAGAATTAGCATTCATTGAATCATGCAAACCAGCACATTATGACGTTGAGCTTCACGGCAGAGGCCGCTGCGTGAAAATTTGTCTATGCCCAGCACCCAGCACCATGCATCAGGCTCACCTCCTTGATGGCCTCCGAGAGCGTCGGGTGGCCGTGGCAGGTCCGCGCAATGTCCTCTGTGCTGCCGCCGTAGGACATCGCCAGCACCACCTCTGCATCGGCAGCGGTGAGCCGCAGGTAGGCCCAAGACGTACATGACAGGAGGTGTGCCATTTCCAGGTCAAAATGCCTGGTGAGGAGGTGCCAGGAGAGTGGTGTGGCGTACCATGCTGCCGCAGCGTGTTCATGGGCATGCCGCACTTGCCAAAAATCGCCGGTCCGCACCTGGAATGAGCTCGCCGGCGCTGGGGCCCATGATGTGGGCGCCAAGGATCTGCAATTCGACAGCACAGCAACTGTCAGCTGGCCATTGGAGGCCTCGGCCGCAGGTAAGCGCAATGCGTCGAAGGAGCTGCAAACGCCGTGATGACGCAGAGCGTCTGCCAAGAATGCAGAGTTGTGAACGGCTGCAGTATGCACACGCACCTTGTCGGTCTCGGCGTCGGAGATGAACTTGACGAGGCCCTCGGCGGTGTCCACGGTCCGGGCTCGGCTGTTGGCCATGAAGGAGAACTTGCCCACCTTGTAGTCCACACCCTCCGCCTTCAGCTCCTCCTCCGTCTTGCCCACCGACGCCACCTGCGAGAGACACGACACAGGTGTGGACATACTCACGTGGAGGCGGCGGTTGCAACTGGCATTGTGGTCCACGCCTTCCACCTTCAGCTCCACTTCCGTCTGGCACACCGACGCCACCCGTGGTGGGCGGCACCAGGAGGCAGCGTCACAACACGAAGGCTGACCATCCCAAGCATGGGAATGGCAGCACTCTGCGCGCTCTGCCCCCAGCCCCTGCCGTGTCTGGTCCGCCAATGCCAACCTGGGCGGAAGTGAGGGAAGGTGGAAGGGATGGACTCGCCAGACGGCTCCTCCTCCATCCTGCCAATCAACACTGCCGCTGGTCCTGCCAAAGGAGGCCAGGTGGGCAGCGGCACCACAGCAGAGCGTCGTGAAGATGCCTATGCAGGGTCAGAATGCAACGATAAAGGAGGTGGAACATCCGCAAGCCTTCGATTTCTCGTGGTCCTTGCTGGCCGACGCAACCTGGCTCACTGGGGCTTCAGGATGGAACGACAGAAAAGTGGTGCGAGGCAGCTGTGACCCCAGATCCTATGCATGCCGCACTCCGCGCCCTTCACCTGTCACCCTCCTCTTCGTGAGGAGCCGACCGATCGCACCTCGGGGGCATTGTGTAGACGATGCAGGGTGCAGTGGACATGGTTGGGCTTGCCCATCAGCGTCTCTGCAACCGCATTTTGCAGGGGTTGCGACGTCCATGTAGCGAAACTTTGGGGTCCAACAACCGCACCTCGGGGTCGGTGTACACGATGGAGGGCACGGTCGAGTAGTCCACGTGGCCGGGCTTGCCCGCGAGCATCTCCGCCAGCGCAAAGCCGTCCTCTTCCGCCTTGTGCGCCAGCATGGGGCCGGGGATGACGTCACCAATTGCGTACACACCCTGGCGCACGGCAAGACTGCGGTCACCCTGGGGGCACATGCCGCGGCATCCGGCAGGCGACTGCCTGGAGCGGTTGCACACAAGCCGCAGGTGCTCAGCGCATGGGCCACACACACACAACGGCATCTGACAGAGACAGTGATGTGGCAGGTCCTGGGCGGCACCTCGACGCTGGTGCGGAAGTGGTCGTCCACCTCGATGCGGCCACGCTTGTCGACCTTCACGCCCATGTCCTCCAGCCCCAGGCCCTCCGTGAAGGGCTTGCGCCCTGCGGCAACACACATTCCGATTCTCAGCCGTGCTGGCCGGGAGACTCGTCGACACTCTCGCCGAGCTCTCCTAGCCCAAGTCCCACAGTGAGGCACAACGCTCCGTGCGCAGCGCATTGGTCTTCTGAACTCCGCTCCCTGGCAAAGGGGTCAGCTTTCACCCAAAGGCCGGCACTGAGCCGCTCTTCAGTCTCCAGAGAGTCGAGCAGAGCCACGGATTCCCTGCCTCCTGCAGCATCTCCTTACCTCATTGCTGCACTTTGCGATGTGCTCGGGAACAAAAAGTCAAGTCTGCGGCTGCTGCTCACCCGCAGGGACGAGCCCGACGTCCGCCGCCGGCACCTCCCTGCCGCCGCCCAGAGACGGCTCAGACTACGTGAACTTCTTTGGGGGGTGTACTTCTTGTCATCTTCTTGTGGAGTGTCTTAGTTGCTTCAGCGTCACCGGCACACACCCGCGGAGACGAGCACGACGTCCGCCTCGAAAGTCTCCTTGTCGCCGCCCTTGGAGGGCTCCAGCTCCAGCTTGACGGTGTCGCCCTCCACTCTGCCGCTGAGCACCTTCATGCCCAGCTTGAACTTGAAGCCCTGCTTCGTCAGCGTGCGCTGGAAGTTCTTCCGCATCTCCCCGTCCTGCGCGCACGCGGCGAGGCTGGAGTCAGGAATGGGGCCAAGAGACATCAACGTGAAGCCCTGCCTCGTCAGCAGGCCCTGGAAGCTGTTCCACCTCTCCCTGTCCTAGCTGGCGCAGAATATGGCAAGCCGGGCGCACAGACGTATTGTCAACGCACACAGAGGAGCTTCCACAACAATGCCCTGATGTCTGCGGTGCACCATTACCAGGTCACCCAACACGACTGTCCTTACACTGGGACACACTGCCTGTTTCTGCGCGTTCACATGTAGGTTTCCAAGAAAGTCAGCACGCAGTTGAAAAATGTGGCGGACGTCGCACCATGGTGGGCACGATTTTGTCCAGGAATTCGACGACGGTGACCTCTGCGCCCAGGCGGCTCCACACGGAGCCCATCTCCAGGCCGATGTAGCCGCCGCCGATGACGACCATCTTCTTGGGCACCTCCTTCAGCGTCAGCGCCCCCGTCGACGACACGATCCTGCAGGCGTAGAAATGCACCGGTCGTCGAGGTCTGAAACACTTTGACGACAGTCCTTGAGCCTTGGTGAGGGCGCCTTCAGAGATCCCGATGTGCATGCAGAGGTCGATGGCGCATTTGGGAGGCGCGCTCCCAGCGGCATCAAGGTGTTGGCGACGCCCCTCACCCCAGCCAGGGTCGGCTCATGCACTGCACCATTTCAGGCGCCAACGCCAGGATCCACCAGGCCTGATTTCGGGGAGTCGCACCGCTCCTCGTCAATCTCCAGGCCCGGCAGCGGCGTCACGCACGAGCCGGTTGCGATGATGGTGTTCTTCCCCGAGAGCGTCACTGTGGATCCGTCCTCCTGCGTCACCTCCACCTTGCCGTCGGGCGCCAGCTTGCCATAGCCCTTGACGTAGGACACCTGCGTCCAGCATGGCGTACAGTGTGAGGGAGGTGTGAGGGAGGCGGGTCAGCGTGGAAAGGGCGTCCTTGCGACAAGCCAACACCTTGTGTCCAGGCACCGAGCCGCCAGGCCGCTTGGCTAGTCACATGCACACATGCACTACCCACGTGTTGCCTGCTGACCAGGGCTCCAGGCTGTCGTGCTGGAACCAGGTTTACGGCGCCATGGGCATGCGCACTCACCTTGTTCTTCTTGAAGAGGCCCTCCACGCCTTTGGTGAGGCCAGTCACCGCCTTGTCCTTCTGCGCCATCATCTTCTTCAGGTCTATTTGCACGTTGTCCACCATGACGCCGTGGTTGGCGAAGTCCGCCTTGGCTGCATGGTACATGTGGCTGGAGTGCAGCAGCGCCTGCACATTGCAAGGCATTATGAGTATGTTTCTTTGCGCTCTGCTCATGCTCATGCTCATGCGCATGCTCATGCGCATGCTCATGCTGGTCTCCGGATACGCTACGACCAGCGACGTCCAGTCTGGTCGCACAGCATGCGTGGCTGGCAGGCCTTGCAGATGCTTTCGCCCCAATGGAAGTCCATTGGGGATGTGCGCCCACCTCAAACTCTCAGGCGCAGATCAGGAAGTATCTGCACATCGAACAAAAGCACGAGCTAGACAGAACCATCTCCAGGAGGCTCGCCTTTGAGGGGATGCACCCCACATTGAGGCATGTGCCGCCCAGTGCGCCGCGGCCCTCGACGCAGGTGGTCTTCAGGCCCAGCTGTGCCGCCTTGATGGCTGCGACGTACCCACCAGGGCCCCCACCCACGACTACCACATCCTGCACGCGTCAAACTCCATCGAACTCCATTGAATTGAGTGTATTTGAGTTGTGCAGCCAGTGTGCGGCGCCAGTGCCAGCCTGGTGCACGGGCGCGCCCACTGCGGCTCAGCCTATAACTGGGAGCCATATGCGTTCTAGCTTGCAATTGTGTTTCAATCATGCATGCTGTATTGCAAGCTGACGTGTCGTTGTTCGCTCGACTGGTTATCACATGCTCGCACTTTAGATAACATGGATGGAAGTCGCGACAATTGGGGCCACAAGCCTTGCGCAACGGTGTCTTGACAAAACAACGTAAGTACTCATCGTGGTTTTGCGCTGGCTTACCTGCTGTTCTGTGGGGGCAGAGGCGAATGCTCTCAACCCTGCCTGCACAAAAGGCCTGCTAGAGCTGCTGGCGAGTCGCCAGCCGGACCGCAAGCTTAATAGAGCCATATTTGAGATGCACGCAATGTGAATACGCAATATGCACTGCGCCGCGCTGCTGCACCAACACAACGGGTCTGTTTCGTTCGCATGACTCACCCTGATTAGAATCACCCTGATTAGGTTAGACACAGTCCTAAGTACTGTCCTTACACAAGCGAAAACTTGAATCAATGTGCAAGCCGGGCATTAGGCACTCAAGGGTATTGTAGGGCCGGTGGCTGTCCCAAGCAGTCTGGAAAAGAAAAGAGGGCTGACCTAACCGTGGCAGCAGTTTGCAAGTAGGTACGTGCTTGCATGTCTTCGTGCCTAGCTGTTGTGGGATTTTGGCTGCAAGAAAGAGCTGCAGTCGCGTGTGTGGCAACGCCGTGGAAGTCTGGCGCTCGACTTGCAAATCTGCTCAGGGTTCAAGGGCGTCCACGCTCTAGAGAAGTGTGGGCGCGGCGCCCTCGACATCGCAAGGCACTTGGGTACGCCTTGCCCGCAGCAATCCCAGGAGCTTGATGTTACAGTGCTGAGCAAGCAACACCAGACGGAAAGCAGCGAGGTTAGATGCCTCAAAAGCCAGGACTCAATTGAGGCTCGCCAGTGTCTGCCATCCAAGGTGGCGCGCCGCCGCTGGCGTCCCAACTAGTTGTAAAACTCCTGCACACGGAAGCAATAGAAAGCAGTTCATGAAGGCCGTGTGAGAGAACATGCCGTCACAGAGCATGCTCTACCATGACGCTGATGATCGCCAAAAAGCTGTCACCTCAGATGGAGTATGCACTCAGCACCGGCAAAAGCGCAGAGTGTACTGAAGACACCAGACCTGGAGGTACTTCAGCGCCTCCTCCTCTACGACGATCTTGTCCGCGCGCAGAATGTCGTACACACGCACTGCTGATGCAAAGTTAACCTCTACATGCTCGACATTGCGCGCCGAAATCTGCACATTGTCCTCCTGCAGTGTCAAGACAACCGCATTCACACTCTGCTGGGGACTGAAGGTCCTGCCAATATACAAAAGATCTGAGCACCAATGGGTAGACCTTGCTTGATCGGGCAAGGAGGCTTGCTGTGCGTTTGGTGCGCGCACCAGTGTGCAACATTGTCAGTCCAGCATTGCCACACACCTGCTCGTTCAGGATGAGCAAAGTGTACTCCTCGGGACCTGCGCCCAGCTTGGCCAGCGTGTCCACAAGCGTCCGCGTCTTAGGGCCCTCCGTGAACTGGCTCTGCAGTGTGAGCGGCACGCTAGTGATGAGATTCCGTTCACTGGACGGACATGCAGTCTCACGCACTGAATGTTGGGGCTGCTCTTGAATCGTGCACAACCTGGCCTCAGCCTCACCTTCAGGTTGCGCACTGTGATGATGCTGCCCGCCGCGCTGTTCAGCGCTGTGCCGAGCGCCAACCGCCGCTCCTTCTTGTTCATCTTGATGCCCCAGTCCTTCGGCTGCAGATGGGAGAGCAGGCGCATGCCATCAATTACCAGTCAGCACCGTGCCGCGCAAGGCAACGAGCACATATATGCTAATGAGTCAAGACGTTGCGGGCGACTTGCAGCCTTTGCGCAGCCCTTGCAGCCTTTGCGCAGCCCTTGACGATGCTGCATTGTGGAGGGGACAGCTCAGCTCCCGTTTCTTGAAAGAGCAGCAGTACCTTGGGGCCGAAGACGACGCCACCGCCTGGCCGCAGCGGCGTGCGCTTGCTGCCCTGCCGCGCGTTGCCGCTGCCCTTCTGCGCGTACGGCTTTCTGCCGCCACCGCGCACCTCTGCACGCGTCTTGGTGCTGGCTGTGCCCTGCAGGTCAGGGCATTGCTGACTTCACATGTTGACGACGATGCCTGCGTTGTGGTGGTCCACATTTGTGTTCCAGTCGGCTGTGGCAAGCAGCCAGCACCCAGGTGAACAGGACTGTGGCTGCACCGGACAAGAGTCGACACCGGGTTCTGGATTCAAAAGGGTCTGACCCGGCACCTGGCAGTATGTGCCTGCGCATGCACAGCGGGCAGCGCGCGTACAACTGGCCGGCTCTAGAATAATTGACCCTCGAATGCAGCGGCTCACCGATCGGGCGTTCTGCCGCGCCATGACCAGGTAGCGGTGCACCAGGCCCTTGGCTGTGTCGTCTCCTGCCACCTTCAGCGAGAGCTCGACTGACCCCACATCCTCGCCCTGAGTGTCCCTGACCGGCAGCGTCGCCGTGCCGCGGGTGGACTCGGCGCTGATGAGCCGCGGCTGTGACCGCTGTGCGATGGGGCGCCTCTGCTGCAGCCGCAGCGGCTGGCTGGCCTGCAGCTGCCTGTGCAGGCAGCCTGGGCACGACTTCAGGCCAACTGACTGCATGATGGCAGGAATCCGCGGCTGCTGACGGCACTCCTGCTGATGCTAACGAGCAGTTCGGAGTTTGCTGCGTCGATACGCCTGTTCCACAGTTCTGCCGCCTCATCTACGACATCGTTTGCGTCATGTCCCCTGGAAGCACTTTGTCTGACGGCTGCTGGAAGCTGATCACGTGACTGATGACGAACCCAGCCCAGAAACGGGTGCAAGCACAGTTCACTACATCCGGATTCGTTGAAGCTTTACCGTTCGAACGCTAGTTGATTGACGCTTGTGAAAACCAGGCGCTACACCAGCCCAGCATTGAAAACACAATTCACCACATTCACCACATCCCGAGCCCGCAACAGTCACTGCCGTCCCAACTGGCCTTTGATGGCGCTGCGGCGTGTGCTTGGGATTCATGTAAAGCTGAGTGCTGCCGCTCGGCAATGCGAGGCAGCACATGGCAGGAGTTTGTTGGGGCTCGGCAAGGGCATGCCGGGCCTGAGCACAGCTTCCACCCACAGCACGGCGGGACACGCGCTGCGGCTGGCAGCATCTACATTTGCAGCAGAAACCAGCAGCTGTATGGGCCGCAGAACCTTTGTTGCACAAGCGGCGCCATCAGCTGACACAGGGAGCAGCGTGGACCTCAACTTCACAGACTCTGCGGTCGAGGTCAGCATTTCAGAAAACCCAGAATTATCATGGCTACCACTGGCTCACCAGCAGATTTGTTCCAGCTTCTTCGTTCTCTCACGCCGCATTCGGACTAATCCGCACTTGCAACCCGCTGCCGCAGAGGCTTGGCGAGCTAGCAGAGGAAACGTCAGGCCAGCCGCTGGTTCTTCGGCTGACGGTCGAGGGTGGTGGCTGCTCCGGTTTCACCTATCTGTTCGATCTTGACACGGCATCGGCGCCGGACGACAGGTGCGCACAGCATGCTGGTTGGGTTGCGTGTAAAGATTCGGCGCATGTGTTTGCAAAGTTGAGCAAGGATGTACCAGCCAGGCGTCATGTGGTACTCGGTGCTGATTGCTTGTCTTTGGTGCTGGCGAAGGACGATCACGCAGGGTCCAGCAACACTGGTCTGCGACCCTGTGTCGTATGAGTTTGTGCGCGGGTCAACAATCGACTACACCACAGACCTCATCCGCTCGGCTTTTGAGGTGCGGCCTTGCACTGCTGGAACTTTTGTTATGTTGCAGACATTACCTGCATTATAACAGCATCCTGCTGGTACTGTTGATGTTCCTGTGTTCATTGCAGGTGGTCTCAAATCCCAATGCCGAGGCGTCGTGTGGCTGCGGCAGCTCGTTTGCCCCAAAAGCGTGAGTAGAGCTGGCCGGGCCAGGCCGCGCGTGAATGCGCTCGACCAACGGGCGACAACACAACTGTGTTGTCGCGCTGCTTAGCCGGTTCCGGGTTTGGAGCGCAGGGCGCTGTTAGTCGTTGTGTGCACAGGTACCTTGGGGCCTGTATGCCGTCGTCAATCTGGGGGATTCTTTCTGAGTGCTATTGAACATGTGTAGGTAATTGTGTCCTGCAGACAGTCCTTCGGTCAGTTCCTCTGAAGCGTTTCGCACGCCCATCGCATTTGTTTCTGGTCTTCCGTGCCCTGGAAGCTGCCGTGATGCTCTTCTGTTCAACCTCCAGCAGCATTGTTCATCATCATCCACCGACCAGCAAAGAACAGCCGCACTGGGACATCCTGTCTGACACATGTTTGCACAGTCGTTCACTTTGTCTGACGCGCACAGCCTCACAACTGTCTCACATCCCACTGCCGCCCTACAACGACAGTTTGCATCTTGTCATGTCATGCGCAAAGTCCGCTTTCTCTATTCGCGAACCCCGCAGCAAATTCTGTGGACCAATCCTGCTGTCCATCCTTGGGAAAGTCATCCTTCGCCTCGCACGAAGGTGTGATTGACAGGCTGCAGGGGAGCTGTCTGGTTGAAGCTTCACGCACCATGCGCGACGAGGCGGCGTGAGCTGCATCGACACCTTCAAGACGCCGATGCCGTTGTTCGAGCGGCCACTGGCCTTCAGGAGCAGCCCGCTGCTGCCCACGGTGCCCTTGGACGGCACGCAAACGGTCACGGGCCTGCGAGAGCTGGAACGCCAGTCCAGGCTGCAGGCGCCGCAGCGGCACTCACGGCTGGCACAGCCCGCCACCTCCAGCAATACGCGCCGCACCAGGTCTGGTCCCAACCGCGGTTTTGCCTGCACCACCAGCCACCTGTTCAGTCTGTGCCCTGCTCCCTCGTCACTGTATTCGGCACGGGCGCAGCGCCGCTCCCAGTGAAAGTGTGTGCACTGGCCGGAGAAGTCGCCCCAGGACACACAGCTTGGGTGGGTGCTGCAGGTACGGAGGCCCGCACGTCTGGGAGCTGCGACCAGAGGCGCTCTGGGCGCCGCCACGGGACTGGGAGCGCTTTGCGCACGATGGGCAGCTCGCTGAGGCATACAACGTGCCCGACAGCATGGACATGCTGGGGGCACGCCTGGACGAGAACATCGCGTTCTTCCTGGTGAGGATTTGCAGCGGTGTTCCGGTTGCACAATGCGTCCTGCCTCTCCCAGTGCAGCCGGAAACTGGATGCACACGCAGCATTCCGTGGTGTTGCTGCAGAGGCTGATGATGAGACGTGACTGTCTGCGTGTTGCGACACAGAGCAACTACACCCGTGTAGCGCTCACCGTTCTGGGCGTCATCGGGTGAGTCTCCACAGCATCTAGCAAGGCTTGGAACTTGCCACAGCCGAGCTGCTCGCGACAGGCAACCTCCTTGCACACATGCATGCGGCTTTTTCATGAGGATGCATTCACACAAAAGTTGTTTGGGCTTGAACACCTTGCCGAGCTTTTCAACTTTGCGGCCGTGCAGGTACCTGAACCCAAAGGCAGTGGTCGCCATCGTCGTGCTGTGCGCCACAGCGCTGCTGAACCTGCGCATCAAGCAGACAGCTACCACGCCCATTCCAGAGGTGCTCCTGCCGCCCTTGCACCCGACCAGCTACATTTGTGCCTTCCTGCTGCCCGCTTCGGAGGCTGGGCTGTGTGCAGGCGGCACTTTGCGCCTCAGGGCACCTTGCTGCACACTGTTCGTACAAATACACCTGTCACTGCAAGGAAGCAGGCGCCTGGCAATGCGCTCACATTGCAGCATTGCCCTCCCGTAGAACCTGCAGCTGCTGCAGTCCTTCTCCTGGATCGCGGCCTTCGTGGCCGTCATGTGGGGCCGGTGCCTGAGTGCGCTACTGCGCTGGTCGGTCTACGCCTCGCTGCTGGTGCTGCTGCACGGCGGCCTGCGGCGCGCGCAGTCGGAGGTTGGCGCCGGGGCAGTGCCCGGCGTGACATTTCGACAAGTGCTGGGCCTGGAGTAGGTCTCTTGTCCTCATTTGTGTGATCGTGATGCTGTGGGGTGGGGTGTGACCTGCTGCATCTCCAACAGGTCTGGGTGGCGCAGGGAACGAGGAAGTTCAGGCCACTACACCCTTGCTGGAACTGGGTGTGAAGGCGCATCAGACAACAGCGTTGGCCGCAGCGTTGCTCGTTATGCTTGGTGACATGCCTTCGACAGACCCTAGCAGCGCCGCTGACACCGTGTTCCTGTTGCTGGGCGCAGCAAATCGCATCCGGACCCGCGGCGCTTGTTTAATGAGCTGTGGCATGTCGCATGGACATGGCTGCAGTACTGGGCGTGGTCCGCAAGGGCGTGGTGCCGCCAGCAGCTGTACCTGGCGACGGGGTCGCTGCAGCATCTGCAGAGAAGGGCGCCCGCCGCAGAAACATATCTGAGTTGAAGGGCCTCATTCGCTGGAGTTTTCTGTGACGCTGTTTCATCTCGCAAACAGGCAGCGGCGTGAATTGCACTAGGCGTTGTTTCTCGAATTGAAACTCAACCACGGAGGACACAGAGGAGGCAGGACGCGCGGGCAAGTCATCGGCAGAAAATCGAGAGGGTTGAGTGGTTTGAGGGGTGTGGGACCGTAAGTTCAAGCTTGAATTTAGATGCGTGGCCGTGGCAAAGATGCCACAGCTTCAAAGCAAGTTTGAGTTTTGCAGTGGCATAGCCCTCTCATGTCAGGATGTTCGCCCCGTCTTGCCAGGCATCACAGTCCAGTACAGTCCATGCGCATGAAAGCTTTAACCAGCGCTGCATGCTGCACTTGGTTTTGCATCTGGTTCATACAACGAACGACATCCTTCGCGTAGAGACTCGGTGGCTGAATGTTCAAGGCCCCCCATATCATGACGCTGGGGGCTGGTCGCCATCGGGCGGCTTCTCGATGGGTTTGCCGCCGCGCCGCCTGATTGTCGGCCGCTTTGTCATAGGCGCCGCCGGCGCCGCCCGCTTCTCGCCGACCTTGTGCTGCTGCTCTCCGTCAGCATTCTTGCCGGCAGCAGGCTCAGGCTGCGACGCTGCGCCGTCGTCCTCGGCTGCCGGCGCCGCAGTGAGTGGCGCAGCAGGCGCCGGCGCCGGCGGCTTGCGGAACGCGAAAGCCATGAACAGCGAGGAGGCTGTCGTCAGCGACGGGTCGCAGTCCCTGAACGCCGGATGGAAGTGCTTACACGGCTTCCCTGCATCCGCCTGCAAGCGGCAGAAGCACCGACCGTTCGATTGGAGCTGCGAAGTGTAAAGCGCCGCATGGGCTGGCTGCTTTGCCGACCCCCAGATGAGGGCTGCACTGGAATGCAATTCGGTTGCGATTGCACACCAAGAGCAGTGCCACCGAGAGACATCGTCAGGGGCAGAAGCCCGGAACTCGCACCTCGTCGAAAAAGTGGTTCAGGGTGGGCCCCAGGTCAGTGACTGGCTGCAGGCCGATGCTGGCGGCCATGCCCTTTAGCACGCTCTCGTACACCAGGTACTCGAACGAACCCAGGCTGTCGCCCTGGCCTGCGCGCAAGGACAGCGGCCACAATCAGGCAGCCCCGCCATGTTGCGTTTGCGACACTTCAAGCGCCTGTGCTGGTCGGCCTCGAAACATGGCTGCTGCGCTGCAACTGTTGCCGCGTCTCCAAAAGGGCGCAGCAGGAAGTCTTGCACTACTCTCACCTGCTGTCGCGGTGCCACCAACTTGACGCTGGTGATATGGCTGTCGTGGTCTGCTTCACAGTGAGATGCATGCAGCGCAACCGTCAGGCCGCGCGGCAGCAAGCCTTGGACTTCCACCTGCCGTCACAGTGTCGCCGATGGCGCAGGTGTAGGCGCTGCCGAAGGCCGCCGGCGCGGCCTGCCCGTGCGCTGCACACTTATTAGTCGGCTGCCGCCGCTGCCGCGCGCAGCCGGCGTCCTCGCAGAACGTCTGCGCCGACAGGCTGAGCATGGGGCTGTCCAGCTGGCGTTGCCGGTTCAGCGCCGCCAGCACCCGCTTGCCGTCCGGCACCGTCCCGAAGAAATAGCCGCCTGCAGCCGGCGAATGTTCCTCAATGCATGTCTGAAATTGCAGCTTCGAAACCCCAAAACCCCATTGTATGCCTGTCTCGCCCGGTTGCCTTCATGCGCAAGTAGCAGGCGCATGTCAAGCTGCTCCAAAACCCTGTGAGCCGCAGGGCCTGTGCCAACGTCGTCTATCCACAGCCAACTCATGCCACCATGCTATGATGTGTTCCCAGGACGCCCGTCAGTTGCCGGTGCGCACCGTCCTTCAGGTTGATCCACACATTGTGCAGGAGCTGCTTGAGGGCGGCCTCCGACACAAAGAAGTAGTGGATGGCGAACATGCAAGTGGCGGCATCGTATTGCCGCGGTTCCCTCCACTCCGACTGCCCCAGCTCCGGCGTGTCCACAAACTCCGCGCGCAGCTGGGTGCCTGCAGCGCGGCCAGCTGGGCTTCTACATGTGAGATACAGCAGCAAATTTGAGTCCTGATGTACCGACCTACTGTGCAGACGTGCAGATATGTAGGAGGCAGCTCCTCTTTACATATGTTGTGCTTGGCAGCCTGGCAACCTGGCGGTGAGCAGAGCAACGCACCCGGAGCCTGCTGCAGGAGCTCGGCAAAACGCTTGCGCGCCTCTGCAATCTCCCCCGGCGACAGGTCGATGCCCTTCACCGTCTTCAGCTGCGTCCATAGGAGGCCGACTGCTGCTTGCTCGCAGCCTTGCGGCATCTGGGCTGCGGCTCGGATGAGCGTGTCATGCACGCACTCGTGCATTGGTGTTCAGGTGGCCAAGTCGCAAATGGAGCTCACCCCGGCGTCCTTCCACTTTCGGATGTCGCCGCCGCGCCCGCACGCTAGGTCCAGCAGGGTCCCCTTTCCTGATGCGAACCTGAGCTTGCAGGTAAAATGGCAACATCGCCTGCCAGCAACGTTGTGCAACAATACAAGCGTCCAAGCGGTGTGTGCAGATCCGCAGCACGTGACACATGATCCGGGTGCGGTGCTTGTGCGCCATGTCTACCTGTTTATTAAGGCCCGCTTGATGTCGTTGTGGAACCTCTTGAGCTGAAATGCTCCGCCGGTTCGCCTCGCTTGCTCAGCCTGTGGCGCGGCGCTCTCACGCCTTAAGCAAACAGCTCGCCATGTGGCGGTGTGCAGCAGCATGAAATGCACCGCAATGCGACTCAAGACTGGCATCCCACCTCCTGAGAGTTGCGGAACTGGTTGGCATGGGAGTCGTAGTGCGACCGCGTCGCGTCAACTGCGCGCTGATCCATCGCTGCAAGCTGCAGGAGCCCGTCTTGCTGCCCTTAAGATGCCATCCTTTTCTTCAATGGCGTACAGCAGGCTGTGCCACGCGATTTGAAAACGTCAACAACAACTGCTGGGAGAAGTTGATTGGTTGAATCTGCCAAGTCAGCTGTGCCGTCAACTCATACAAGCCTTCCCCTGCCTTTCGCTCGAAAAAGGTTTGATCAATCTCGCCTTCACAACGCAAAAGCGATCCACGAGCATCTGGGACATCAGAGCATGACTGCTGACTGCACGATGCATGCACTTTCATGCACACCAAGAAGGCATGCTCCAAAATCAACTTGCGCAGCGACCAGCACTGAATTGCCCATTCTGTCGATTCTTGCGTCCTGGTCTGCACGGCCTGCGACGGCTCCTCAGAGCCTGCCCCCTCGCTCAAGCATTCCTGCGCACGCGGCACAGATCTTGAGACTCAAATCGCAAACAGACTCGCAGCAGGAAACACATACGGTCATCATCATCATCATCATCATCATCATGTTCGCTTGCAGCACTACCACCTGCGCTGTCACCCCGTTCATCTCGACCGCGGCGCCGCGCTGCTGCCATCAGCTCAACACGCCATTGCCCCGCCAAGCGGCCCAAACCACATGTGCTGCAGGGAACCCCGATGTGAAGCGGCCCGCGGGGTCCCGCCTCAGCTTGATATCCAGCACGCGTGGATCGATGCACAGGCAGCATGTGATAACACGTGGAGCCGCTGCCAAGCCGGCGGAAGGTGAAGGAGATGACAACATGACGAGCATGGCGCAAGCCCTGATAGTTGCACGTGCCAGCTTGAGAGGTTGATCAGCTTGATTCAGGTACAATCGAAGTCGACATCAAGGTCTCGGGAATGGTCTGCAGCGGATGCAGCGAGCGCGTGGAGGAAATGCTTAAGGCAGGCATTCATTGCGGCTGCGCCATCATGTTATCGTGGCTATCGCTGCGGCTATGGCTGCTGCATCTCGTCCACTGAGCTTGCGCACCTGTGTTAAAATTGGCTTGATGAGCGACGTGGTGGCGCAACTGTCTGTCTCCCCACAAAATCTCGAATGGTTATTGCGGTGCAGGAGGCAGATGGAGTTACAGCCGTGCAGGTCAACCTGGAATCTGGCATCGCCACCCTGCAAGTCGCGGCCACCGATCAGTTTGACGCTGCGACAAATGCGCTGCCGCGCCTGGTGGAGACAGTGGAGGGTCTCGGCTTCGAGGCGGAGCCGTTCTTTGGATGACCTGTTGAGGTCGCGGATTGGTATGATCCGAAAGCCACATGATGACCAGTTCGTTGTTAATGCATCGAACCAAGTCATGGCAGTGACTTGACGTTGCATATGTCAATGTAATCGTCGACGCCTGTGGGTCGAGCGCCAGCTGTTTGTGGGCCACTTCGCAAGGATAGTGAGAGGCCGTGTCGATCCAGAGGCGTCCATTTTCTGAATGGATGATCAGCATCTTCAGACATGCTTCAGCGAGTTATGCTGACGCTTTGTGCGGGTGAATAGCACAGTCGGAGCGGCTCCCATGGCCGATTTCAACCCATATCCGATTTCAACTCATACACGTAAGCCTGCAAAGTCGCTGAAGATCCTTATCTGACAAGGCTTCGACAGAGCTCGCTGTTTATTTTCCAGTGACCATGAGCAGGGGGCCGACATAATTCAGTTCGAGGTTCCGGAGAGGAGGCGCGCGTCAAGTTGAGAGTAGCGCACTCATAGCGCTCACACACTCATAGCGCTCTCCCGACGTTCTCGTTAGTACACCATACCATTAAGGAAAATCTTGGGACCTGTCATCAGAGCAACGAGCAACAGGGCGAGAACTCCGTTGTGGATCGTTAGCAGTAGCAACCCTCATCACAGCGCTCAAGACCACCGTTCCTGGGCAGCGTCATACATTCACCTGCCTCTCGGATGGTGTGCTTGAACCCTGAGTCGACTCTCGTTGTTGCCGCTGTGGAACGCCGCGGTGCATGTGCAGCTCATGCTGCAGCCATCTGCAGACGTGTGAGCGGTCACACACATACTGCCAGCGGAGCATATTGGCCTCATCCGTCAACTGCATCCTCAATCCTCTGGGCATCTCCGGCAAGTGCTGACCTGCCACCCGAGTACGGGCGTGAGGATTTGGCGGGCAGCTGTGAAGATGATGAGGCACGATTGTGTGTTTGCCTAGTCTAACTGGGCCTGACGAAGAGCCTGCAAGTGAGCTTCAAGATGTGCTCGTTCGTGTATCTTGGATATTTCAGTGGGTTTCTCGATACATTGGGCAGGCGGCTGTGCTGCGCCGAGCTCACGCCCGACGCGTCACCAACCTGGAAGCTGCTGCAACAAGGGCTCGCGCTGCAGCGGCTGCATCAGAAATCTTGGTGGCAGAAGCCGAAAACACTGCGGCGCAGACAGTCGCTTCCCTGCAGCTCCGGGCCGAGAAGGCGGAAGTGGCCATCGCGGCCGCGGAGTCTGCTGCGCGCTGTGCAGAGGCGCACCGCGAGCAAACGCAGCAATGGCGGGAGGAGGCGGTGGCTGCAAGGGAACGGGCAGAGAGAAAGACTGCCGACCTGGCCGCCCAGGTGGACCTCATGGCGGTCCAGGTGACAGAGCTGTCGGGGCGGATGCCGACGCAGCTGATGCGCCGTTTTGAGGCGGAGCTGGGTGAGGTGCAGCGGGGGGCGTCCGTACGGGTGCGAGAGCTACAGGCTGCGCTGGGCGTGGAGCGCCGCCGAAACAGCGACCTGCGGATGCAGCTACACCAGCAGCGGCTGTGCAATAGCCAGGAACGGGAGTGAGCACCTGTCGTTACTCAGTGACCGCCTTTTTTCAAAGGCAAACAGCGATTCACACTCAATCACTGACTCTTCCCTCTCTGTATAGTTTGAGGAGTGCAATTGACGTGATCTAGGCACCCGCCAGGAAAACCTGTGTCGCACGAGGAGGCGCTGATTTGGATCGATGAATACCAAGTGAAGTACAAACGACACCCTTCAAAATCAATATGCTGCTAGCGTCTCTGCTGCTCCCGCACTTGGTCGCGGAATGTTTTCCTGCCGCCGCTGTTCTCTCCCAGCTCAGCATAGCCATCCCAGCCTTTGCTGCCCCGCAGCACCTCTTCTATCCGGTCGTCGAAACTGCCCTTGAGACCCGGTGTGTCGGACGGCCTTGACATGTCCGTGCGCCACAGCCAGCTGTTGGCCATGCCTGCGCCCTTGCAGCGGCTACAGGTGATGCGGCCGCTGCCGCCGCAGCTGCCGCAGCACTGCAGCGGGTATCCTGTGAACAGGCCTCCGATCTGCATGCGGTGTTACAACTGATCAGTATTGCTGCAGGACGGGAGCAGGTGCTACTGTTGCCCTGCTGAAGCTGTGCGAAGAGCTTCAGATGCATGAGGTGTGGCAGTCTCACCTTGCCGCGGGCTTTGCATGCTGGGCAAAGCACCGTGGTCGCGCCCATGCACTGCTTGCATCGGATCGGCTTCTGCGACCAGCACCACTGCTACTTCATGCCCTCAACACATTTGAAGAATCTTCATTCCGGTTTCAAAATATAGAATTTGCAAGCAAGGTCAATGCGTATAGCAGTTCACCAAGAGGGGAGAGGCAGCCGCTGCTAGGAACGGCACAGAGGCAGCGACAGCAGCAACCAGAGCGTAAGCTTCCCAGCCAAGGGCCAGGTGACCGGCACTCTGCAACCTGCTGCATGTGGTAAGGCGCGGCCAGCGGGGCAGCGCTTGCACACGAGGTAGATCCAGGCGAATGCGACTGCAAGGGTGCAGACTCAGACATCGCATCGGTCGGAGTTGTTACAGGTTTTGCGATTCACCAACGCTGACGCGCGAGAGTTCAACTTCAGAGGGAATTGGTGGGATTGGCGCGCAATTAAACCTGGCGACAAGTTCTCCGGGACTGCGGCGCAGACAGCGGTCCCTCTACCCAGTGGATGAGGAGGGAGGGTCCGTGGCCCCCCTCTCAGGGTGGTAATCACTCCGAGAATGAGATTATGTCACGGGGGTCAAG
>JAABUM010001379.1_pt1 | contig 36655 bp, 58 predicted proteins | sample 5559161 | NCBI WGS metagenome assembly JAABUM01 (sample SAMN10711868, study PRJNA513369) | rock metagenome | isolation source: Antarctica rocks | place: Antarctica: Victoria Land, Siegfried Peak nord
CGACTCCTGCCCCGCCTACATGCACTGCTCCGGCGGCGCCAAGGCCTTCTCTTCTGGCGCCAGCCCGCTCATGCAGCCGGTGCTGCGGGCCACATTTGCCGTGATCGCCCTGGTCGCGTGGCTCTTTGTGGCAAATTTTCCGCACGCTTCTGGTGCGCCCGCCGGCGCTGCCTGGTGTCTTCGTCCCTGCCTTCTTCTCTGCTGCAGCTGTGAATCCGCTGCTGTAGATCTTAATGTAGCAGCGTGTCAGCGGTGCCAGTGCAAACCACACTAAATTTACTTCCCTTCTGTCCCCCCTAAGCCTGCAAACACGTTGCCACCCATATCCCAGCATCGGATGATTGCAGGAGATGCGCTGCCGGCCCGCACTTCCACCCGATGGCAAATTCGCATATCGGCAGGATTGGGCAAGACTTCTGTTACTGACCGCTGCCGACCTGCATTGCCGCAGGAGGCAGGTGTTGGGGGAGGCGCCGCCGGCGCCGCGGCTGTACATGTACCTGTACAGCAAGACTTGGAAACCTATTCTGAAATCCACTGTGACATGGATGCAGGAAGCGGATGATGAAGGAGGCGCTGCCGGTGCCGCGGCTGTACCTGTATAGCGCGGACGACGACCTGTGCGACGCGTCGGAGGTGGACAAGCTCATCGCGCACAAGCGCTCGCATTTGCGTTTCGGCTGATCTGATGTACCGTCGACACGAAAACAAGATGATTGGTAACTCTCTCTTTCCCCAACCAGTGGACACGAATACCATGATGATTGATTAATCTGCGTATCAACACGTAAGGGATGATGTATACAAAAGGTAAAAGCCATGCTCGATTTTCTGAAGGGCCTGTCCTCGTGACGAACGGCAGTCCCACCTTTTGCACAAGCGGCGCACTGGCGAGGGGTAGGTCCGGCCATCAATGCCTACAGAAGGTTTCCTACTGCCATCTGGCCTATCCTGGGAAGTGGGAAGTCGCAACGTCATGTACAGCTTTGCAATTCCGCACGGGCGGTTTTCGTGGTGATGTCGCTCTGCAGCAGCTGAGATGACGCCATGTCCTTGAAGCATGTACCTGGGATTGAATTGAGATCACTTTTCTTGCGCAGATGTCTCGGTGCTGCCGATGTATTTTGTTTGGACGGATTTGGGCTGTTGTCGTCTCCAGGAGGGGACAACCGGATTTGGTCTGCACTAGAGTGTTAGCCTTGGCGGGATTGCAAGTAAAATTTGAAATGATGAAACCAACAGCAACAGAATATCTAACAGCTTTCGGGAACACTTCACTTCAGCAATGAGAGCTGCAAGAACTGCTTGTGCCGAGGCTGCAAATTGTCAAAGTTCAATTGCCAAACGAAAGCCAGCAGATTTCTGCCATCAACTGACACCGACGCCGAGCCCTGCGCACCGTTCCGCATCACAGCATCACACACACAACCAAGTGTTCCACATGTTGCCTATTGCAGCCTGCAGCCGAGAATTCGCTGACGCGCTGCCCACAACCCCCTAGCGCCGGAGAGCTGCCCGCTGGCCCCTTGCCGCCATCAGCGAGGGGCTTTGTTCAAGCCAGCCCCTCCTGTCGCCCGGCGCCACAACACCGTCTGCCGCTGCGGCCATCCCAACATCCCACCTTCAGCCGCTCACTTGGCCTTGCCGCCGCCGGCCAGGCCCTTGAAAAACTTGACGCCCTGCGTCACAGGGCTGCTCGCCGCGGCGGCGTTGTAGAAGGCCAGCTCCAGGTCGCCCGGCGTCGGCCGCCGCGGCTGCCGGCCCACCACCTGCGGTACAGGGTTGGATGATGCTTCACATCCTCTCAACACACCAAACCCCGATACGAGGCCTGCATGTAGTGTCTTGAGCACTGCATGTGGGGCATCCTGAGAGTGCAGCGGCTGGGAGCGGCAGACATGCGCTGGCCACGCTGAGTCTGGCAGCGCCGCTGCCGACCCGCCGAGCGAAGGGTAGTGATGTTTGGAATCTGGGACTTTCAAAGCCACGGCATGAGTTATACAAACACGTGCCTGCCAGGCGGCGCCGCCCTCGCGCAGCAGTATGTGCCACGGCGCGGCGGCCGGCGAGCCGCGCTTGGCCCACTTGAACACGCAGCCCTCCCGCTTGCTGAAGAAGCCCTGCGCAGCGGTGGCAACTCTGACGTGGTGGTTCTGTTTGCAGAGACGCTTCTGGTGCCCTGCAGGCTGCCGCCTGTGCTGCTGTCTGGCAGAACAGGTCCTCAAGCAGCGTAACAGGAGAGGCTCTTACATGAAGCAAGTGCTCTGCAGTTTCCAGGCGCCGCCTCGCTGTGTTTCTGGCAGCACCTGGATCTCGAGGGGGCCGAAGCAGTAGATGTGCTCGAAGGACTTGACGAAGGAGGCGAGGTCTGCATCAGCCAGGCCGTCGGCATCCCACTCCGCATTGAGCGTCGCCACCAGGCCGCCGCGCCAGCCGAACAGCATCTCCTGCAGGTCTGCCACCTGGGAAGAAAGGAGCAACAAGCATGAGTAGTACTGGTTGAGCAACACGCGAGGCGCAGCCACCAGGCCACCGCGCCAGCCAAACAGCATCTCCTACACATCCGCCACCTGCAGAAAACGCAGGGCAACTTGAAAAGACGGCTAGAGGGAAGGCGCAGCCTGGTTCACATTTCAGCCAAGAGGCCAAGGATCCGCTGCCGGGCCGCCGCGCCAGCCGAGCCACGTATCCTGCACGTCCGCAACGCTCGGCAGGGAGGAACAACAACAGCAATACCGATGACAGTCTCGATGGTGCACCACGAAAACGGCCCTGCCAACAGCCCTTCGCGTGTGCTGGTGACTCTGAAAGTCTTCGACAGTCCTGTCTTCTGACCCATCTTCTGACCCGTCTTCTGTCCCGTCTCCGTAAGCTTTTATCACACCGCAGCCTGCACCTGCAGCTGCGTGGCGCTCACAATGAGAAGCTTGCATCACCACCTGCTGCTGCGTGACGCCCACTGTGAGTGGCGGCCCTGCGCGCGGCCCCTCGTGCGTGGGGTCCACCGTCAGCGCCAATATCGGTTTTCTGCATGATTATGAAATTCTGGCTCTCACCTGCTGCTGCGTGACGCCCACGATTAAAAGCGGCCCTGCGAGCGGCCCCTCGTTCGCGGGGTCCACCGCCAGCGCCGCATTGGATAGCGTGCCGGCGCCGGTGGCCGCCTCTGCCGCGGCGGCGTCGCCAAACAGCACCGTGAAAGCGTCCGCTGCGGCGCGCGGCAGCTCGTCCAACAACTCCTGGGCAAGATTTACAGCCTGCAATCAAAAGCAGACACACACCCTGAGCCACAGCTCAGATTCGATTCCGCCGCAGCGCTCGGCAGGCTGTCTAGCAGCTCCTACGCCAGCTCCACGGCCTGCACGATGAGAGTGTTCTCTTACGTCCTACAACAGCACCGTGAACGCGTCGCCACGGCGCGCGGCAGGCTGTCGAGCAGTTCCTGCGCCAGGTCCACGACCTGAACATGGAGAGATACATGTCACAAATTGAGACAGATTATCCAGTTTTTGCGGAAGAGTCCCAGCGGAATGGTGATGGCGTCCACTGCAGCGCGCATCAGGCCGTCTGACGGTGCATGAGCAAGATCCATGGCCTGCGCATGAAGCCAACGGGTTGATTCCCTGAAACGAAGTTGACTTTTGCCATCACCGTCGGGGCGTCTGCCGCGGCGCGCGGCAGACCGACCAACAGCTCCGCGTCAGGCCCACGGCACGATTGGGGAAGCAACCATGGGTCAGTCGTTCAAACAGGGCTGCGGCGCAGGACAGGGACTGGCGGTGAAACTGGGCCGGAAGGCAGCGCAGGGACTGCCAGCGCAGATGGTCCACACAGATAGTCGCTGTTGTGCGCCACGGCAAGTCGGGAGGGTGGAAAGCACACGGCTTAAAAAGTCAACAGCCACAAAATTAGATGCCAAGCATAAGTACACGCACTGCAGAGGCGCTCTGGTCGGCCACCGGCACATCGATGGCCAGCTTCTTCATGGCACCCGCCTTGAAGCCCTACACGGGCGGCCGCCAGGCAATTAGGCATGTATATACATGTAGAGGATGCATGAAGCACAACAAGAGGGCTGCGGCCGCCCATGGACGGGCATTGGTTTATGCACTGATCATATGGCGCGTCTGACAGAATGCAGAAAGCTCCAGACCCTACCTTGCCTTTCTTCTCCTTAGGCAGCTGCGCTGTCAGCGCTTCAGCCGCCTGCTGTATCTGCAGGCAGGCCATGAATGCTGAGGCGTTGACACACTGGTCAAGTGCACACGGGAAGATGGGGCTGGTTGATGCAGATACACGACCTCTTGCACGGCTTCAGGAATGCTGTGGACATGACACAGGCGCACCGACTGCTCGCGGCTGTCTGGCAGCTCCGCCGCGACCTGCTGCTCAGCTGCGGCCTTGCTGGCGGTGGTGGCCGGCACTGAATGTCGCGGCCTTCGCTTGCACAAGCTGCAATGCTGCTGTTTGTGAAAAGTTGGGGCTGCGGCAGCAAGCGGCGCCCTGCGTGCGGCGCAGCTGCAGCCTGCTGCACCAGCCGGAGGCCGGTCGCTGCTGGTGGAGGACATGCCACTCTGGCAGGTGCACAGAACTGCTGCGTGTCTGCTGGATGACTGTGCTGCAGCGCGTGCTGGAAGTCGCTCTATCTCCGCCATTCCAGCGCTGCGCAGCCAGCATGATCGTGACGCAGTGCATGGCAGCATCATGTCGGCTGCGCCTTATGGTCTGTAATGCAACGACGGATCTGGCCGGACGATGCACAACCCTTCTGACACTCCTTCTGACGAACAGTCCGATTCAGAATGGTTATCTGGGTACCGCCTGCCCCTGGATAGGGATTGGCTGGCTTGCACAATACTCGATTTTCGCCTCAAAGTGCAACGACAGACTGTCGATGGTTTTGGGGTGGAGTCTGTTTGAAGTCTGTTTGGAGTCTGTCGATGGTTTGATAGCAGATGTCCAACGTCGAGAGCCAGACACAGCGCTATCCTGTGTTTCGATTCGTGTTGCCAAGGCGATGGGTGCCTTCCTCAACTGCAAATGCGTACACACGTTACAAATGCTTTCTGTGTTCAGTCGCAGACTATGTTCCGCTCGATTCTTGCAAAGTGTGTATGAAGCAGCCGATATGCCAGGCCGTTTCGATCGATTAGTCATAGGTAATCAGGGTTTTGAATAAATTTTGCAAGCGCGCATAAGGCACCAGCGCAGAGTGCAGGGACCACTCTCAGCATCTAGCAGCACCCAAACCTGTCCGGAGCTTAAAATTGACTACTTTCAGGTGGTGAGCGCGCTGCCCGGCTCGCAGTGCAGTGCAACTTGCTGAGGGTTGAAAGGGTGCCAATCTGCCAGGGTTGTGAGTTTATCCGACGCACAGGGCCAGGGATACCCACCTGGGTACCATACTTGGGCCGTGAGGTCCAGCTTCTGCAGCCATGAGCGTCGCTCAGAAGGCCAGCAGCGCCGTGGGCAAGGTCACCGGCGCCGTGCAGGGCGGCACACTGACGCTGAAGGAGCTGCTGACGGGCGGCGGATGGCGTGTCATTCACGACGGCAACCTGATGTGAGCTGCTTGCTGAGCTGCCATGCTTTGCCAGCTGCACCCACGACCTTCAAGTGTGCGCCGCGTTGAGCATTTCCAGGTCACCTTCTGTCAGCGCGGTAATGTGCGGCAAATGACAGCTGCAAGGACGCATTCCCAAGTGAAAATCCACGCGCTTCCTGAGGACAGCTCCACGGACGCCCCTGCGCCATGCAGCTGTTTCGCGCACATGGGGGTGCGGCGGATCATGGGGTATGACTGTTGTCCAGAACATGGAAGCGAATCGTGCCCGTGGTGCTCCCTGCAGGCAGACACTGGTCATGAAGACCCCGCAGAAGGGCGTCTTCAAGGGCGAGGACGCGGGTGGCAACAAGTACTTTGAGGATATGACTCTGCCGTCAGGTGCGCCCGGAGCCAAGGTCGGGCCGCGATGGCAGTGCACTCCCAAAGCGTGCTCGTGCCGCATGCACCTTCTCCAGCTGCCTCGGGGCAGTCTTGTGGCCCTGCCTCTTGTGTTGCAACCCCTGCCCTGCTTCCGGCACAAACTTCCCATGCAAGTCATGCTGCAGCTCGGTCATTTGGCAGCGCTGCGATGATCAAGTGACTTACCCTGATTGCACTGACTTGTCATTTTCTCAAATGCAGGACAGCACAGGTGGGTGCTGTACGCAAACAAGCACAAGCTGAAAGGGCTGGACCCCACGACCGTCCCAGCCGAGTGGCACGGTGCGCAGACGCACGGTTTTCCAGGGAATAGGCGTCACAGCCGCACACTGACTCATGCAGCCTCTCCAATGCAGCCGCTCCACGCAACCGCTTTGGATCTGGCATGCGGATGCGGCGGCAGCCGCTGCGGCTCTCAAAAGCACACTTCTGTATGCGTCACTGATCGCATTTGCCTGTCCACGCATCCTGGCGTCCGGGGAAACAATTCGCGGCTGAGGGCGCGGCTGTGCTGCAGGGTGGCTGCACTTCTCGACAGACCAGGTACCCTCGGAGCAGCCGTTTAGCTACCCCATCTACGCGCAGAAGGCGATCGGCTCACCCAACCCAACGGGGGACATGGACAAGCGCTACCTACCCAAGGTACTTTGCTTTGCCGTTTCTCGATTGCACTTTCAGTTTTTGGCGTTCGAGACTGGACGACCTTGGCTGCCTTGCTGCGTGGTGCCGTATGCAAACTACAGCTGCCGCATGCAGCAGGCGGACGCAGACAGCCGAATCAAAACTTTGGCGGCAGTATGGATCAGGGTCCCGCCGCAGGCTAAGTTCTTTGAAGTTAACGACGAAGCACATGTCAAATCACTGAAATGGTCCCCCTGCCGCAGGGCGCATGGATGAACGGGCCGCGGCGACGGCACTGGCAGAAGTTCACGGCATGGTCGCCGGCGGCGCAGACCAGCGTGCGTGGCGCAGTGCCCGACTCCTCTTGATGGCTCGGGACAGGGCATCTGCATGGCGGCGGGGATGCCGTGGCGACACATGCCAGCTGAGCCAACGCCGCCGACGGCGGCAGTACGCGAAACTCAGCCTGAAGGCGGGACGGAACGTGCGCGCTCTTGGCCTGCTGCCGCTGCGCTGCAGCAGTGCATGCCAGCCGAATGGCGCCAGTCGCGTCGGGACGGGGGCCCGCCTTCGGCGTTGGGCCCGAGTCCGCCTGATGTGGATGCGTGCTGAGGCGGGAAACACGCTTGAGGCAGTGGTCTCCCTTGCCGCCCTACAAGCAGCCAGCACCAACAGGCACTGGGCGGGTCCTCTGCTCGTCGGGATGTCAGCTCGAATGGCTGGGCTCAAAGGCAGAAAAGATGACCGGGCAGCCAAACGGCAGTCCCCGGCAGGGCAGAGAACGCTTTGGCGGGTTGCTGGCGCATGCACTCTGGTCGGGCTGGGTAACCATCAATTTAGCGGGTGGCTGCTAAGGGCGCCGGCAGAAATCATAGAAAACAAGACGGATCTGATGTCAGTACTGTGGTGTAATGTGCAGTGCACGTTGACTTGCATAGACGAGGAGGCACTGCCCAACCTAAATGTAGGTTTTTGTCTGTAATACCTACAGGTGCGTCTGAAAGGTATGCACGCCCAGCGGCTGTGCAAGGTATTGTCTTCGTTCCCAGATATCTATGGGGCAGCGCGAAGCACCGAAGGACCTAAACCAGAGACAAACAGCAGATCCAACACAACTTGGGAGGCTACTCAGCCGAAGACACGTACACGAAGACCATCGCATTGCAACTTCACTGCTTGCAGAACTCCAGCTCGCAGGAGTTCATTGCTGCATGGTCTCCGTCGGAAACCTGGCTGCCGACATCATGGTGACCCAGTGTCGGCCCACACCGCCGCCCGCCGGCCAAACAGCTGGCGCACTGCAACGTCTACGCTGAGCGGTGTCGATGGCAGCCGCAGCCGCCAGTGCAGCAGCGGTCGCCGCTGTCGTGCGGCGCGCGCAGCAAAGAAAGCGCGCAGCCCCACGACGTCGTCCGTGCTGATGATGTCGGCGCCCATGTCGAGCAGGTCCTGCATGTTGCAGACGGTTCACTTGCTCAGCAGCAGCGTCATGCTTGTGGACATCCGTGTGTACGTCAGCATAACACAGCACAAGATCTACGATGCACAGTTCAGTGTCGCAAAGATCCTGCCACCACCCTAAAACCCGTGTCGCAGCCCACCTGCCACTGCCGCGGCGTGTCCAGTGTGCCCCAGAAGCGCACGCTGCGCCCCTGCGCGTGCGCCCGTCGTATGAGCTCCGCCGCTGCCGCCGCCTCTGCCGCACTGGGGTGCAGCGGATCGAGGCCATGCACCACCGGGTCCTCGCCCCGCCACGCCTGCGCGCGAGCCAGCGGTCTCGGGAGTCGTGTCGACAGGGAAGCTGCCTGGGAGCTGAGCAGTTGGCGGTGCAGCTAGCATCAACATGCTGCACCTCGCTGCTACCTGATCCAGGCATGCGTCCTGTGTGTATCGTGTATCGGTCATGTCGGACGAGAGTGCGATGATGTGTGCAGCGCCGCTCGTGGCAGCTCATGCTGCAGCGGCGCACCATCACTGCCAAGCCAAGGCAATGTCCAGGACCTGAAAGTTAGATATGCCCACCTTGCTGATGACGGGCACCAGCGAAACCGGGAGGCCGGCGTCCAAGTCCTGTTCCCGGCCATCCAGGATGGCATACCGCGGCCCTGGCTGGCTGCAGTCCACAAGATGCAAGTAAATCGAGTGGTCACCAGCCGCGTGCGGAGTGGTCATGCAAGCTTTATCACTCCACGACCAGAAGCGGTGAGCTGATGGCGGTTCTGAAGTGGCCCGCCATTTGCCACATCTCCAGCCTCGCATTGAGCAGGCATCTGCAGCGGCTTGGAAGAGACATATCGCGGCGCATCGGGTGCGGATGTCGTCAAACAAGTGCACCTGAGCAGGTACGATGCAGCCGGCCTTTCGCCGCTGATCATGACTGTCACTGCGCCCAGCGCGTCGGCGACGTTACGCGGCCCGCGCCAGGTGGCCAGGAAGCCTGGAAGCTCATCTGCAGTTGCATTCCATGCGGGGACTCAGCAGAGAATGCTGGTCCGTTCTGTTGATGCTCCAGCAGCAATGCACTGGAAGCTTGGACCGCCATCAGGACAACGAACCATGCTCGGACTGATGCGACCTGCTTGCACACACAGACACAAGAGCATACCTGCGTATGACTTCAGGACGCTGTGGACGATGTCGAAGCTCTGCTCCGCTGTCTGCTGGGGTGTCACCTTGACATCGATCATGAGCACCACCGAGGAGCATGCGTCCGAAGAGGCAGTCCGAGGGTAGACGGACCCTCCGTTCTTCCGCACGACGTCCAGCAGCGGGTCCAGATAGTCCGCCTGCAATGGATTAGGTGCCTTTTGCAACTGTTTCGAAGGTCCACGCGTCGTGCACCCCGAACACGCATACACCCACGGCCCGTTCAGCTGTACTCACGCCCGCAGCGGCGGCAGCTGCAAGTGAATGAGGCCCGCAATACGAGTGGATTTCAGGGTCTGAGGCTGGGAGACGCGTGCAGGGCCGAACTTCCGAGGACGCCACGTGCAGCAGAGAAGCCCGTACAGGACTGCCGCCAGCAACAAGGTGAGGCGCGGTTATAAGGCGGGGCTAGATTCAACAACCAATGCATGCGTGAATGCAGGAAGGTGCACCTGAATCGACCTGGCGGGGCGCAGATCGCGCAGGTTGTGCCCCACCAGCACCTCGCCGGTGGCCAGCGCAAAGACGTCCACCTCGATGCTGCAGAAGCCTGTAAGAGATGCAGCACGTTTCATGATGAGCAACAAAGACAGCCATGCAGGCCTGCGCCAGCGTGGGTACGACGCTGCAGGGCATGTTGCACAGCTGACGATGGGCTACGCCGTCCGGTCTGCCCAGGGCGTGCGATGCAAGCTGCGTGACTTCCACGACGCGCTAATTGATGTCTGGCAGGAGAACTGCAATAATCACCTTGCTCCAGGGCGCCCTCCAGGCGGCACGATTGCTCACTGTTGTGAGCGTGGCCGCCGACGAAGGGCACTCCGACCGACAGAGCCTGAGTGACGTCCGAGCACCAGCCCGCTGCCCCCCAGACGAAGACAAGCAGCAGCAGCGTGGCTGCCAGAACGCCTAGCATTGCAGAGAAGGTCGGCATCACATGCGCCGGGAGTGTCGGCAGCGCATGCGGGCGAGCAAACTTATGCTCTCCCGCTTCCGCAGGTGCAGCGACGTCAAAACACTGCGTGTGCAATGTGCTGAACGTGCAATGCCAGTGCTGGCAGGCCCAGGACACTCCAGGTGGAATCAGGGAGCAGCAAGGATGCTTTTGCGAAAAGAAATTGTGCTCTCGGCATCGATTTGAACGATTCTGAAGTTCAATGAGAGATTCTTCATGAGCCAGCATCTCCACAAGCGTTGACACATGTGAGCACCACACATGCTTGTCAGACACGTTCTGAGCAGTGATTAGTCTTTGGGGACCTTGCAAGGACGCAAGGCAGGCAAACTAATGGAGGGGCCACCCCAAAATGACGCGGCCCCGCCCTGATGAGGAGTGCTCTCTGGCTGCGCAGCCGTGCTGCGCGTGATTTCGAAGCTGGTCCAACTTTACAACGAAACACAAATTCCAGGTTCAGTTCTTTCCGCGTTTGTGATGGATAGATGTCCGTTTTTCATGCCCAGCGACTGCAGCATGCCGCCTCCAACCCCGCGCCCGCATGATAAATGTCAATGGCGAGGCGGCATCGCCCTGGCAATCATTTGCTCTACAATCCCAGGCCGCCTGAGAAGGTCGGGCAGAGTGCATGACGAGCGCTGTATGCGTCACTCCACCCTGCTTTGCCAAACCACCGTTGTAGGCACTGCCTGCCTCGCTTCCTGCGCAAGGACAGCGCCCAGGCATGGCACGCCCAAGCCCCTGCAGAGCAGAGCGCACCTTCGGTGCTGTATCAAGCAGAAAAACGAGACTCCAGGCACTGCCACATCCAACTCTGCTGGGTGCAAGAGCCAGGGCGGCGACTGAGCTGAGCAACATCATATCAGTGCATGGCATGTCATGTGGAATGCGAGCAAGCATGCAACCTGGCATACGCAATGGCGAGGATAGCAAGCGCTGGCAGAAAGCGTGGTGGCAGATGATTGGAAAGGCAGGGAGGCGTGGGTACCTGTGAATATGCCAGAAGAGGCTACTGGTTCTCGGATGGCCGCGTCTGACCGTCCCATGTGGCGGACCACTGCTTGTCGTAGAACGTGGCCTCATCAATCAGGCCGCGCAGGGACTGCAGCGTAATTGAAGAGATCTCTGTCAGAATTTGTTCATGGCTACAGATCAGGGCAATACACGAGAAGCCCAGATTTGAGAGAGTTGCACAGCGGTGCCATGGCACAGCAGTAGATCGGAGCAAAACCTCACGGCATCAGCACAGCCGATGCGCCTGGGCCAAAGTCGTACCCTCAGGCAGGTTTTTGAACATCGGCTCAAGCGGCACAGTCCGCTTGACACTTCTTTGTGTAGAGCAGCAGCACGGCGAAGGCGACAACGTGCAGCGAGAGCGCTTTGGGTCCGAGAACATCTTTGGAGTAGGAATAGCATCGGTCTTTGCCTCTTTGCTGCATCGAAACCGCACCTGGATGCGGTCGATGGTGAGGAAGCGGCACGGCAAAGGCGACGACGTGCAGCGAATGCTTCTCGCAAAGCCTGTGAACGCAAACTGAAGCAGCGTCCACGCCCACACCGCCAGTTTCGCACCTGGATGCGGTCGATGGTGGGGAAGAGCAGCACGGCAAAGACGACGACGTGCAGGGACAGCAGGCCCAGGAATGAGGACTGCTGGTCCACCAGCCCCGCGCCCGTCAGCTTGTCCACGCCCAGCGCCAGGAAGTAGCCCACCATGCACGCCCGCCCGTTCAGCTTCTCCGCCTGCGCGAGGAGCACAAGCCCCTTACTTTGCTTGCGGATTGAAGGTTTCGCAGGTGGGAGTGGCCCACTATGCACGCCCGCCCATTCAGCTTCTTAACCTGCGCGGATTGTGATGCCAATCATGGACGTTACAGTTGGAAACGTGATCAGCATCATGTGGCGCACGCCGAGCCCCAGGACGTAGCTCGCCATGCACGCCCGCCCGTGAAGCTTCTTCGCCTGCAGGAACGTATGCATTTTGATGTAAATGCTGTCTGAAATCCATGCACTATATGTCTGCAGAGTTTGGAGCGGCTCGCCATGCATGCCCCGCCTGTTCAGCTGCTCCGCCTGCGCACAGGCAGGATGTTGCAGTCAGGAACGTGATCCGCGTTGTTTGTGAGGCAAGTGTCAGGAGGCAGCACGCCATGTCCGCCCCGCCCGCTCAGTATCTTTGATTTCAAAGGCCTGCAGCCGCTTTTGTGGATCGTGTGCGCGCCTTGGGGCGGACTGTGCATCCATAGAAGATGGCTGCAAAGCAGTAATAACTAAACCTGCAGAATACAATCATGAATCCAGAAAGCGGATGCCTCAATGGACGGGCTGATCAGCGGGTGCCGCCAGCATTTCAGCCGCCCTAAGCACGACAGCTCCCATATGGCGGGCAACCCCCGCTAGGACAACCACTCCAGTTGTCCAAAACCTGACCTTCAATGCCTCGACTGTGCACTCACAAAGACTCCAGCTGCCGCAGGGTGTTGCTACCTTTCGAGCTAGAGGAATTTCAGACAACCGCGTTTTGCGCAAAAAGGGAGGGCGAACCTCGGGGAGGTGGAACCGCCGGATCCAAGCCCACCAGGGGATCTCTGCTGTGTCGAAGAGCACCGGCTCCTCGTTGGTGCTGGGAATGGGCGACTGCTCCAGCATCTGTCTCCGCGCGATCTCGGCGTCAATCACCTACGGCGTCAGCGGCCGCACGCGTCAGATGACCGCATTTGTGATGCCATCGACAGGTTGTGAGCACATAACGTCCGCCGCAGGCTGCAGCTTCACGCCCAGCTGGCGAGTGCGGCTGAGGAGTATGCAGCTGACTGCAGTCTTGGTGAATGCGCATCAAGTTTGACAGAAGCTGGCCGAGCATGCAAGTGCGACTCTGCGTCGCTCAAAAACCGCGCAGATCGGGCGTCCACGGGCCTGAGGGTCGACAAAACGCACCGAGTCCCAGGCTGGCCAGTCCATCTCGCCGGTCTTTGGGTTGGCGAACTCTGACAGCACCCAGCGGCCCTCCACCCAGCGGTAGTCAATAAAGCGGCCATCCCGCAACTGCAGCACGTCCTTGGGGGCTGCCGCCTCCTTCTTCGCCGGCGAGGGCTTGGGCTTAGCCGTCCCTGTGCTGTTGCCCTGCACATGCAAGCAGTCACCACGCTCCAGACGACTGAAACATTGATACGTCAGATCGCAACCTCAGGTTCAGTCGAAACACGGATGGGCCGAAGGCGCGATGGCAAACATAAGGACTTTTGTAAGCCAGTGAGGATGCATGGAGTGTTGCGGACGCACCGCTGGTGCAGGGGTCTCTTGCGCTGGTTCTGTCGCCGCCGAGCACACAGGCCTGCACAAAGGCAGCGTGCATTGACATACATGGGCATCGATCGTGCATGCCGTATCATCTGATAATGCATCCTGTGCATGCTGCACGTCTAAATTGCAGCAACAGCAGAGTGGTCAGCTATTGCACCTGGAGCGGATGGACTGCTTTGCAGGCCTGGCTGCCAGAGACAGCTGCCTAGCAGGCAGCGGCCGTGCCTGAGCACCCGCAAGCGACTTGAGCATCATCTCGGCAGCTGTCTGCTGTCCAGGTTGCAGAAGCACGAGTGCACGAGGCCTTTAAAAAGGCGATAAGCCGCACATGATCTGAGTGCACCTCCTTGGACGGCCGTAGAATGCGATAGGAACGGAGCCCACGTGACCTTCCGCATGATTGCTCAGATCGAGCTCGCGCTGGATTGACGCGAGACTCCACCTCTACACACGGCCCATACTGCCTGTAACCGCTGAAGATTTTCGTCCGAGCTTGCGGCAGTCCGGTCCTGCTTTCGCGGCTGCAACAACCGATCTCATCTGGCGGTGTCGAAAAAACTTGGCCGGACAGCTGAACGCAACAGGATTCTGCTTGTGTGGCAGATTTTCAGAGACACAATGCATTGCAGGGCCTGTGGAACGTCGTGTCATGCACACCTGCAGCCCGCACAATGCGCAACCCGCGCTGCGGCACTGCCGCCGCTGACAGCCCGCACTTTCGCTCCACAGCCGCAGCAGGCGCCCAGGCTTCGGGGCGGTAGTTTTGTCGCCAGGAGCCACCCGGATGACACATCTGCCGCAGGTGGGCATGGCTGTGCATTCGAGCTATGCCACCACCTGCGGGCGGCCGGCGACTGCAGACTGTCCTGCCAATGTGAACGCACGGCCAAGCCAAAATCTGGGGCTATTCATCATTTCTATATTCAATCGTTCCGAATGTCATGTCCAGGCGACGACATGGCCTCAGAATTTGCGGCATATGTTCTGGAGAGCGGCGCCATGTCGCCAGCGCAGCGGCGCAAGCCCAGCCACCTGATGCCGCCGACGGAGGTGAAAGTTTGTATCGATGCTTCTGCGTCATCAGGACGCTACTGCGTCCACAAGTCAGATTGCGCATGCACTGTGAAACAGAGCCTGTGCAATATGACAGTGGTGGATCCTGGTAAAGTCATCACCCACGACGATCCAGGTGGTTGTGGCGCAACTAGACGCGCTGCAGCGCAACGACTGGCCGGAGGCCGACGCCGGCGTGCGGGTCGCCTTTGCATTCAGCAAACCGCACGGCGTGGAGCAGCTGTTACCTGGCCAGGTGCCGATTGCTTGCCACGTGCACCTGTCTAGGCACCCATCGGCGCTCTGACTGCAAAGCGCAATGTCTGCCATGGTAGAGGCGCCCGGGGGCTGTGCACACGCGTCTCTGACACCGGTCGAGTAGCTAAGGCAGCCTGAAAGAGGGTGGGTGCGGGGGCGTTCCGAGCGCTGGCGTCGGCTCCCACAATGGGGCACCTGGTCCTATTAGGCTTCCGGTGGTTCTTGGAGTCTGTGTCCTGCAAATGTCACGCTGTGGCACCCTGCAAGCCCTGACGTCTAAAGCTTGAAAACCCTAGACCGTGCCCGCAGGTGTCGGGCGGGCGCGCGGCGGCGTGGGCCGGTGCGGAGCGGTGGCTGCCCATTGAGGACTTCAGCAACCAGCTGCACAGCCCGCCCTTCTCGGTGCTCCTGGGCTGCGACTCCTGGCAGGTGCAGCGACTTGCCTCCGGTCCAGCAGGGGACTGGTCCTGTTCCCAGTGCTGTTTCGATCCTGTCTGTGTCCGTGCTGCTAGAGTCGCGACAGCTGTGGCGTGCAACCGGCGCCGCAATGACCGGCAGCTCTGTGTGCCTGAGGTGCGTGTTCTGCGTATGTGGCATGCTTCGCCGGCATGTGCATGAGCGAATGCAAGCAGAGCATCATCACTCGACCTGACGTGAACACCGAGATCCTCGCCACGCTGCTCATTGCGCGCCGGCAATGACATTCACATCGCGGCGCCCGGGCGAGCGGATGCTTTGCACCACAGCGCGGGTCATGGCGCCGCACTCAGTTCCATTGGCCGCGCCGAGGGAGGATATAGAGGGCAAGGCCATTCTTTCCAATGCGCTGCCGCATCGTCGATGACGTCCCGGCAGCAGTGCGCCGGCGGGCGGGCGTCTGTATCATGGCGCTGGTCATGGCGCGGCAGCCAGTTCAAATGTGCTACTGGATATCAGATCTCCACCGTCCTCTGCAGGCCGAATCGGTGGTGACGTTAACGCGGCAGCGCGCCGGCGAGCAGGCGCTGCAGAGCGTGCGCGTCATGGCGCGGCGGCAGCCATATTTCTCTAAATTCGTGTGGCTAGGGCCATATTGCTGCTACTGTCATCCGCAGGCCGCGTCGGCAATGACATTTCCCCGGCAGCGCGCCGGCGAGCGGGCGCTGCAGAGCGTGCGCGTCATGGCGCGACGGCGGGCGGGCGATCCCGCCGGCGCTGACGGGCTGCGGCCGTACACCTTCACATTCTGCCTGGAGCGCGTGGACATCGGCCCCTACAAGGTCAGTCGTGTGGTCTTTTAAATGCAAACAACAAGCAACTTCTGTCTGGCAGTGTTCTGACCCGACACGATGCCCGAGAGCGCATGCATAGCCCCTACAAGGTCAGTGCGACCCAGAAAAGGCCTGTCGAGCTGCGATATGCTGTGGTAGGGTGCTGCATTCACTTGAGGCGGCTTGCTGGCTGCGACGCCTGTGTGAGAAAGGGTTTAGGGTTTAGAGAGAACGTTCTTCAGCCAGGGTCCCGGGGTCAGTCGCGCCTCTGCAGATAGAGGCACGCCGCCGGCCAACAGTGTCTGACACATCAGCTTTCCGTTATGCAGGGCTGCTGGATGACGGTGGGGCTGCGGTGCGGGGACTACGCCACAGTCTGAAGACGCTGCTGCAAACCCTGGTCGAGGCGCGTCGATGCTGACCCAGCACGAGGCTGGTCTCAGGGCACGCTGCCGAGTGCGTCAGCCGCACGGCAGACTTGATTTATCGGCGATGAGACTGCAGAAATTGTGAATATCAAACATGAGATCTTCGACATGCTTGCCAATACCTGCCGTGCCATTTTCGAAGCTTTCGGTTGGGGAATCGGCCTGGACAGTCAGCACTGCATCTGCAAGCGCGCGTTGGGTCAATTGGGATTATCTTGACGACTGCGATACTTGCTACATTGCTTACAACGTCAAGGAGGCGAACAGGCATGAGATTTCAATGTAATGTACACACAAAGCAAGGCACAGGTCGTTGTGCAAAACTGGGCGCGTGAAGTAATTGACGTGCAAATACCACAGCTGCTCAAACTCAGGAAATACCACACTTTGACATTATAGGTTCCGACATTCAGATTTGACTGGCAATCATCGACTATGCTGTTGGCCTGCATGTCGCAAACAGGCAACACCTGCTGCCGGCGCCGCGGCATCGTGGCGGCGACAGCTGAGCGGTAGCCGCACGGCAGCTTATTCGGCAGCTACCGCCGCGGCGGTGATTAAGCAGCAGCGGGCCCGCCGCCTGCCTATCGACAACTCCCTAGGCAGCGCGCTCTTCTGGAAGAGAACCTTAAACCTTAATAAGCGGTGTATTCCTTTGGCAGCGGCTCCACGCCAAGCACCGGCACGATGAAGTACGGCACCAGGAGGTGCTCCAGCGCCCACCACAGCGGCTTGGGCATGTCCGCGATCGTCACGCCCCCCGCCACGAAGGTCGCGATCAGCTGCAGCACGCTCGCATTGCCCAGGCCGCCCACATCCAGCGCCAGCCCTGTGTAATGCGCAACTGCTCGACATCGACCACTGCTGCTGCCAAGCCATCGAGTGCAGCAGCTACGTCTGCACATCAGGGAGCTGCAGCGGGTCTTTAGCAGCTAGGTCTTTAGCAGCTAGGTCTTTAGCAGCTAGGTCTTTAGCAGCTAGGTCTCTGGATAGACTGCCTGCTGCCGGGGTGCAAGACACACACGTCTGCAGTCGCACAAGGACAATGCGAATGATGGCCTCTTGAGCCTGCCGAGACGACATGCCTGCTATGGTGCGGAAGAAGGCCTCGGCGTTGAGCGGCGGCTGCAGGGAGATGTCCACCACCAAGACCGTTTCGTTGCGCCCGTTCCAGAAGGTGTGCGGCGCATTGGGCGTTATGCAGACTGGCTCCGCCGCCGCCGCGCTGCCGGCCTCGATTGCGCCTTCACTGCCATTGAGGACGCAAGCCCAGGAGCCCTCCCTGGGTCGCGAATGCTTGGTGATCAGCGATGCATGCTGCCGGGTGGTGGCGCCAGCACTGGGTGCATCATGGTCGTGCCAGGTCGATGTGATGAATGCAGCACTGGAGCTTCCTCGATGCGCTCCCGCCACAGCCCAGTCAGAGCAGAAGTCTGATCCGATATTGTTCCTGCCCCTGCCCCGTTGAACTGACGCAAGGCAGCGGCTCTATTGAGGTGCCAGCAGCATGCCCTGCAAGAGGGTGCTGCCTGGTGACAACGTAGCGAGGAAAAATGGGCGCGGTGGAGCACTTGGCTGGTAGACGCCCCGAAACGGCTTGCGACTCAGTCTCGCCTGACAGTGAAGCACTCGGTCTGCACAGTGTGCGTGTGCAGCGGCGGGCTGGCGGACTTGCCGGGCAGCGCGCCCTCAACGCCCGGCCTGATGTGCGCGTGCATGACGACCACGGGCTCCCCTGCAGCATTCATGGTGTAGCTGAAGCTCCTCCTGCGCAGGCAAAAGGCATCAGCAGCCAGCTCGAGAGAGCGCAACATGCATGGGCAGCGTTGCAGGTCACGCCATGCCCACGCATGCCCATGTGTCCGTGCGGCTGTGCTCTCTGCATTTTGCTCACCTTTCGCCGGTGTGGTCCACTGTGTCTTCAAACACTGGACCTTTGAGGACAGTGCGGTGCTGCCTTCGGTTTGCAATTCGAGTTTGCGCCGTCAATCCGGCCAGCAGAACAGCCAGCAGCGCAGCAACCGTCTTGAACCGGACCATGCTGCTTGGCTGCTACGCTGCTACCCCCAATTACCGCGGGAGGTCTCTGCACTTCCTTAAATGCAGTCACACGACAGCTGTCAGAGGTAGAGAGCGAGGCGCACTTGCAACATGGGTGTGTGACGAAGTCTGCGCCTACAATGCCTTTAGCTCCTCCCTGTGGCAGCAAGGTCGTGAGATGTGAGGCAATCGAGCACCAGATGGACCACCCACGTGATGCACATGTCCGTGTACGGGCAGAAAGGGTAAAATATGGTGGCGGAAAAGGCGCCCACAAAGGCAACACTGGTTCTTCGCGGCGAGTGGCGAGCAGGTGCGTCTGGTAGCTGGCGACACTCCCCCCTGCTCTGTTTGCTTGTCCTGCTGCTGCTTGTTGCTGCTTGCACTGACTGTAGTGCATTGCTGTGCTTGGCCGAAACAGCGTACAGGAATGCCACAGGGGCTTCAAATGTTATGGCGAGATGCTTCGTGCACGAGGACGTCCCAATAACATTTCATTTGCGGCTGGCAAGTGGTCGCTTGCCGGCGCGCGGCAACAGTCGCTGACTCAGACTTGGCAAACCTGGCAGCAACAGCATCATGCGATCGTGTCGGGCAGTACCTATATAGAAGCAGGTGCCTTCGCCATTAGGCGTCTCGTGGCTCAGCCAACTTCGTACGGCATGGTGACGTTTCAATGCCACGGCGGGCCAGCGAAACCTTGAGCAATTTGCTGAGAGGGCTCCGTCCCTCCTTCGGCAGTCGAGCCGTCCGGGCCGATGCACAGCCGCCGCTTCGCCGGCAGCGATGCCGCACCGCCGCGCTCCTGTGTCTGTCCAGCCGTTCCGGAGCCATCACCGGCCGCAGCTGCGGCCCTGCTGGCGTCCGGCGGTTGATCATGTATGGCGATGCCGGCGGGGCGGTGGACGGGCTTTCGTGGTGCGGGCGGCGGCGAGCGCTGCGAGGCGGGCCTGCCCTGGCCCTGCGGCAGGGAGGCACCCTTTAGCAAGTAACAAATGCAGGACCTCAGCAGTACAGATACCTCAGACCAGGCTCGTGGTAGCCTCAGTGCGACTGTGATAGGACATTCTGCGTATCTGAAACGCTGTGTCACAGCAACATGGCAAGCGTTTAGCGAACTTACCCAGCTGATTGCCCAGGGCGAAGTTGGGCCACAGCAGTAGGCGGCAATTTGACAAGTTACTTGTTGTGAAAACAGCTCGAATCACCTGCGGTGATTCTGCGGAGTCGTGCAGCCACTTGGGGGCGCTGCCATACCATTTGGCGACGCGACACCCGCCTCCTACGAAGAGGAGAACGGCTTGAAACGGGGCGTGCGCCAGCATGCTTGCAGACAAACAGTCTGCATCTACCCAGACTGTATCTGACGAACAGGCACACCTCGTCAATCGCTAACCGAAGTTCTGCTGCCGGTAATCACCAAAAAAATGTGCTTTGGCACCCTGCAGCAAAAAGCCTCGACAGATGCCAGAAGATGGGCAGACATGGGACGGGAGTCGTTTCGAGGCGCGCACCCGCAGCAGGCATTCGGCGTGGCTGATCCCGCGCTCCCGTGGCCGCTGCGTCATGCTGCAGTCGGTGCAGTGGTTTGGCCAGGCACGCTTGCCGCATGTGCAGATCCTATGCAGCGCATTCCCTAGCCTGCGTGTTCCTTGATTCGGAGCTGTGCGCCAGAATGTATGCTTGCCTTCATTGATGAAACCACAATGCCGGTGTCTAGAAGCTTGAGCTCCGTGGCACTGCAGTCGGCACGTTTCAGCTGCGTGCAGCGGCAGTAATCATCAGCAAATTGGCTTTGTCCCTTTCATAGCGAATTAGGAAAGCGGATGGCGTGCCTGATAATGCCCTGCTCCTCTCTGTGCACGATAGATGGCAACATGGGCACAGTGCATAAACTGCCGCGAGGATGCGCACCCGACCACGGCACCGCAGATGGAGCCCACCAGGCCCGTCGTCACGTCAGCAGGCTGCGCCTTGCGCACCCACGCCAGCGGGCTGCCCTCGAACACGTACCGGCTGCCGCCGCCCTGCGGCGGGGTCACTGGTGTGCCGCTGCCATAGTACGCCCGACCGGTGTGCCTGCATAAAAACGCTGCTGGCTCAGTGACACCGCAAATAATGTACCGCCTTTTTTTGAAGTTTCAACGCAACAAAAAAGGTTGCAAGCATTGCCTACATTGCTCCACCACGTGTGAGGCAGAGCATGCGAGTGGAGAAAGCAACAGCTATTGGATCTCTGCCAACACGCTTCAGCTTGGTTTCCAAATCAGTGAGGCTGCGCAACCTCGGAAGGCGGGCACTCAAATGAGGCGCGCTGTTGGTTGGGTTGACACATCTGCTAAGATTGCTGCGACGGCGTGCCGTCGGCCCCTGCGCCGGTGCCGCTTCCGTCGCCCGTGACGCTGCCAGGCCCGTGTCCGCTGCCGCCAGGACTGCACACCGTCAGGCTTGCGGGTGTGCCGGTCGGCTGGCTGGCAAAGACAGACGGCATGCGTGCGGCGCCTCCCACGGGTGGACAAGCCCTCGCTTGAAGAGCGGTGCTGCTGTCTAGCGGCGGCTGCGTGGCGGGGCGCGCCGCAGCAGCCCTGGTGAAGACCTCTGTACCAACGTTCACATCATATTCAGCAATCAATGACACTGCACCGCTTCTGAACGAGCGTGGGGCATCGAGACAGTCCAGCTGCCACTGTCTTACTGCATTGCAGCCTGCCCAGAGATGGTCCATAGCAGCACACTGCACAGTTACGCAGTCATCCACCTCATGCTAGATGCACCCAACCTCAGCCAGGGGTGCAGAGACTTTTGTCACCTTCCAGGTTGTCGATCGCCATGCCGTCATCATCGTCCGCCAGCACGCCAGCATCATACGTGGCTGGCCGCTGCACCGTCAGCAGCGGCGGCGCCTGCTGTCGCGCCTGTGACTCGGCAGCCGAGCTGGGGGGCGGCGCTGCAGCGGCCAGCTGCATGCCCTGGGACACGCCAGGCAGTCCGATACTTGGCTGCTGGCTGGCTCCCCGTGCTCCACCATCGCCGCCTTGGCATGAGCCCGCCAGGCGCATCCTCAGGCTGCGCTGCTGGCTGCGCTGTGTCTGGCAGGAACGGGCGCTGCGGATCGTCGTGCTGAGAGCTGCCGCCACCGCGGCTGTGCTGCGGCAGCGGGCTGCTGTGGCTGGACCCCGAGTCTCTCGATGCGGTCCGCGGCGGCAACGCTCCGCCAGCTGAGGGCACGTCAGGTATCGATATGCTGTCCTCGACTGCAGCAGCGTCCTGCGCAGGCGCTGCCGTGTGCTGAGGCGGTCCGCTAGCGCCGCTTGCGGGCGCTCGCGCCACCAACGAGGCGTGCGCCTGAGGCGCCAGCCAGGCGGACGCCGTACAAAACTGCAGCCGCGGTGGCGGCTCCTCTAGGCAGCTGGGGTTGCAAGCTCGGCGGCAGCGCGCAGTCCGGGCCGCCATGGCCAGCCGGCATCAGGGCGCTGAGCAGGTCGGCGCAGCTTCATGCTGTGGGAGAACTGCGCACCAGCCAAGGCTTTTCGGAGCATTGAACGGTGTCTCACCCGAGTCAGACTGGGCATGTGCTGTATCGCAGGACAGGTCACGCTGCCAGGGCGCCTCACTCTGTGAGTTAACGCCGGCCCCGAACTCATCACTGCGTGAAATCCATCCTTTGTGCCCTCCCGTTCGTGGTACATGTGACTGTTTATCCTGCTGCCCCTGGCCACCTGCTTGAGCATGCATCTGGTGTTTCAACTTGGCAGCCAGGCGCACCTCGAGCGAGCGCCGCTGCATGACCAGGTGACTTTGTTCGCGTCCTCCGCGACATCCTCGACTGAAGACTGACCCAGGCGATGTCTTGCAGATCGTGGTCAGGTCCTGCGGTCGGTGTGCCGAGACCAGCGACGATGCCGAAATCAATTCGCAAAAGCCGTGCACCCTATGGGACGTGGGACATCAAGCGCCCTCAGCTTAGGCAACTGCTGCGTTGAAATCTAACAAAGGCTGGTCTGTCCAGAACAATAGCAGCATGCCGCAGCCGGGCTCGCAGTTGAGGGGAAAGAAGGACAAATCGCTGAAACATCGCAGCAGTATGCCGCGGCCGCAACGTCAGCGGCTCGCTGGTAACGCTGAAGGCCGCTGATGCTGCGTGATCAAGGACTGCACGTCTCCACACTGTTTGCACCTCCTCACAGTTGGATCTCCCCTTGCACGTGATCACATGGGTCTTCCAAGGGAGCCAGCTCCGAAAGCAGGAAGGAGCAATAAACGTCCGTGCAGTGAAAATTGCGGGAAGCCTGACTTGCAAAAATATGTTCACTGAGCAGAATCGATTAGCAGCCAAATTCTGAGCCATCGGATTCCTCATCGATTGCTGTGAGTGCACGTCACAGCGTTCGGGGTCTAGGCAGGCTCAAAGCACAGCGATCTGGTGTCTTCTTCGTTATTTGGCTGTTCCGGCGACCGCCCCGCGTAGAAGAGCACATCAAGAGTCTTAGCGCGTTCGCAAGCTCATCACAAGATGGCAGGACCAGCTCCAGGAGGAGCCTGGTCCCAGCGAGACACTGAGAGGGTGAGCCTGAGGAGATCACACCACCTTGTGCAGGCTGAGCTCCCGGCCTGCACAGCCTATGGTGCAATGCACACGTTGTATGATGGCCCTGCGGCCAAGCACCCCGAACTGTGGGTGTGACCGTGGCGACCTCGCGAAGTTTGCCCCGATACGCTTGCTGTTGCATTCCATGTCTGAGAGCTGGATGCACAGCGTCAAGCATAGACGAGGACTTCGACCCTAGTCTCAAGCGCCGCCACATGTCGTGTCCGCTCGCGCCTATGACGACACAAACCGCTGCTGCACGCTACATGCTGCTGCCTTCATGACATCCCTACTGCGTGCCGCCTGCAGCTGTTCCAGGTGGAGGACGGGACGCCGGCGCCGAGCAGCAGCGCGCCGCCACCCGCGGCGCCAGCGCAGCAGCGGCAACAGCAGCAGCAGCAACAGCCGGACTTTGCGGCAGAACCCGGCGGCTTTGGTTCCGGCGGCACGCAGAACACGCTGGACGAGCCCCTCTGGGTGAGAGCAGCCTGCTTCTGCTTTGCGAAGTGCCCTCGCGCCTTTGTTGCAACCTACCAAACTCTTGCGGGGTGTCTGGGGGTCACGAGCCTTTTCAGACTTGGGCCAGGAGTCGACGTTCAGCCCTTTTGCATTTGCGCCAATGTTCAGTGCGCAACCCGCTTCGTGCCAGTACATATATGCAGCAGCCCTGCGACGTTGCGGGGCTTGATGTGCGAGCCCTGGTGTGCGTAGGACACCATAGTGCGCGACCTGAAGCAGGTGTACCTCAACCTGCGGCTGGTGGTCTTCCCCTTCGGCTCGGATCGGGAGCAGCAGGCGCAGGCGCTACGCAATTGGGACCTCTGGGGCCCCATGGTGCGCCTTTCTTCCAGCTTCCTTCTTTGAGCCTTTCCTTTTTCAAGGGCTGTCCTTTTTCGTTTCCCTCTAGTTTCACTCCTACCCTGCCGCACCTCAGCTGTCACATTCAGCTCGGAAAGGCAGTGTTTTTCGCCTTTTGCACTGGGCACTGGCGCGAAGCCTGAAAGCAAGATGCCTCTATTGGCATCACGTCGCGGGAACACATGCACGTCACATTATACAGGCCCACCCTGAAATGGCTATGACTGGGGAAGGGAACGGTGGCTATGCGTTAGCGAGTCGCGCTGCTGGTTGACGGTGCTTTCCCTGTGCATGCCGCAGATGTTCACGCTGGTGCTGGCGGCGTGCCTTTCCATCGGCTACGACCCCCCATCAGCAGTGTTCTCGGTGCGCAGCCGCCTCCGCTCCCGATTGCTTTGCACCAGGAATGCCACGCTGGCCTGATGCATGCCAGGGCTTAGTCATACTCTGCGCGCTGCTACCCTTACCTCAGCCAGCATCCGTTCTGTCCTGACGCCGGGTGCAATGTCCCTGAAGTTTATGGATATGCAAAGCAGCACAATTTTCCGACCTGCAGGTGGTGTTTGCGGTGGTTTCCTTCGGCAGCCTTGTGCTCACGGTCAACGTCGTGCTGCTGGTGCGCTTCCCTCACCAGAGTACGAGGTCCTTGATGCTCGGTGTTGAGTCGAGGCGTGCAGATAGGTCGCTGCAGGAAGCAGCATATGAGAGGCTAGATCATGACTCAGGTAGGTTGCGGTGGATCCTGAAGCACGGCATCCTCATCGACTTCAAAGGGTCAAGCTGTTTCCATTCGTTTCAAGCTGGTCCTGCCTGCAGGGTGGCAACATCGGCTTCTTCCAGGCGCTGTGTCTGCTGGGCTACTGCCTGTTCCCCATCGACGCCGCCGCCATCGTGTCCGTGTTCGTCAAGATACGGCTCGTCAGGTGCGCACATGATTTGCTCTGAACATGCGGTGCCCCAGATGCAGGTCGCCTGGCTTTGTTCCGCTGCCGGTACTCTGAGGAAGTCACTGACGCCAGCTTTGTCAGCCCCACAGTCTGGCACACATTGGCGGCTGGCTGGACCTGCGCTCAATGCTGGTTGGGCCAATCCGAGCACATCATTGAAATGCATGTCAATGCAGCTCTCTGACCCAGTCAAGCTCCCTGATCCAGTCTGGTACCCATGCGCAGGTGTTTCTTGATGGTGGCGGCGGTGGCATGGGCGGCCTGGGCGGCGGCGCCCGTCATTGGCGGCAGATGTCAAGGCAGTTGCAGGCATCGTACCGAGCACAAGTTGCACCACTTTCAGGTGGATCGTGACGGTGGCGGCGGTCGTGTGGGCGGCCTGGGCGGCGGCAGAGCGCAAAGGACAAATTCGGCCACGTCGAAATGTATTCCGAGCGCAGCCATGCAATCTACGGTGCAGGTGGATCGTGACGGTGGCGGCGGTTGTGTGGGCGGCCTGGGCGGCGGTGCCCTTCATCGGCGGCAGCGTGCCGCCGGCGCGGCGTGCGCTCGCCGTATTTCCGCTGCTGCTGCTGTACACCTCCCTGGGCTGGCTGGCGCTCGTGCGGTAGCTGGCTGCGGAAACCCTGCAGGGCGAAGGCACCCTAGGTGCCCGGTGCAGCTTCGTGGCAGAGAGGCTCTGCAAAAACCTCGGATCCAAGACTCAGCGCCGCGCCGCCCCCCAGCAGCGGCTTCGCGAGGCCGGCGGCATGGGGCGTGCTGGGAAAACCTCGGCAAGTGGCAGCATTGGCGGCTGTGGTCGCGACATCGCGGCAGGCAGGTTTTGGGGACCACACTGGCATCGCCATGATGGCACTGCGCTTACAGTTGTTGACGCAAGCAAGCACTTCCCGTCTCGTGGTCTAGATATATGGCGTCTAGTTTGCGTTGAAGGCCATGCCGGCGTAGCATGTACTCCGCCTTCTGTCATGGTGCAACCTTTCAGCAGCGCATTCATCCGTACTGGATATATGGCGCATTATAGTGCAACTGCGCTCGCTGGTGGCTCATTCCTGAAACGGTTTCGGGCTTTTGATTGTGGGTAACAGGCAGTGTCTACAGTTCTATGGTCTGCACGTCGTTGTGACCATCACACATGCGCGGCACCCGGTCACAGGGGCACACACTCGACCGGCTCCAGAATGTGCTTGGAGCAGATGGCACCAGGACCAACAGCCTTGTGGGAACTGCAGCGCAGCACAGAAAGTAGTCACTGTCCAATCCGTCACGAGATCTTGATTCTCAGAGGCTAGCCTGCACCTGGCAACATCCGTTGGCGCAAAAGGACATCACAGCATGTAGATGTAGCATCGATTCAACGGGGATCAGGCTGGAGCGTGTGCATGGCATGGTCACCTCCTGCCATTGCCTAAGCTTATTGCAGCACGTCTGGCCGACCCAGCGCTGTTCCCAGCAGCTGCAACGAGTCAGGCAGCTGCAGGATGGCTTGCAGGTCCTTTGCAAGCTGGGCCTGCAGAGGAAAAGTTCCTTCAAATAGCCTGCAAGTTGGAGTATGTGCTACTATGGCACTGTCAGCCGCTCTGATGAAGCAGTCCAGGTGCTCGAGCTTGACGCCCTGAAAGTTCAGGCGCACCCAATTGCTGGCAGCATACATGTCATGAGAGGCAAAGCAACACACCGGACCGCGGAGGGCGCATTCCGACATTGCCGCCAAGCATGTCGCGGCGAGCTTTGTGAGCTGGACAGCTGGTTCACAGCAGGAAGGCAACTGTAGCCATTGAAACTCCAGTGAGCTTCAGGAGCGACTGGTGACACGGATCAGGCATAACCCGCAGCCTGTCCAGCAGCTGCCGTGCGGCGATTTCAGACAGCGGCCGCGGCTCGGTGGGGATCGAAATTGGCGCTGCTGTCGACATGGCGGTTTCGATGTGGACTGCGCCTCTACGTCCAAAGCGTATCGAACAAGGACGGCAAACTTCGCTGGATGGGAGGAGCAAGTTGTCAGAAAATCAATCCATCAATCTAAACGGCCAAAGACGGTTGATTGCGTGGCTGACCGGCGAGAGTCCGACGGCCTCGCAGTCCAGCCGAAGCGCGGTTGCTGCAATTCGGGAAATCGGCAATTGTGAGCATGCGATCCGCGTGCACGACGAATTGCCATCTTTACAAGTCAGCGCTGTGCACTGTGCTGTGCTCACAACTCGTTTTCCTGGTGATGCAACCGGGGGACCTGCGGCAGTGAAGCTCAGTGGCATCTCGGTCTTCCTAGCGGTTGGCGCTGGGCAACTTCACTGTTCGAGATCAAGTCGGGGTGCTGGAGCCTCAGCACTGAAAATAGTGGTGTTGCAGCTCGCCTGCCAGCACTTTGAAGCCTTGCGGAAGAGAACACGAACATCCAGGGTGGTCCAGGTCACACAGCAACTTTTCCGAGCTTCCAGCTTTTCCGAGCTTCCACCATACTGCACCACATTGCACCGCGTATGTGCTGTTTCTCGACACCCAGCAGTTGAGAGCAAAGTGCAGCAGACATCGGGACTATGATCCAAGATTCGCAAGTGATTCCGAAAAGTCATGTTGCGAGGCCAACCGGCCGCCCCGCTTGAGGCGGCAGCGCCTTGCGGTGCCTACCGCTAGATCCGGTGATGCCGCTGCTGCCACAGCCGGTGCTGCCGGTGGAGGCTGACGTGCGGCCCGAGGGCTTTCGCGTGGGCCGGCACGTGGCCTGGGCCGTCGGCAGCTCCTCGCTGATTGCCTTCGGGCTCCAGCCAGAGGGAGACGGCGTGATCCCCGTCTGCGTCCTGCACCCCGCCTCCCCCGAGGTCTGCCTTCCAACACATTTGCAAGTGCCCTACGCTCGCGTCTAATGGAACCAAATGTCACTGTAAAGATTTTAGCGGCTGCATCACCATGACAATAGCACGAGGGTGTGCCCGTAAACCTGTCATCGTGCGCGTGGCATGTGGCGCAGATATCGCATTGCCCTGCCGCATGCCTTTGCTTGATGCCGGAAGACAGAGCGCCTTCTTCCGCAGGACTATGCCATCCTGCATGTGCCGGCGCAGCCCGAAACAGCTGCGGCAGTGGATGCGGCAGTTGCGGCGGCGGAAGCTGGCGTTGCAGGCAGGCACCTGGCAGCGCTGGCGTGGGCGCCGGCGAGCGCTCCTGCGGCCCTGCTGACGGCCACACAACAGGTGCATGGTTGCATGATGTCGGGTTAAATAGCATGGCTCCAGTGTCCCGGCCGGCCACGCTGAACAGCAGGGGTTGCTTGCATTGCTGCACGTAATCTGCTGGGGAAGGTGGACCGCTGTGAACCGCACTTGTGTTCAGATCAGCATTTGTGCAGGGGCACAGCCTGAGGCTCTTACCGCAAAGCAACATGCCACAAAAGCACAGATCGAACGGCAGCAATCAACTGCCGCCCTGCAGGGCTCAGTGTATGTCTGGACGATGGCGCCGCCGGAGCCGGAGGCTGACGCGCCACTGTGCATCGACCAGTGGTTTGGCGTGTGCGCCGCCGAACTGCAGGCGCCTCTTGGTGAGTGTTTCAGTCGCTGGAATCTGCTGGTTTGACTGCACACAGGCTCATACCCTGGCGACATGGCTTCATATTTTTGGAACATTTGTGTCGAAGGTGTTGTCAAAAACTGCCCTTAGCACACAGCCACCTCTCCCTAAGAGCCTCCATAAACAGCAGCGAAAGACTGACTCTTCAAACGCTCTCTAACCTGTGCGTTATGTCGTCTTGTCATGCAGTCGCGGCGGCATGGCTGGAGCAGCCGCCCGCCTGGCGGTGGCCGCCGCAGCCAGATCCGCCCGGCGGCGGTCCCCACAGCCTGGAGACCCTGTTCCTGCCGCCACATTCACCGGGCAGCAGCGGCGGGCTGCACTGGGTTCGACCTGGGATGCTGGCCTTTGCGGCGGTGACGGCAGCTGGCGACCTACGGGTGGGTTTGCAAAAGATCTGCTGACCTGACCTGCCCGCACATCCAAAACGGATGCAGCTCCATGCATAATGTCCTCACAAGCCGCGGGACTGCCACCTGCCATGCACATCCACTACAAGTTCCTGTGTGTCTTCAGACAAAAAGGTAAACCCTTCGATAATGCTGCAACAGGTGGGGTGGCGCGGTCTGGGCGGCGCCGGCGGCGCCCCTCGCTGGCGCCTCAGCGAGGCGGTGTCGCTGACGGCTGGCGTCACTGCGGGCGCAGCGTCACAAGCGGCGGTGGCCGCAGCGGACGTCGCCGTAGGAAGCGAAAGCGGCGGGCTGCACGTGCTGCTGCAGACGGGTGCTGGCAGCGAGCAGCGCTTGCATGTGGTGGACGTCGAGGGGGACCCCACGGCTGGCATGCCAGGTGGGCATTTGCAATTTTGCACTTTCAGTTCATGGCGGCAAAACAGAACAGAATTGCGGGTGCATCGAAGTCCTGAATTGTGAACTGCACAGGCGAGACTTGCGTGTCTTCCTGACATGCAGCAGGCAAATTCCCGATCCGAAACCAGCATGTCACAACCATGCAGGCAGCAGCGCAGGCGCGCACCTTCGAGCAGCCAGCAGCAGCGCACTGGAGCCGCAGGCTGACGCACGGCTGTTGCAAGCTGCCTTTGTCCCGTCGACTGGAGGTGCGCAGGCGTTCGTATCACTGGCTGCACAGCAGCAGTGTTTACATGCAGCGCATATGTGCCGCAGGGTCTGGACTCACAATAGGGATCTCCCTAATGGCACGGTGTGCAAGGCCACCATGAAACGGCAAATTCACAGCGGCTCGCTTAATTCACTATTCGCAGGCATGACAGTGCATGCGACAGCGGTCACGAAGTTTGGACGGGTCCTAGCGGTCCGCTGGACTAAGGCAGGCGCCGACGCAGCATGGATGAGGACTGTGGTGCGTCTGCGCCCAACTCGCTCGTCCCCTTCGTCAACAAAATCTGCGCAAGTCCTGTTTGACCCTTCGACTGCTGATCCGCGGACTGTGGACGCAAGTCCTGGGCAAGGGTACGATATGCGGAACAGCTGAGTCAGCAGCTGACTCGCTTCGTTGCAACTGCTCCTGTATTGCCAGCGTTGCGACGGCACACTCAAAAAGTTGCGCAAGCAGTCAGACAGCAACTTGGGCACTGTCAGCACTGTCGTCCTGCTTTCGCAGGAGGCCCTGACAGAGACTGGCCCGCAGGAAAACCCTAAACCCTTCACGCCGCCGGTGGCGGCAGACGCGCACAGCCCGCTGGCACTGGCGGCGCATGGCGGCTTGACCGTCCAGGGTGTTCCCAAAGGCAGTGAGCTCCTACATGGTGAACCGTTGACCGAATAAGGCCCATCTCCGTTAACATGACTGTCCACTCGTGCACGACAGCTGCCGCTCGGTCACATGCAGCGCCAGGGAGACCGTGTCAGTGTTCACTGATGTGGCTGCTATCACAGCGCGTGGCAGCAGACTCCGGGGCGCTCCAGGACGGCGAACCTGCAACCATCTTGCGCTCATGCCAGCTGGCATCTGCTGGGGAAAATACCCTACATTCTGAACCCTGATCTGTCGATCCTGCAGGCCGCACAGAGCTGCAGCTGCTGAGCAGCGACTCACCAAGCAGCGTGTCGCAGCCGCTGAAGGCAGGCGATGCCTTGCTGCCGGGCGATTGTGTGGCGCTGGCGCTTTCTCCCACCGCGGCCTGTCTTGCCTCTCTGCACGCACCAGGCGCGTCCTGGCAGAGGCAGATGCGAGCTCGTGCCTGCTGCAGTGTGACCCACATGCCCTCGGCCTCTTCTGCCAAGGGACAAGCATTGCTCTTCTCTTGCAAGCCTGCTGTAGCAGCTGCATGGCGTGCTGCAACTGTTCAAGCCGTGCCCTGAGGTGGCGCAGCTTTACAGGTGAAGACTCGCAGCATGATCACAAGTATCCCTGGACCTGGGTGACCGGAAACCTAATTTGTCTGCCTTGGCCACCTACAGGCAGCGCTGCCGGGCAGCAGCACGGCTCCCTGCGCATCGTGCACCTGGCGCCGCTGCTGGACGCGGCAGGGCGGACGCCGGCAGCTGCGGACGGCCAGCCGCAGGACACCGACCAGGCACACGCACAGCGCCTCGCACACAGGTATCTTCCTGTCAAATCAACCGAGGTCATCAGAGCAACCACAAGCATGTGCTGCAGACATCTGAGGCAGTGGAAGTCGTTGAGGTTTTGCAGACTTCTTCGATGAGCTTACTGCTGCCTCTGGGAAGCCTGCAGCCCCACCCGTCGTCAGTGCTGTGCTGACACAAGCTCTGCAAGGCTGCCTGTGTGTGGCTTCACTTCGCATGATGCCAGCGCTTGTCGCCTGCAGCTTACCCCACGACTCTCACAAGCAGAAGCTGTGTCGTTCATCTTCCCTCGACACGACAATTCCCTGGATGTCAGCCTAACAACGACTCGTTTTCCCAGGCTGGCGTGGGCGATGGTCGCCGGCGGCGGGGCCTGGTGCGCCGAGTCGGCGGCGCGGCGGTTCTGCTCGGAAGGCGGTCCGACGGCGCGGCGGCAAATCTTCACTCACCTGGACGCCTGGCTGCACGCGACCGCCTACTCGCCGCGCAGCTACTACGGCAGCCTGCTGGACAAGACGAAGGCGAGTCGGCAGCCTCTGCCTGTGATATCGCTGGTCAGTCTGGGCTGCAGATTCCGGCGTCTAGTTCAGGCGTCTGGCCCTGCCCTTGGTGCCGCGGGCTGCGCCGGCGCAGGCACGCTCCACCTGCGCCACGAGGAGTGCACAGAACCACCCAGAGAGGAGGAGTATCTGGTTCCTGATTCAAACTGGTGACAGGCATTTCCCTTGATTGGCAGAACAGATGTCATGGCTCACAGCACACCACTAGCTGCTTCCAGCGGCATCTGATGGCTCCGAATCTCTCCGTCTGCCACCCTGCAGCTGCGGCAGCTGATGCGCTGCGCAGAGGCGGGCGGTTCCTGGCTGCATGATGGATCTGATTTAGGTCACTGCTAGAAAGATGCAAACACGAGCGCAACCCTCTGAAACTCATGTTCTGCAGCTGCGCCTGCTGGAGGGCTGAGCCGACGGCGGCAGGAGGGGCTGCGCGGCAAGCTGCTGGCGTGCTGCTCTGATGAAGAACGCAGATTACCTGGAGCTAATCATGCAACTCCCCCTAGCTCGCAGCTGCCCTGCGGGAGGGCTGCGCCGACGGCGGCAAGGCAACAGCTGCGCGGCGTACTGCTGGCGCGATGCTCTGAAGAAGAACGCAAATCAACCGGAACTCAGCTGTAATATTCCCTACCCGTGGCTGCGCCTGCTGGAAGGCTGCGCCGACGGCCGCAGGCAGCGGCTGCGCAGCGAGCTGCCGGCGCGGTGCATGTGCTAAGCCATTGCTGAAATTGCTATTGAAACCCGATCCAACCTTCCCTGAACACACATCCTGCAGCTGCGCCTGCTGGAGGACTGCGCCGACAGCGGCGGGCAGCGCATGCGCGGCGAGCTGCTGGCGCGGTGCATGTGCGACGCCGCCGCCGCGGGGCTGTCGGCGCTGCAGGCCGGCGCCGATCCCACTGCGCTCGCTAAGCGCGCGCTGGCGGTGCGCCACTTGTCCAAATGCACGTGAAACTCTGTTGCCTTTCTCACCTTCCTATGTTCAAAAGTCGAATGCAGCCTTGCCGACCCCACGGCGCTTGCCAAGCGCGCGTTGGCGGTGCGCTGCATTCTGGACTGCGAGTGAAAGTTTCGTTATCCATGCTCGTATTGCTTTATTTCATGTTCGAGTCGACAATGTTGCCGAGGTCGCCCAATCCAACAGCGCTCGCAATGCGCGATCTTGCAGGGCCAAACCTATTGAGGTGTTCTACAGTGTGTTGAACACTGAACCATCCAGTTTCTGCAGCGCCGCATCATTGCTCGGGACTGCATGTGCACCTGCAGGGGCTGCACAATTGCAACGTGCGCAGCTGCACCTGGTGTGTGGTGCGCTACGTGATCGACGATGGCCTGTAACAGCAGAACCCACCGCGACCAGAATCTCACGCAGACGCCATGTGTATCTCTTGCGACAGGGCGAGGCGATGCCCTTTGCTGCGGGGCGGGTGGAGACGGCGGTGGCGTGGCTGGACTGGCTCAACGCCTTTGGCGTTTTCCTGCTCCGCTCCACCAGGTGCCTGACATCTCACTTTCCATGAATGTCGGGCCCTGTCAAGTCAGCATCTTCAAGGTCTGGTGGGTCACATGCGTGGTTACGCTCACGCTCAGCAGTCCCTGAGGGCAGCAGAAATGGCAGCAGCCCTTCCGATTCCTGCTGTGTCAGTGCTCGTGAATATGCATGGCCGCACAACACCCCTTGCACACCTCCACACCTGCCGACGTGAAATCTTCGGTGCTGTTGAGTTTTCTACCACCCTTCCCTATGGTGATTCGGTCTGCTGGCACAGGCGGTGGGTCGTGCTGCGGCTGCAGAAGGTTCCAGACGATGGCGGCGCAAGCCGGACAGAAGCAGGTGCAGCGTGTGCCTTTTTGCACGATTGCCAATGCACTGCGAGTAGGAAATTCAGTCACGTGTTGGCGCGCAGTAGCATCAGAGCTCCGGCAGAGCGTCTACACCGTTTCTGATCAACTGTGCTTATCGTCACCCTGCCTTTCTCTGTATGGAGGCCGCCGCAGACGCGCTGCTGGGCATGTGGCTGCTGGCGGACCGGGCGAGGGGCAAGCACCTGATTGTCAGCGCATCAGAGCATTGACAGAAACGACTCTGGAGTGACTCCGACACTCATGGAGTCTGCCGCAGCCGCGCTGCTGGCAGACCGAGGGCTGGGCAAGCGCATCGTGGTGGCGCATTGCAAGCTTGTTTGTACGTATTCAGTTGAGTGACTTAACGACTGCAATTGGAATGAAACCGGCGCAGTCACAATGCTGGGCGTGCGGCTGCTTGCCGACCGGGGCCTGGCCAAGCTTGTGACACATAATCACCAGGCATTCGTCGGAAATTTGCAAGTTTAGTCTTGTTTCTGCTGCAGACGCGCTGTTGGGCGTGCGGCTGCTGGCGAACCGGGGGCTGGGCATGCGCATCGTGCTTACAGCAGTGACTCAAAGATTTCTGGCCGATACCATTCCGACTGCACCTGCCGCAGACGCGCTGCTGGGTGTGAGGCTGCTGGCGGACCAGGGGCTGGGCAAGCGCTTCGTCATCGTCATCCTGTTGTTGAGCATATGTATCTGTGAACTTGCTGCAGACGCGCTGTTGGGCGTGCGGCTGCTGGCGGACCGGGGGCTGGGCAAGCGCATCGTGATGGCGCACGCGCGGCTGCTCACGGCGGCGGGCCTGATGGCGCGCGCCCGCGGCGTGCCCCCCGCCGCGCAATTCTCCGAACCCCTGGTGAGGCGCCACCCACAAGTGCATGGGCACGTCTTCCCAAACATGTTGCCGATCCCTTGTGGCACAAGCAGCGAGGCAGTGATTCGCAGAGTGCGCATCGGCAGACATGCACTTCCTGTTTGTGCATGCCGCCAATCCGCTCGCGCGGCGCTTGCGGCATCCACCCTGCTGATGAAGGACGTGCTGTCTTCGCTGCTGCCGAAAGGCCCGTTCCCCTCATGGACTGCAAGATCCTTGCAGGCGGCGCGGACGAAGGACATCAACAGCAGCCTGCGCATGCTGCAGCACCTGCTGGTGAAGGACGCTCCGGCGGCAGCGACCTCCGAGGCCATCGGCGCCATGTCCGCTATTGCAGAGGCCGCCGTCGCCTCCTTCCAGGTGGGACATCCTGCGAGCTGAGCGCTGTTCGAACGACTTTGACAATACCCAGTCTCTTGAAGAGCAGCGCTGCTGGCAGCGCCCTCCGAGGCCGTCAGCGCAATGTCGGCGATGGCGGCGGCCACGGTCGCCGTTCTTCAGGTGGGGTCGAGGTTGAGCTATTCATGTAGAACTGATCAGGGCAACAGTAGCACAGTCGTACTATGGGCGTCGCTCTTACCCAGGTGGCCACGTTCAGCGAACATGTGCATGTGCTGACACGACAGGAGGCCTCTGCCACACGGCCACAAAGCACCCTGCAGCGGAGGGCCACAGAAAAACCCACTCGACTTCACCAAAATCTGAGCACGGCGTCAGCAGGTGCTGTACGCAGGATCCTTCTGGACATTAACTGCTGTATACTAATGCATAAGATACTATCATTGATGACATGCAGGGGGAGGACCCGCTGCACTACGCGCGGACGACGGGTGCGCTGGCGCCGGAGGTTCTGCAGCCGCTGCTGGCGCCTGATACCCCCGGCCTCAAGGTCCCGCCAATCTTCCGATCCACCTCCCCACTTCCTTGATGTCTTTTGTCCGACGCCTGGATGTGTTTCATCGCAGCCTCGTTTGTTTCATCAGCGGCAGCGGGCGCAGCTCCGGATTCTGATGCGAGCGACTGTGCTGCACTGCCCGCTCGGCAGCACAGGGGACTCTTTGATATATCCCGCGGCAGCCCTGAGAGTCTCTTGCTAGTGCAGGCTGTGCAACTCGAGTAGATTGAAGCAAAAGATAGGAAGCAGATCTGGGCTGTGAGGAAAATCCGGCGCCGTTGAAAGGGCATTTTGCCGAGGCACGCAATGTCGGCCGCATGCTGCAGCGGGCTTGGCTCAATTTCTAGCAGGCAGCAAACCGCCCTTCCTCTTGGCACATGGGCGTCCTGGTTGCATACCCCGCCGGCGCGGCGCAGCGACTGACGGATCAATAGGCCGATCTGAGGGGCGGCTTGTGCTGACTGAGCTCCTCACGGACCAGCGGCCCCGCCGTCCCGGTGATGAAACCCACACGAGCAAAAGGTTAATCTACCTGACGCACACACGGCGCAGCCGCGGTGGCAGGCCAGGACCCCAGTGCCAGAAAGAGAGGAAAGGGTTTGCCGGCTGGGATGGGGGCATACTGCGCAGCGCATGCGGCTGCCGACCGATGGCGACGCATTAGCCAAATTCTGAGCCCCTGTTCACCTGTGTCACTTTCGGTGCAGCAACCTTACAACCACTTCAAAGATACACATAGAGACCATCCTCGCAAGTCGGATGGTCCTTGTTCCCTCTGCCCTCACGATGTCGTTCGATCGTGCGACATCTGTTTGTGGCTGGCTCTGCAGGGCCTGCCGGAGGCGACGGCGGACGAGCTGCGAGCCTCCGCGGTAGCCCTCGGCCTGCTTCCGGCTTCCGGCGGGGCTGCCGGCGCCGCTGACCCGACGGCGGCGCGGCACGCGCGGTCGCTGCCGGCGCTGCCGCCGCTCGATCTGGACGCACTCGACTTCCAGCACGCTGCGGAGGGACTCGGCATGGGCGTCAGCAGCAGTGGAGGCATCGGCGTCGACGGCGATGGGGGCTGGGCCGCCGGCGTCGCCGCATCCGCGATGGCGCGCAAGCGCTGGCGCTCAGACGCAGACGCGGCGCTGGGCGTCACATCCGGCCTGACCGTCTGGTGGGTGTGCAACTGACTCCAGAGCGAGTTCAACGGGGGCGGCGCTGCTGCTATGGCAACTGCGCCATTCTGTTGCTGCACCGACTTGAGCCTCCGAAAATGCTGCTGCGCTAGAAGACATCAGCCCAAGGTACCAGCGGCCCTGGAGAACAAATTAAACGTTAACTTTATTGTATCCTTGATTCTCTTCCTGTCATGTGCACTGCTCTGAATTTAGATACCTGTTCGGGCTCAGGGAGGGGCGGTACGATGCAGTCAGCGGGGCGCTGCTCACCCCCGCCTGCCCGCCAATACACATCGCGGCGGACG
>JAABUM010001380.1_pt1 | contig 36647 bp, 37 predicted proteins | sample 5559161 | NCBI WGS metagenome assembly JAABUM01 (sample SAMN10711868, study PRJNA513369) | rock metagenome | isolation source: Antarctica rocks | place: Antarctica: Victoria Land, Siegfried Peak nord
CACCGCATGCCGCTGCGCCATCGAAAGCTCCATCGATCAGGCGTAGCCGGACCCCCCACCCACGCGGAGATTCCTACGTGAGGCAACGAACCCACCTACGCGAAGATTCCGAGTGAGTCAATGCGGTCCCCTTCGGTGAGGAGGGGGACGTCGGTAGGCTTGGCCGACGTGACGGACGACGTGAACACCGAGACCCTGGGACCCAACGCCTGGCTGGTCGACGAGATGTACGACCAGTACCGCGAGGACCCCTCGTCGGTGAGCGAGAGCTGGCAGGAGTTCTTCGCCGACTACCAAAGTGACCACGAGGTCGGAGCGGCCACTGGGGGAGCGCCGCCCGAGGGTGAAGCCGAGGCATCGGCGGTGGCGGCCAACGGGGCGGCGAGCACGGAGGCCAAAGCAGCCCCATCGGCCAAGCCGGCATCCGTCTCGCCGGCTACCCAGACCAACGGGGCGACCAAGCCGAGCGAGACGCCCGAGCCGGCCGGAGCCGGGGCCAAGACGCCGGCCGCCCAACCCGAGCACGATCCCGGCGACCCGCTCCGCGGTGCCGCCGCCCGGATCGTGTCCAACATGGAGGCCAGCCTCGGCGTTCCGACCGCCACCAGCTTCCGGGAGGTGCCGGCCAAGCTGCTCGAGGTCAATCGCCGGGTCATCAACGGCTACCTGTCGCGCACCCGCGGCGGAAAGGTCAGCTTCACCCACCTCATCGGTTACGCCGTGGTCCGGGCCATCGCCGACGCGGTGCCCAACATGAACAACGCCTTTGTCGAGGCCGCCGACGGCAAGCCCCGCGTGGTGCACCACCCTCACGTCAGCCTCGGCTTGGCGGTGGACGTGGCCAAGAAGGACGGCAGCCGCACGCTGCTCGTCCCGGTGATCAAGGACGCCGACACCCTCGACTTCCGCGGGTTCTGGGGCGCCTACGAGGACCTGATCCGCAAGGTGCGCTCCAACAAGCTGACGCCCGACGACTTCGCCGGCGCCACTGTCTCGCTCACCAACCCCGGCACCATCGGCACCGTCCAGTCGGTGCCCCGGCTCATGCCTGGCCAGGGTCTGATCGTGGGCGTCGGCCGGCTCGACTACCCGGCTACCTACCAGGGCGCCGATCCCGAGACGCTGGCCCAGCTCGGCCTGTCCAAGGTCATGACCGTCAGCTCCACCTACGACCACCGCATCATCCAGGGCGCCGAGTCCGGGCTGTTTCTCAAGCACGTCTCAGACATGCTCATGGGCGAGGACGACTTCTACGTGCAGGTCTTCCGCTCCCTCGGCGTCCCCTACGAAGCCGTCCAGTGGCGCCGCGACGACAACCCGATCGACCAGGAAGAGGCCCGGGTCGAGAAGCAGATGCAGGTCGCCCGCCTGGTCAACATGCACCGGGTCCGCGGCCACCTCATCGCCGACCTCGATCCGCTGGCGTGGAAAGAGCCGCACATGTTCAGCGAGCTCGACCCCGCCACCTACGGGCTCACCATCTGGGACCTGGACCGCGAGTTCTTGACCGACGGCGTCGCCGGGGCCCGGACCATGAAGCTGGGTGACCTTCTGCACGTGCTGCGCGACGCTTACTGCCGCACCATCGGCATCGAGTTCATGCACATCCAGGAGCCGGAGGAGAAGGCCTGGGTCCAGGCTCAGGTCGAGGGCGTGGACGCCACCCTCACCCAGGAAGAGCAGCGCCACATCCTGGGCCGGCTCAACGCGGCCGAGGCCTTTGAGAAGTTCCTGGCCACCAAGTACCTGGGCCAGAAGCGCTTCGGGATCGAAGGGGCCGAGAGCGCCATCCCCATCCTGGACGCGCTGTTGGAAAGGGCGGCCGGCGACCACCTCGACGGAGCGGTCATGGGCATGTCGCACCGGGGCCGGTTGAACGTTCTGGCCAACATCGTGGGGAAGTCCTACGAGCAGCTGTTCAAGGAGTTCGAGGGCTACGTCGACCCCGACTCGACCCAAGGCTCTGGTGACGTCAAGTACCACCTGGGCCAGACCGGCAAGTTCCAGTCCCGCCTGGGCGACGAGATCCGCGTGGACCTGGCTGCCAACCCCAGCCACCTCGAGACCGTCGACCCGGTGGTGGTGGGCATGGCCAGGGCCAAGCAGGACGTCATCAACGAGCCGGAGGCTTTCTCGGTGCTGCCGCTGTTGCTGCACGGCGACGCCGCCTTTGCCGGCCAGGGCGTGGTGGCCGAGACGCTGAACCTCAGCACCATCACCGGCTACCGGGTGGGCGGGACCATCCACCTGATCATCAACAACCAGCTCGGCTTCACCACCGCGCCCGACGCGGCCCGGTCCTCGGAGTACTGCACCGACATCGCCAAGATGGTCCAGGCGCCCATCTTCCACGTCAACGGCGACGACCCAGAAGCCTGCGTCCGGGTGGCCCGCATGGCCTACGACTACCGCCAGCGGTTCCACAAGGACGTGGTCATCGACATGGTCTGTTACCGCCGCCACGGCCACAACGAGGGTGATGATCCCAGTTACACCCAACCCCTCATGTACAAGCGCATCGACGCCCGCCGCTCGGTCCGCAAGCTGTACACCGAGTCGCTGGTCAAGCGCGGCGACATCAGCATGGAAGAGGCCGAACACGCCCTCGACGACTTCCAGACCCGCCTGCAGTCGGCCTTGGACGAGACCCGCTCCCACGCCCCCGAAGCCGAGGTACGGGCCAAGCCGCCGGAGCCGGCCGTCGGCGTGTTGCCCCACGTCCAGACCGGCGTCGAAGCCGCCGAGCTCGACCGGCTCTACCAGCGGTTGTCCACCCCGCCCCAGGACTTCACCGTCCACCCCAAGCTGCTCAAGCAGTTCCAAGCCCGTGACCAGATGTTCCAAGGGGGCGAGGTCGACTGGGCGCTGGCCGAGCTGCTGGCCTACGGGTCACTGCTGGAGGACGGCCACAACATCCGGCTGTCGGGCCAGGACACCCGCCGCGGCACGTTCTCGCACCGCCACAGCGTCTGGGTCGACTACGAGTCCGGGGCCGAGTGGTCGCCGCTGGCCCACCTCAGCGGCGATCAGGCCAAGATCTGGATCTACGACTCCCTGCTGTCGGAGTACGCAGCGTTGGGCTTCGAGTACGGCTACTCGGTCGAGGCCAAGGAGAGCATGGTCATCTGGGAGGCCCAGTTCGGCGACTTCGCCAACGGTGCCACCATCGTGGTGGACCAGTACGTGGCCGCCGCCGAAGACAAGTGGGGCCAGACCTCAGGGCTGGTCATGCTCCTGCCCCACGGCTACGAGGGCCAAGGTCCGGAGCACTCCTCCGCCCGCATCGAGCGATACCTGACCTTGTGCGCCGAGGACAACCTGCAGGTCTGCAACGCCACCACCGCCGGCCAGTTCTTCCACTTGCTGCGCCGCCAGATGGCCCGCCAGATCCGCAGGCCGCTCATCGTCTTCACCCCCAAGTCCGGCTTGCGGGCAAGGACGACCCGGTCACCGGTCCAGGCGCTGACGGAAGGGACCTTCGAGGAGGTTCTCGACGACGATCGCTTCGGCCCCGCTGGCGACGGTGATGCCAGCGCCGTGCGCCGCGTGGTGTTCTGCTCGGGCAAGATCGGTAGCGAGGCCATCGCCGCCCGCGACGCCGGCGACCTCGCCGCCGCGGTGCTGCGCGTCGAGCAGCTGTACCCGTGGCCCAAGGTCCGCATCGGCGAGATCCTGGAGCGCTACACCGGCGCCAGCGAGGTGGTCTGGCTGCAAGAGGAGCCCGACAACATGGGCCCCCGGGTCTTCGTGCAGGAGCGCCTCCGCCCGCTGGTCCCCGACGGGGTCGGCTACCGCGAGGTCAGCCGGGTCGGCTCGGGCAGCCCCGCCACCGGCAGCCACACCATCCACGTCCAGGAGCAGAAGGACCTCATCACCCGCACCTTCGACGGCCTCTAGCCGATTTCCGGGCCGGGACGCGAAACTGGCCCCGCTCGAAAGCGGGACCAGTCAAGGGTGAATGAGAGTTTGCGGTCAGTTGCTGCTCTGGGTCTGGCTTCCTTGGTCACCCGTGTCGCGCGTGTCGGAGGCACCGGGCTTGTCGGTCTTGGCGTTGTCGCCACCCTTCTCACCGTCAGCACCGTCGGTGCCCTCGTTGTCAACCTGCTGGGCCAGGACGTTCCCGTTGCCGGCGTCCACCTTGACGTCCGTGGTGGTCTTGCCGTCAGCTGAGGTGACCTTCACGTCGTAAATGACGTTGCCGTTCTCGTTGGACAGCTCGGGGACGGCAGCCTTTCCGGGGACGGCCTTGGTAGCGGCGGCGCTGGCCTGTTCCGGTGTCGCCTTGGCCAGTTTGGCCAGGGCGGCACTGTCGGAGGCCTCGTTGTCGTTACCGGTGTCGGGGGTGTTAGGTGCGGTGATCGACGACTTGATGTTGGCTTCGCCCGGATCGCCCGCGTCTTGGGTGGTCGGAGTGGAGGGCGACGGTCCGGATTGGGCGTTGGCGACGCTGAGGCCGCCTCCGGTTACCGCTAGCGCGGCGACAGCACCGGCTAGGAAGCGCTTTCGGCGGCTGAGGGAGTTGAACCTTGTCATGTCGGAATCCTTTCGGGGTGGGGTGTGGTTCCGATGACTCCAGGATGATGGAAGGCTCCTGATGCCTGGCTGAACGCCTGAAGGCACGCTGAAGGAGCGGAGGGCAGCCGGCCGGGGGCTGGCAGCATGACCGTCGTGCGTGTGCTGGTGGTCGAGGACGAGGTGAACTTGGCCAAGGCCGTCAAGCGGGGCCTTGACGCCGAAGGGTTCACGACCGACCTGGCCTTCGACGGACAGGACGGCCTGCGCCGGGTGCAGGAGGGCAATTATGACGCCGTCGTGCTCGACATCATGCTGCCAAAGCTCAATGGTTTCCGGGTCTGCGCGGCGCTCCGAGCGGCCGAGGACTGGACGCCAGTGCTGATGCTGACCGCCAAGGACGGCGAGTTGGACGAGGCGGAGGCGCTGGACACCGGGGCCGATGACTTCCTGTCGAAGCCCTTCTCCTATGTCGTGTTGGTGGCGCGGTTGCACGCCCTGATCCGCCGGGGCGGTACCCGCCGCGGCCCCGTGCTGCAGGCCGGTGACCTTCACCTCGACCCGAGTCAACATCGAGTTTGGCGGGGCGACGCCGAAATCGAGTTGACCGCCCGCCAGTTCACGCTGCTCGAGTACCTGATGAGCAGGGCCGGTGAAGTGGCGTCAAAGACCGAGATCCTCGACGACGTCTGGGACGATCCCTATGCCGGCGACGCCAACACCGTCGAGGTCCACATCGGCCACCTCCGCAAACGGATAGACGTGCCGTTCGGTCGCTCTGCGATCCAGACCGTGCGCCTGGTCGGGTACCGGTTGGATCTCGATGGTGGCTGACCGCCCACGGCTGCTTCGGCGTCTCGGCTCCGTGCGGGCTTCGACGACGTTGGTGGCCTCGCTGGTGGTGGGGGCGGCGCTCGCAGTGGCGGCGATCGGCCTGGTGTCGCTCGTGCAACGGACGCTGATGAGCAATCTGGACCAGAGCGCGCAGGTCCGTGCTCGCGACCTGGCCGCCCAGATCCGCCAGCAGTCGTTGCCCAGTTCCCCGGCGGTCTCCGACGACGAAAATGCCGTCGTCCAGGTGTTTCGCGGCTCGCGGGTGATCGCCTCCAGTTCCAACGTACGAGGCGACCCTCCCCTGTGGTCGGGCTCGCCGGGCGAGACCGGGACGAGGTTCGCCACGATCGACCCACCAGTCGGTGACGGGCAGGACTACCGGGCCGCAGCAGTACGTGTAGGCGCCGACACGGTCGTGGTGGCCCTGTCCCAGGAGCAGGCCGACGACACCGTGCGCACCGTCACCCAGGTGTTGCTGGTCGGTACGCCAGTGTTGCTCTTGCTGGTCGCGGCGATCACGTGGCTGGTGACCGGGCGGGCGTTGCGACCTGTGGAACAGATCCGCCGGGAGGTCGCCAACATCACCGGGTCGGCTCTCGATCGCAGAGTAGGGGCGCCTGGGACCGACGACGAGGTTGACCGCTTGGCCCGCACCATGAACGACATGCTGGAACGACTCGAGCAGGCCGATCAGCGGCAGCGCCGCTTCGTCGGCGACGCTTCCCACGAACTGAGGAGCCCTCTGGCGGCAGCTCGCACCGAGCTCGAGGTCGCGCTCGCCCATCCCGGGATTACCCCGTGGGCCGAGACCGGCGAGGAGGTCTTGACCGAGCTGGTCCGGATGCAGCGACTGGTGCAGGATCTCCTTTTCCTGGCCCGGCTCGGTGAGGACAACTCACTGCCGGGCACGCGCCGCGTGTCGCTGATCGAGATCGTTTCCGACGAGGTCGACCGAGCCAGCGGCGCACACCCGGGAGTGGACATCGAGGTCCAACTGGCGGACGTCGAGGTTTGGGGCCGGCCCGGTGACCTGGCTCGGCTCGTGCGAAACCTTCTCGAGAACGGCACGCGCCACGCCCGCTCCCGAGTGACGGTGGATCTGGAGGTCGTCGGAGCCCGGGCTCGACTCGTCATCGAGGACGACGGGGAAGGGATACCCGAGACGGAACGGGAGGTGGTGTTCGAGCGGTTCACGCGCCTAGACCCGGGCCGGGGACGAGACGAGGGCGGTACCGGGCTCGGGTTGGCCATTGCCCGCGATGTCGCCGCCGCCCACGGCGGATCCATCAGCGTCACCCAGGAAGGCAGCGGCGCCAGGATCGTCGTGGACCTTCCGGCGGCCGGACCCGGCTGATGAGGAGCTCTTGGTCTCGATCCAGCTCACGCTTTGCCGTCGGCGACGGTTGCGAAGGGTGGTTGGTCGGCCAGGGCCCGCATGATCGTGAGGCTGTTGGTGGTGATGCCGGTGACGCCCCAGTTGGCGAGCTGGTTGGCTCGGCTCACCTGGTCGACTGTGTAGGCCTGGACCAGGAGGTGTTGGTCGCGCAGTGCGTCGACCAGTGACCGGGTCAGCAGGCGTTGGTTGACCGATACGCCCGCCAAACCGGGCACCCGGCTACGGCCGGTCAGGAACTGTTGGAGCTGCCGCTGGTTGGTGAGGCTCAGCAGGGCCACGGTCCGAGGGGCAGCACGGTGGACGGTGTCGAGCGCGTTGGCGCTCGGTGTGGATAGGTAGGTATTACGACCAGGGTCGGCCTTGATCAACCGCGCGACGGCGGCCAGGCCGAGTGGTGAACGTGACTTGAGGTCGAGCAGTGTCACCGGGGCGCGGCGCGAAGCGGCCCACGATCCGCCCAGGTCGGTGGCTTCGCTGGGGACGAAGCTCGGCAGGAGCGTGTGGGCCGCGATCAGCTCGGAGTTGCGCCAGTCACGTCGATCTCGACCATGGCGGCGCGAGCGTGTACCGCTTGAAGGGTGGTGGGGACCGTGTCGCCGGCGTTGTGGGCGTTGACCAGCAGTCTTCGCGCTGCGGAGGAGGGATTGGCGTCGAGGGGCTGGGCGGTCAGGTGCACCGGCGGCGCGACGGCTGCGCTCGCTGCTTGCTGGGCCATAGCCGACAGCCAAACCGACGCCAGCAACACCATTGCGACACGTCGCGCCCAGCGACGCGGCCGTCGCTGGGGCCTTCGGACACCCGTGCCGGTATCGGCCTGGTCTGCGGCTCGGGACATGGCTGCAAGGTAAGGAGGCTCGGGTTATCGCCAAGCCTGCGAACCCTGGGCGGAAGGCAAACATTGCCGTTCGCTGAACGCACGCTGAAAGCTGTCTTCCGGGGGGGTTCGGTCGGACCCGTAGCCTTCGGCCATGGAACGGGTGTTGGTCATCGAGGACGACGACACCATCGGTGACGGCTTGGTGCGGGCGATCGAGGATCAGGGATGGGAGGTCGAGCGAGTCGCCACCGGCGCCGAGGCCCTAGTCCGTTCCGCTATCAACACCTTTGACCTGATCCTGCTGGACCTCGGGTTGCCCGACCTCGATGGGGTCGAGGTGTGCCGGAGGCTTCGGGAGGGGGCGGAGACCGCCACCATCGTGATGCTGACCGCCCGGACCGAGGAGATCGACGTCGTGGTTGGCCTCGACGCCGGGGCCGACGACTACCTCGTCAAGCCGTTCCGTCTGGCCGAGCTGCTAGCTCGACTCCGCGCCCATCTTCGCCATGCCAATCCCGGCAACGAGGTGTCGGCCGACGGCGTGGTGACCGCCGGAGACGTCTCGGTCGACCGGGGTGCCCACCGGGCCTGGCTCGGCGAGCGCGAGCTCGAGCTGCGACCAAAGGAGTTCGAGCTGCTCGCCTACCTGGTGGCGTCGGCGGGGGCGGCCGTCAGCCGTGAGCAGATCATGATCGACGTTTGGGACGAACATTGGTGGGGGTCGACGAAGACCCTTGACATCCACATCTCGGCGCTCCGTCGCAAGTTGGGCGAGACCACGACCGAGGACAGCCGAATCCGCACGATCCGCAGCGTCGGCTACCGCTACGAGGGCCGGTGACCCGTCGGATCCTGTTGGCCATCGTGGTGGTGGCTGCCCTGTCGGTCACCGCTTTCGGGGTGCCACTCGCGGTCGCGGTGCGCCGCGTGGCGCGCTCTGATGCGGTGTCGTCTCTTCAGCGGTCGGCGGCCAGGGCCGCCTCGGACCTTCCGTCACGCTTGCACGGATCCGACAAGGTTGAGGTTCCCCGCACCCTTGATGGAGACGACGTCTCCTTCGCCGTCTATGACGCCAACGGCAAGCGGATCACCGGCCGCGGCCCGGCCGCGGCCGACAGGTTGGTGCGAGCGGCCCTGAAGGGGCGGTTGGCGCAGTACTCCGACGCCAGCCAGATCTCAGTTGGGTGGCCCCTGACCAGCAACGAGCGGACCTATGGGGTGGTGCGGGCTGCGCTTCCCGAATCCGGGGTCGAGCGCCGCATCCACACGGCTTGGCTTCTGATGTCCGTTCTCGGCACAGGGGTGGTGGCATTGGCCGGCTTGTTGGCGTGGTGGTTGTCGCGCCGCCTAGCCCGCCCGGTGCACGCCTTGGCGAGCGCGGCCAACCAGCTCGGCGAGCAAGACTTCACCGTCTCGGTCAGGCCCAGCGGGGTGCCCGAGTTGGACCGCGCTGGTCAGGCGCTGACCGCCACCGCCGGTCGACTCGGTCGTCTGCTGGCTCGTGAGCGGAACTTCTCGGCCGACGCGTCGCACCAGCTTCGCACTCCTTTGACCGGGCTACGCCTGATCTTGGAATCGGCGGTCGACCGCGATGCTGACCCGAGAACTGCACTCGAGCCTGCCCTTCGGGAGGTCGATCGGTTGGAGGCGACCGTCGACGACCTGTTGCGTCTGGCTCGAGAAGATCGACCGGAGGCCGAGCCGGTTGACATCTCTCCGGTCCTTGGCGAGGTGGCTGCTGTCTGGCGAGGCCGGGCGGCTACGGACAACCGACCGGTCCGCCTCGATCTGCCGAGCACGTTGCCGACCGCTCGTATGGCGCCGGAGGCGTTGCGCCAAGTGCTCGATGTGCTCCTGGCCAACGCCATGCAGCACGGTGCCGGCACCATCAGGGTGCGGGCGCGAGCCACTCCGGGCGGGGTTGCGGTCGAGGTGCACGACGAAGGCCCAGGCATCGACGAAGACGTGGAAGCCATATTCACCCGTGGCACCGGCTCGGGCCACGGCATCGGTTTGGCCCTGGCGCGATCGTTGGCCGAGGCGGAGGGGTGCCGGCTGACCCTGGTGGCGGCGGGGCCGGGACCGACCTTCCGGTTGCTCATCCCCGCTGGCGAAACAGGAGATGCCGGCACCTAAGTGGCCGCAGCCCGTCCGGTGCCACGTTCAGGTTGGCGTTGCCCGCATCCGACGGGCGCATCGAAATGGATGACGTCGCTACCGTTGCGGCCATGCAATACTTTTACAGATGCAATTTCCGAGCCAAATTGAAGTCCGCGAAGTCGTGCTGACGGCGACGAGGGCCCTCGTTGGTATCGCTGCCCGTTCACTGGCCGAGGTGGGAGACGAGGTCACGTTGGCCCAGTTCCGGGTCCTCGTGCTGCTGGACAGCCGAGGCGCGCAGACGATGAGCGAGTTGGCTACGGCACTGGACGTCAACCCTTCGAGCGTGACGCGTGTCTGTGATGTGTTGGTGGACAAGAAGCTGATCCGTCGACGGCAGGCAGAACGGAACCGTCGTACGGTCGAGGGCGACCTCACGGCCGCAGGACGTCGCCTGCTGGAGCAGGTGATGAACCGGCGCCGGCGGCTCATTGATGAGGCGCTGTCGCAGATGACGCCGCAGGCGCAACGACGCCTGGCTCGCGGTATGGCCGACTTCGCCGACGCAGCTGGTGAGATCTGGGATCACGCGTGGACGTTGGGCTGGGTCGACGACGGGGAGGACGGCGACGCCGAAGGTTGACGACGGCCGTGGAGCTGGAGGCCAGTTGAAGACGGTGGGCTGTCGCACTCATGTGGCCGTGGCAACGGCGGCGGCCCACGGCCAGCCGCGCGCCACCGAACAAATCTCAGCGTCGCTGAGTTTGCGTCTAGCGGAGGTTTGCATAAATGCAAGGATCGGCTAGGGTGCGCTGAAGGACCGAGGAAGGGACATGTCGATGCCGAAGATCGCCGCGGAGCTGCTGGTGGAGAGGTTGGTCGACTGGGGGGTCGACACGATCTTCGGGCTGCCCGGCGACGGGATCAACGGGATCACCGAGGCGCTGCGACGTCACCAGGACCGCATCCGTTTCGTGCTTGTCCATCACGAGGAAGCGGCCGCGTTCATGGCCTGCGGCTACGCCAAGGTCACCGGCCGGCTCGGCGTGTGCCTGGCCACCTCGGGCCCCGGGGGGGTGCACCTGCTGAACGGGCTCTATGACGCCAAGCTCGACCACCAGCCGGTGCTGGCCATCACCGGGATGCAGGAGACGCAGCTGCTCGGCACCGGGTATCAGCAGGAGGTCCACCTCGAGAAGCTGTTCGAGGACGTCGCCGGCTACGACGTCATGGTGCACGTGCCGGTGCAGGTCCCGACGCTCGTCGACCTCGCCGTCCGCCATGCGCTCGCCCATCGGACGGTGTCGCACATCACCTTTCCGAACGACCTACAGGTCGCCGACGCCGACGCCAACCCGTGGCAGGCGGTGGCCCCGGCGCGCGCGCCGTCGACTGCACCCGTCTACATCGCGCCCCCGGGCGTCCCCAGGTCGGCCGACCTCGAGCGGGCTGCCGCCGTGCTCAACGCCGGCGAGAAGGTCGTGCTGCTGGCCGGGGCCGGTGCTCTCGGCGCCCGCGCCGAGGTGGTGGCGGCGGCCGAGGCCCTGGCCAGCCCGATCGTCAAGACGCTGCCGGGCAAGGGCTGCGTCCCCGACGACCACCCGCTGACGACGGGCGGGATCGGCCTCCTCGGAACCGAGCCATCCGAGGAGGCGATGGAGTCGGCCGACACGCTGTTCATGGTCGGCACCAACTTCCCTTACACCAAGCACCTCCCGCCGCCGGGCCAGGTCAAGGTCGTCCAGATCGACATCGACCCCGCCACCGTCGGGAACCGCATCCCGACTGAGGTACCTCTCGTCGGTGACGCGGCGGCGACGCTGCAGGCGCTGGTCCCGCGGCTGCAGCGCAAGACGACCCGTTCGTTCCTCGATGGCGCGCAGGCGGGGATGAGGGAGTGGCGGGAGAAGATGGCAGCGCTCGAAGACTCCGAACGGGACCCCATCCAGCCGCAGTACCTCATGCGCGTCATCGACCGTCTCGCCGCCGATGACGCCATCCTGGCGTCGGATTCGGGCACCATCGCCACCTGGTCGGCTCGGCACTTCGACATTCGCGGCGGCCGCGAGTACTACCTGTCGGGGAACCTGGCGACGATGGCGCCCGGGCTGCCGTACACCATCGCCGCGCAGTGGGCCCACCCGGGGCGGCAGTGCATCGCGTTCGTGGGCGACGGCGGGTTTGCGATGTTGATGGCGGAGACCCTGACGGCGATCCGTCATGAGCTGCCGATCAAGGTGTTCATCAACAACAACGCCGAATACGGCCAGATCCTGTGGGAGCAGATGGTCCTCGGGTTCCCCGAGTTCGGCGTCCGTCATCGCGGCGTCGCGGACTACGCCGCCTTCGCCCAGGCCAACGGCGCGCTCGGACTCCGGGTTGAAAAGGCTGCGGACCTCGAGGCGGCCGTCGCCGGTGCGTTCGCTCACCCCGGTCCCGCGGTCGTGGACGTGCTCACGAACCCCGACGAGCCCCCCATGCCGCCGAAGGTGAGCTATGAGCAGGCCAAGGGGTTCACCAAGGCGTTCCTCAAAGGCCAGCCCCACAAGGCCACCATCGCCAGCACCCTGTTCCGCGACAAGATCTCGGAGCTGAAGAGCTGATGGTGGCGCTCACTCGGCAACGGCATTCCGATGTGCTGCAGGAGGCGGCGCTCGGCATAGATCATCTGATCCGCAACGTCGAGCACGGCCGCTTCGAGCGGGCACTCTCGGGGCTCACGGCGGCGGCCGCGCTGGTGACGGGCGCGGAGATCTTCCTAGAGCACGACCGAGCCAGCTTCGGGAACGGGATGATGTGGCTCCCCGTCGCCCTCACCCCAGTCGTAGCCGCGGCCGGCGTCGGCGGAGTGTTCAGCCGTCGCGTCGCCAAGACGGTGCTGCCGTTGGCGTCGGCCGCCGCGGTCGCGAACGGCGTGCAAGGCACCTATCTGCACGTGCGTGGCATCGCCCAGCGGCCGGGAGGCTGGCGGTTCGCTCGCTACAACGTCGAGATGGGGCCGCCGTTGTTCGCGCCCCTTTTGTTCGCCATGGTCGGCGGCATGGGGCTGCTCGCTTCCATCCTGCGTCGCGAAGGCCGCCGGTGACGACGGGCGCCACACCGGGCCGGTCGCAACGGTTCCCTGGTTTCGACGTGCTCACCCGCGCCGGATCATGGGATCCGATCACGACCGGGATCGTCCTCGCTCGCGTCGGGTCGCCACCGCGGCTGCAGTTCTTCACGCCCGGCGAGGAGGCTGCAGCGCGTGCGTTACTCATCCGGCTCCTGGCCCAGGACGACGAGCCGAGGATCCCGGTGTTCGAGCTGATCGACGCCCGCCTCGCCGAAGGCGAGATCGACGGGTGGCGGTACGACGACATGCCCGAAGACGGCGACGCGTGGCGCCAGACGTTGCGGGCCATGGACGACGATGCCGCAGCTCGCGCCCCCGGGCACTGCTTCGCGACACTGGACCGCCAAGCCCAGATCGAACTCATCGAGGCTGTTCGCACCGCCGAGCGTTGGCACGATCTGCCGGCGGGACGGGTATGGAGCCTGTGGATGCGCTACGCCTGCGCCGCGTTCTACTCCCACCCCTGGGCGTGGAACGAGATCGGCTTCGGTGGTCCCGCCTATCCCACCGGTTACAAGAACCTCGGCATCGACGGGCGTGAAGGTTGGGAGGTTCCCGAGCGCGACGCGTTTGACCCCGAACCGTGGTCGCACCGGGTCGAAGCCGCCCGCCGCCGCCACGCCGGGAACCCCGAAGCGCCGTGACCGCCGCCGTTCGCCGCCGTAACGAGTCGGCGTGGCTGCTGCCCAACGACGGCACCCGCTCGAACCATCGGCTACGGCTTGACATGCGCCGCTTCGACGACGACGACGAAGTCGACATAGCGATCGTCGGCTGCGGTGCCGGCGGCGCCGTGCTCGCCCAACGCCTCGCCCGCGCCGGTTGGAAGGCCGTGGCCTTCGACGCCGGGCCGTTCTGGGACCCGGACCGCGACTGGGTTAGCGACGAGCGCGGTTCGCATCACCTGTACTGGACCGAACCGCGGGTGATCGCCGGGGACGACCCCGTGCCCCTCGGGTCGAACAACTCGGGGCGCGGCGTGGGCGGCGGCACGGTCCACTTCGCCGGCTACACCCCCCGCTTCCACCCCTCCGACTTCGAGACCTACACCCGCGACGGCGTCGGCGCCGACTGGCCCATCGGCTACCGGGACCTCAAGCGGTACTACGAGCTGATCGAGGCGGAGCTGCCCGTCGCCGGCCAACCATGGCCGTGGGGCGACCCGCACCGCTACCCACACTCACCCCACCCGGTCAGCGGGCTCGGCGAGATCTTCATCCGCGGCTGCGAACAGCTCGGGATCGACGTGCGGGTCGGACCCGTCGCCATCACCAACGGACGGTTCGGGAACCGCCCGCACTGCATCTACCGCGGGTTCTGCCTGCAGGGCTGCAAGGTCAACGCCAAGGCGTCCACCCTCATCACCCACGTCCCCGACGCCTTGGCCCACGGCGCCGAGATCCGAGCCGACTCCATGGTCGCCCGGGTCGAGATCGACCGCGACGGCCGCGCTTGTGGCGTCGTCTACTTCCACAACGGCGTGGAACGACGGCAACGGGCGCGGGTCGTCGCGGTCGCCGGGTACGCGATCGAAACCCCCCGGCTCCTGCTGAACTCGACCAGCGCCCGGTTCCCCGACGGTCTGGCCAACGACTTCGACCTCGTCGGCCGCTACGTGATGGTGCAGGGCGCGGCCCAGACCGCAGGCCGGTTCGGCGAAGAGATCCGCATGTACAAAGCACCTCCACCGGAGGTGTCGACCGAAGCGTTCTACGAGACGGATCCGACCAAGCCGTACAAGCGCGGCTTTTCGATCCAGTGCATCGGGCCGCTGCCGATCACTTGGGCCGAACACGTCGTCGCCGAAGGTCACTGGGGTGACGTGTTGCGCGAGTACCTGCGCGACTACATCCACTGGGCCACCATCGGCGTGCTGTGCGAGTTCCTACCGCTCGCCGACAACCGGGTCACGCTGTCCGATCAGCGCGACCACCACGGGCTGCCGGTCGCCCGCTTCTCCTACAGCCAATGCGACAACGACAAGGCCCTGCTGCGAGCCGGCCGCGAGAAGATGCAGCAGATCTTGGAGGCGGCGGGCGCCGAGGACGCGGTGACCATCGAGCGCTACGCCCACCTCGTGGGCGGCGCACGCATGGGCGCCAGCGCCGAGACCGGCGTCGTCGACGCCGACCTCCGGTCCTTCGCGGTGCCGAACCTGTACATCACCGACGGGTCGGTGCTGCCCACCCAGGGCAGCGCAAACCCGGCGCTGACCATCATGGCGTTGGCCGCCCGCTGCGCCGACCACCTATCCACCGCCAACCGAGCGAGCGCATGACCGGCCCGGACTATGGCGTACCCGACATGACCAGCGTCGACGAACTCGCCGTGTCCGTGTACACCGTCCCCACCGAGAAGCCGGAGTCGGACGGCACCTTCACCTGGTCGGCGACGACGGTGGTCGTCACCGAACCGTCCGGCGGCGGCCGGCGAGGCGTTGGGTTCACCTACGGCAGCCCGGCCTGCGCCACCGTGATCGACAGCCATCTGCGCTCGGTCGTCGTGGGTGCCGACGCCATGGACGTCCCCGGCGCTTGGCGGCAGATGGTGCAAGCGGTGCGCAACATCGGCCGCCCCGGTGTGGCCTCGGCGGCGATCGCCGCCGTGGACATCGCCCTCTGGGACCTCAAAGCCAAGCTGCTCGACTGCCGCTGGTCACCCTGCTGGGCGCCAGCCGCGACGACGTGGAGGTGTACGGAAGCGGCGGGTTCACCAGCTACACCGACCAGGAGCTCGTCGACCAGCTCAGCGGATGGGTCCACGACGACGGCATCCCCAGGGTCAAGATGAAGATCGGAACCGACTGGGGCGCACGACCCGAACGCGACCTGGCCCGCGTCGCCAAGGTACGCCAGGCCGTGGGGCCCGACGCCGAGCTGTTCGTGGACGCCAACGGCGGCTACACCCGCAAACAGGCCATCCGTCTCGCCCGCAACTTCGCTGACCTGGGCGCGACCTGGTTCGAGGAACCCGTCTCCTCCGACGACCTCGACGGCCTGCGAGCTATACGACAGATGACCGGCATGGACGTCGCCGCCGGCGAGTACGGCTCCGACCTCGCTTACTTCGCACACATGTGCGAGGCCGGCGCCGTCGACGTCTTGCAAGCCGACGTGTCGCGCTGCGCCGGGGTCACCGAATGGCTGCGGGTCGCCGCGCTCGCCGCCGGCCACGGATTGGAGATCTCCGGGCACTGCGCCCAATCACTGCACGTCCACCCCGCCTGCGCGGTACCGAACGTGCGGCACCTCGAATACTTCCACGACCACGCCCGTGTCGACCGGGCGCTGTTCGACGGTGTCCTCGACCCCGACGGCGGCCGCCTCCGTCCCGATCTCAGCCGCCCGGGCCTCGGGCTGCAGCTCGAGCCAGAACGAGCCGCGCCGTACCGCACTGCATGAAGGAGACTTGATGACCGACGAGCGAGACGAGCGGCTCGAAGCGCTCCAAGCGTGCCGCGAAGACGGGGAACGCCGCCGACGAGCACCATCACCGCGACCTCGACCCCACGGGAGGGGAACTCATGTCTGAGCGAACCGTGGTCGTCACCGGAGCCTCGGGAGGCGTCGGGCGAGCCGTCGCCCGCCGCTTCGCGGCGTCCGGCGCCGCCGTCGCCCTCATCGCCCGAGGCGACGCCGGTCTCCGCGCCGCCGCCGACGACGTCAAAGCTGCCGGCGGCATCCCGCTCGTCGTGGCCGCCGACACCGCCGACCCCGCAGCCGTCGACGCCGCCGCCGCCCGCGTCGAGGACGAACTCGGGCCGATCGACGTGTGGGTCAACGACGCGTTCACCTCGGTGTTCGCCCCGTTCACCGAGATCTCCGCCGAGGAGTACCGGCGGGTGACCGAGGTGAGCTATCTCGGCTACGTCTACGGCACCCAGACCGCACTTCGATACATGCGCCCACGGGACCACGGTGTCATCGTGCAGGTCGGATCCGCGCTCGCCTACCGGGGCATTCCGCTGCAGTCAGCGTACTGCGGCGCCAAACACGCCATCCAAGGCTTCACTGAATCGGTCCGCTGCGAGCTGCTGCACGAGCGCAGCGGTGTGCGGATCACCATGGTCCAGATGCCGGCACTCAACACACCGCAATTCTCGTGGGTCCTGTCACGCCTCCCCCGTCACCCCCAACCGGTGCCGCCCATCTACCAGCCCGAGGTCGCCGCCCGCGCCGTCGAATGGGCGGCGAGCCATGACCGCCGCGAATGGTGGGTGGGGGCCAGCACGGCGGCCACACTGCTCGCCAATGCCGTGGTGCCCGGCGTCCTCGACCGGTACCTGGCCCGCACAGGCTTCGACAGTCAACAGACCGGAGATCCAGTCAGCGCCGACCGTCCCGCCAACCTTTGGGACCCCGCCGACCGGGACGGCGACTTCGGCGCCCACGGCGTATTCGACGACCGCTCCCACGACCAAAGCCCCCAGTGGTGGGCGACAAGCCACCGCCGCTCCCTCTTCGGCGCAGCCGCCGCCGCCGGTGTCATCAGCTGGGCGTCCGCCCGTCGACGGTGATAATGCTGCGCGTGGTCCGGGCGAGCTACGGAGCGTTCCTCCTCGCCGACCCGCAACGGGCGCTTCGCTTGGGTCACAGCCCCAACGGCGACTCGGCGGCGCGGACGGTTGTGCGCGTCCTCGGCGCCCGGCACGTCCTCCAAGCAGCCGTCTGCGCGAGATGGCCGACGCCGACCGTCCGCCGAGCGAGCGCGTGCGTCGACGGGCTCCACGCCGCCACCGACCTCGCGCTCGCCCGGTTCGACCGACGCCGGCGGCGCGCCGCCGTCATCGACGCCGCCGTCGCCGCCAGCTTTGCCGTCGCCACCCTCGCCACGACGCCATGAGCGGCCAGCACGGTGACGGCCGCTACCCACCCATCGGTGATTACGCGTTCATCGGCGACTGCCACGCCGCGGCGCTGATTTCGCGCACCGGGTCGATCGACTGGTGCTGTATGCCGCGCCTCGACGGCGGCAGCACCTTCGGGCGGCTCCTCGACTGGGACCGCGGCGGCTACTGCCTGATCACGCCGACCGACCGCGAGGCGGGTGTGAGCCGTTCCTACCTCGACGACACCATGGTCCTCGAGACCACCTTCCACACCACCACCGGCGAGGCCCGCCTCCTCGACTGCTTCACCACCCACCCCGGCGGCGCCGGCGCCCCGTACCGCCAACTGCTCCGTGTCATCGACGGTGTCCGCGGTCACGTGGAACTGACCGTCGCCATCGTCGCCCGGTTCGACTACGGCGGCGTGAAGCCGTGGGTGCGGCTGCACCGCCCCCAGCTGTGGAGCGCCATGGGCGGCGACGACGCCATCGTCATCAGCACCGCCACCGAACTCGAGCTACACGACCGCCACAACCTCGAAGCGTCCATCAACATCAGCGCCGGACAACGCCTCCGCCTGTCCATCACCGCCTACCGCCCCGAAGAGCTCGACCCCGACCCGCCCGGCCAACCCGACGACGACGAACTCGACCGCCGCCTCGACGCCACCGTCGACTGGTGGCGCACTTGGGCCGCCAACATCAGCCTCGAGGGTCCCGGAACCGGCGACACGCGCCGATCCGCGCTGGTCCTCAAAGCCCTCACCAACGCACCCACCGGCGCTATCGCCGCCGCCCCTACGACATCGCTGCCCGAAGCGGTCGGCGCCGACCGCAACTGGGACTACCGCTACAGCTGGATCCGCGATTCCCAGTTCACCGTCCGCTCCCTCGCCGAACTCGGACTCGACAGCGAAGCCGACGGATTCCGGCGCTTCATCGAACGCACCGCCGCAGGCAGCCCCGACGACCTCCAGATCATGTACGGCGTCAGCGGCCGCCGCCGCCTCACCGAAGTCACAGTCGACCTAGACGGCTATCGCGACTCCCGTCCTGTCCGAGTGGGCAACGCCGCATCCGACCAACTCCAACTCGACGTCTACGGCGAACTCCTTGACCTCGCCTGGCGCTGGCACCGCCGAGGCCGCTCACCCGACGACGACTACTGGCGGTTCCTGCTCGGCCTCGTCGACACCGCCGCCGACCGGTGGAACGAACCCGACCACGGCCTGTGGGAGATGCGGGGTGAACCCCAGCACTTCGTGCACTCCAAGGTCATGTGCTGGGCTGCGGTCGACCGCGGCCTCCGCCTCGCCGACGAATGCCTCCGGCGAGCACCCACCAGCCGCTGGCGCAAGACACGCGACGAGATCCAGGAATCGATTGAAGCCAACGGCATCGACCACGACCGAAACTGCTTCACGCAGACCTACGCAAGCACCGACCTCGACGCCGCCCTGCTCCTGCTCCCCACCGTCGACTTCATCACCTACGGCAACCCCCGCATGAGCGCCACCACCGACGCCATCGCCGACGAACTTGCCGACGACGGCCTGCTCCGCCGGTATCGCGCCGACGACGGGCTCGGCGGAGACGAAGGCGTGTTCATCGCCTGCACCTTCTGGCTCGCCGAATGCCTCGCCAACCAGGGCCGATTGATCGCCGCCCGCACCGCGTACGACAAGGCGGCCAGCACAGCCAACGACCTCGGGCTCTACGCCGAGGAATACGACCCACGCAGGGACGCGCTCCTGGGCAATTTCCCGCAAGGCCTCAGCCACCTCTCACAGATCGCCGCGGCGGTCGCCTTGACCAACGCCGGCAAAGCCACTGACACCGCGTGACGAGCCGGAAGTAGCGACAAATGGATCTCCCGGTGCCAGCCGTCCGGGACTCACCGCCATCGACCGGCGATGACGGCACGCAACCGTCCCCGACCGATGGCGCCGCATGACTTGCCACCACCATCAGCGCCGCCCTTCTACGAGCAGCTACTCCCCCGCCGGCGAAACAGGATTTACCGGCAGCTAACTAGCCGCAGCCCGTCCGCTGGCACAGCCCTCCGTACCTTCGGCGACATGAAGCGAACGGAGCTTTGATCCGGTGACCGCCGGCCTGGCGCCGCCACCTCTGAAACCACCCCCGCCACCGGCGCCGCCGGGCTCCTCGCCTGATGGCAGGACCAGACGCCGCCGCCACCGCAAGCTGCGTGCCGCGGCCCTCATTCTGGTCGTCCTGATGATCCCCACGGGCTGGTCCTACGGCCACGCGCTTAGCGCACCTGGAAGCCAAGGCTGGCAGGTGGCGACCGTGGAGTGGTTCCGCGATCACGGCTTCAACGGAATGGTCAATCACTTTGAGCTGGAGTGGCTCAAGTCGCACAGCCCACCGAGAGGAGGCCAACCAGCGGCCGTGCCGGTCTCCACCGGGACGGCCGCGGCGCTACCCAGGATGCAAACCCCGGCCCTACGCCCGCTGGCCGGTGAGGGCATCTGGCGAGCGGCTCAACCGTCGGCCAACGGCGTCTCGGGGCTGTCCACCACATTCGTGCGCCCCGACGCCATCCACACCCGTTACGTGGTCGGTCTCGCCCGCCTCGACCCGAAGCTCGTTCGTCTCCACCTGGTGGCCGGCACCAGGCAGCCTGGCGGCGGCGGTTGGCCCTGGGGCGGCAAGGTCCCCGCCAACGAGCAGACGAGTCTGGTCGCAGCGTTCAACTCCGGTTTCAAGATGCGTGACGCCCAAGGCGGTTTTTTCGCCGAAGGCCGCACAGCCAAGCCGCTGGTCAACGACGGCGCGTCGCTGGTGATCCGCAACGACGGAACAGCCGACGTCCTCAGATGGGGGCGCGACATCACCTCCACGAATGGTGTGACCGCAGTTCGCCAGAACCTGCGGCTCATCGCTGATGAGGGTTCGTTGGCGCCGGGCCTGGCCGCCAACGCCAACCAGCAGTGGGGCAACCAGGCATCCGGGGTTTACACATGGAGATCGGCGATCGGCGTGGACCGCCACGGCTACCTGATCTATGCCGGCGGTGACGGCATGGACCTGGTCAGCCTGGCCAACACCATGCGCCGCGCCGGAGCGGTCCGGGCCATGGAGCTGGACATCCACAACCGCATGGTCACCTTCAACCTGTTCCAGCACGCGACCGGTGGCCTGCGGGCCGCCAAGCTGACGCCGTCGATGCCCGACTCGGCCTTCCGGTACCTGTCCACGGACCAGCGCGACTTCGTGGCCGTCTTCGGCCGATGACCGCCACCCTCCGGCCTGAGCCCGCCTGCGTCGCGGGTGGACCAGCCGCCCCAACGCCGGATCGGTCCCGCATCCTCTGTAGGGCGCGGTCGTTGGCGACACGGGCTATCGCAGGTGAGGCCAGTGACCCATTCGAAGTAGTACGTGCGGATCGCCGTTTGTGCCTGCTGGCTGGTGGCTGGCTGATGGCCACGACCTTGGCCCTGGTCGTCGGTTAGCGAGACGTGCGCTGTGCTCCTGTCATTCTGGTTGCTCGGGTTCCTAGCCCTCCTGACTCTGTCGGCGCTGGCTGCGGCGGTCATGGTGGAAGGACGTCGCCGCCTGCGTCGCCGAGCCGGCACGATCGGCTGGGTTCGGGCCTGGACGGGACGGGGGCTGTCGGTCGCCCTGCTGTTCCTGCTGGCATCGGCGACGGTGGCTGACCAACAAAACCGGCACTTCCAGTACATCCCCAGCTTCGCCGCCCTCTTCGGGAACATCTCGCCCAACTATCGCTCCGGCGGCCTGCAGGCTGTGTCGGCGCAGCAAAGCGGCCAGCACGGTGTCGGATGGACCGGGAGCCAGCCGGGCACCGTGGTGAAGATCCAGGTACCCGGTCCGGCTTCAGGTGTGGCCGCCCGTCCCGCCTACGTGTACCTGCCCGCGGCCTACTTCGACCCGGCTCAGGCCAATCGGCGCTTCCCGGTCCTCTACCTCCTGCACGGCTCGCCGGGGGTCGCCGCCGACTGGGTGCGAGGAGGCCGGTTGGACCAGGCCATGGATCGACTCATATCGATGGGCAAGGTGAGTCCGTTCGTCGTCGTCATGCCCGACACGAACGGCGGTTACCGACGAGACCTCGAATGCCAGAACGTGCCAAACGGCGTGCAGGACGAGACCTATTTGACCCGTGATGTCGTCGGCTACGTCGACAGCCATCTCCGCGTCCGCGCTGATAGGGCGGCGCGCGCCATCGGCGGTCTTTCCACCGGGGGCTACTGCGCGGTCAACCTCGCCCTTCGCAATCAGGGCACGTTCTCGGTCATCATGTCCAGCTCGGGCTCCGGGCGGCCGGACCACGGCATCTACACCGGTGACCTGTTCGGCCACGACCGGAGCCGTGAACGGGCCAACACGCCGGTCGAATACCTGCCGACCTTGCCGCTGCGGGCGCCGTTGCATGTGTATTTGGACAGCGGTCGCACTGACCGCTGGGCGACCAAAGAGACCCGCCACCTACACCTCGCGCTCCGACAACGTGGGGTGCCCACGACCGTGCGCGCCACCGCCGGCGGCCACAGCTTCGAGACCTGGCGGCTCAGCCTCTACCGATCACTTCCGTGGATATCGCAGCGCCTCGAACAGGGCGGGGATCCTCCTGCACCGCCGCCGGCCGGATCGACCGGCGAGACGGTCCGAGCCCTCGATGGTCCGTCGGTGACCGCAGCGTCGATCGGGGTCCAACCGGTGCCGACGCTCCAGTTGGCGGCCCAATTCGCACTGTCCGGCCAATGACGATGGTCGGGACCGAAAACGCGGAACACCCGGTCCGACGAGCGAGGCTCGCCGCGGCCGTCGCGTCCAGCCTGGTGGGTCTTGCGATAGTGCGGCGATGGCTGGTCGGCGGCCACGGCATTCATCGGCCTGTCCCGGCTGTACCCGGGGTTCACTGGTCCGCCGACGTGCTCGCCGGATGGTCGATCGGCGCTGGTATTGCAGCCGCGGTCGCGGCGGCCGCTGGACGCCTGAACAGCACTGCCGAGGCCGACGCCAAGACCTCGACCGAGTGCTAGGGAGCGTGACCTCGCCGGTCGTGGCCGCCAGTCCTGGCACCAGCACCCAGTGTCTGGGCAGGTTGCCGGCCTATGCCGTGCTCTGGTCACTCATCGTCGTGGTTGCGGGGTGCTCGGGAACTATGGAATCGGTGTCGACGAACCCCCTGCGCGGTCGGCTGAACGGAGCGGTGACTTCCGGGCGGATCCGAAGCGCGGCTCTGGGCGGATCTATCCGCTGGGACGCACGGAGCGCCCCTTGGTCCCCGAAGTCCGGCGACCCCGCAGACCGGCCTCTGTTGATCTTGCTCCGAGGGGCCCGCGCCGATCCCTCGCAGTGGACCGACATCGGTATCGACCGTGCGATCAAAGAGGTGACGGTCAACCGTCGAGGCCCCTCGCCGGTCGTGGTGACCCCAGACGTGAAGGCCGGGACCCCCCTGGACGCCGCGCAGCGGTTCCTGGCCGTTGAGCTGATCCCCCTGACGCGGCGCTGCTTCGGTGCCACCGATGACCCCGCCCACCGGGCCGTAGGCGGCATCTCCGCCGGCGGACGGATCGCCCTCTTCGTCGCTGCCGGGCACCCTGATCTCTTCTCGGTCGCCGGGGGCCACAGCCCGGCGGTGCACACCGACGAAGCGGACGCGTTGGCCCGAGACCTGGCTCAGGCACAGACCCGAGTGCAACTGGATGCCGGAAGCCAAGACGGTTTCCGACCGGGCACCACCGCGCTCGGCACGGCCTTGCACCGTCGCGGCGACGACGCCCAGTTGCGCATCCCTCCAGGCCAACACGACCGCCGGTACTGGCGAGCGCAGTTGCCGAGCTACCTCGCCTTCTACTTCGAGCGGATCTGATTCCGTGACTCGAAGCGTTTACCGGATGCGAACCGTGGTCGAGCCGGACGTCAACGGGCTGCTTCCTACTGTTGAAAGCATGTCCCAGCTCCGACATCGCCCCCTCGCCCGGTGGCTCTTCGCCGTGCCACTTGTTGCCCTGCTCGTCGCCGACCTGACGGGATGCGGCTCCTCCGGCGACGGCAAGGCCAGCCCCGCGGCGGGTACGAATAGCAACAAGGAGGTGTCACCGGCCGGTGACATCCCGGATACCCAGACCTACGTTCCCTTCACCTTCACCGCCGGCCACATCACGGTGAAGGTTCCTGAAGGGTGGGGCCGGTCGGAGGCGGGCGGCGCGGTGAGATTCAGCGACAGGTTCAACGCCGTCGAGCTGTCCTCGACGGCCAAGCCGACCGCTCCCAGCCTGGCGTCGGCGCGCCAGGACGAGGTGGCGGTGCTGAAGGCTTCAGTTGCCGGTTTCGCCGGTCCCAAGGTGTCCACCGCGACCCGACCTGCGGGATCTGTCGTGCTGATCACCTACCAGGCTGATTCACCCAAGGACCCGGTGACGGGGAAGTCCACCCGATTGGCAGTCGAGCGCTACGAGTACTGGAAGAACGGAACCGAGACGATCGTCACGGTGTCCGGACCGGTCGGCGCCGACAACGTCGACCCGTGGAAGACCGTGACCGGATCGGTGGCTTGGACATGACTCGGTTCGACCCGGACCGACCGGCCGCGGTCGAAGCCGAGCAGCTCTACCGGTTCTTCCACAGTGGTGACGAGGAGGTGCTGGCGCTGAGAGGAGTATCCCTCCGGGTTTCCGCCGGTGAGGTGGTGGCGGTGATGGGGCCATCGGGGTCGGGCAAGTCCACGATGCTGGCGTGCCTGGCCGGTACCGACGAGCCGGATGGCGGCGTGGTGCACATCGCCGCGCAGCGGATGTCACGCCGCTCCGAACCGGAGAGGGCAGCGCTGCGCGGTCGGTCGGTCGGCCTCCTGTTCCAGCATGGCAACCTGCTCGACGAGCTGACCGTGGTCGAGAACGTGCGAATCGCCCAACAGCTGGTCGCTGGTCGCCCGGGGACCTCGTCAGCCATCGAGCCGGCAGAGTTGCTCGACTGGCTCGGCTTGGCGGGCCGAGCGGACGCTCGGCCGGGCACCCTTTCCGGCGGCGAGAAGGCCCGGGCCGGATTGGCGGTGGCGGTGGCCAACAACCCGGCGGTGCTGCTGGCCGACGAACCCACTGGCGAACTGGACGAATCGACGGCGTCTGGCGTGGTTGAACTGCTGTGTCGGCAAGCGGCGCGAGGTGCCGCGGTGGTGGTCGCCACCCACAGCCCCCAGGTGGCGTCCGCCGCCGACCGCACCATGCACATGGTCGACGGGCGGGTCGTGTCGTGAGGACGCCGACCGACTCCGGTTCTGAGCTGGTCGTGCTCGAAGGGATCGCCCGCACCTTCGGTCGTGGTTCGTCTGCGGTGGTCGCCCTGCACGGGGTGTCGACCGAGGTCCACCCGGGTGAATGCATCGCCGTGGTCGGCGTGTCCGGGTCGGGCAAATCGACGCTGCTGCAGATCGTGGCCGGGATCGACGAACCGTCAGCTGGTCAGGTCTACTGGCCGGCCCTGGGTGACCGGGCCTCGCTCCGCCCCCGAAAGGTCGGGCTGGTCCTGCAAGGGCCCAGCCTGCTCCCCCCGCTCGACGTCGCTGAGAACGTGGCCCTCCCTCTACTTCTCGGCGGCGTCGAGCCGGCGGTGGCGGCGATCGAAGCGGACCTCGCATTGGGCCGCCTCCACCTATCCGAGCTGGCGACCAAGCTCCCGGGTGAGCTGTCGGGAGGTCAGTCCCAGCGGGTGGCGGTGGCCCGTTGCCTGGCCAGCCGGCCGCGGCTGCTGCTGGCCGACGAGCCCACCGGGCAACTCGATCACGCCACCGGGCGGCAGGTCATCGACGCGCTGTTCGAAGCCGCCGGCGGGTCCGGCGCCGCCTTGGTGGTGGCCACCCACGACCCCGAGGTGGCCGACCGGTTCAATCGCCGCTGGGACATCGTCGACGGCGAGCTGATCGAGAAGGACCGGTCGTCATGCTCGGCGTGACCTGGCTCAAAGGCACCGCCCGCCGACCGGGGCGGGGGTTGGCCACCATCGCAGGGATCGCGCTGGCCGTCGGCCTGCTCGGCTCCCTCGGATCCTTCCTGGCGTCGTCAAAGGCGACCATGACCCGCCGGTCCGTGCAGGCGGTGGCCATCGACTGGCAGGTCGAAGGCTCGGCTACCGCGTCGAAGGACTCGGTGGCAAAGGCGGTGGCTCGGAACCCGCATGTCGTGGCCTCCCGAACAGTCGACTTCGCTCCGACCAGCGGCTTGTCGGCCACCACCGCGGGCAGTCAGCAGTCCACCGGCCCGGGCGTGGTGCTCGGCATCCCCGACGGCTACCGGTCGACGTTCCCGAAGGCGATCCGCACCCTCGCCGGCGCACCCTCGGGGGTTCTGCTGGCCCAGCAAACCGCCGCCAACCTGCGCGTCGGCGTGGGTGGGGTGGTCATGATCGGCCGCGCCGGTTTGCCTCCCGCCCCTGTGACCGTCGACGGCATAGTCGACCTGCCCCAGGCTGACTCGCTGTTTCAGAAGGTCGGGGCGCCCCCGGGTTCCGGGGCCACGGCGCCGCCCGACAACGTGCTGCTTCTGACCGCCAACCAGTTCAACACCGTCGAAGGACCGGCCGTCGTCACCGCTGGCGGCGAACGGGCACGCTTCCAGGTGCACGCCCGGTTGGACCACCGGCTCGCCGATGACCCTTCGGCGGCCTACAGCACGGTCACCGGTGCCGCCCACAACTTGGAAGCCAAGTTGGCGGGCACCGGCCAGGTCGGTGACAACCTGGCATCAACCCTGTCCTCAGCCCGACAGGACGCGCTCTATGCCCAGCTCCTGTTCCTGTTCCTGGGCGCTCCGGGTGCGGTGCTGGCGGCGTTGCTCACGGTGGCTGTCGCCGGCTCGGGAGCGGACCGACGACGCGCCGAGCAAGCGTTGTTGCGAGCACGAGGTGCCAGCATCGCCACCCTGGTGCGCCTGGCGGTCCTTGAAGCCGGCGTGGTGGGCGTTATCGGGTCGCTGCTCGGCCTGGGCGTCGCCGGGCTGGTCGGGTACTTCGCCTTTGGGCATGCCACCTTCGGTGCCACGACCGCGACAGCGGTGGTATGGGCCGGGGGCGCCGCCCTCGCCGGCGTGGTCATCGCGCTGGCGGCACTGGCCTGGCCCGCCCGACGCGATGCTCGCCACTCCACGGTGGCCGGCGCCCGCCAACCGGTGGCGGTAGCGCGGCCACGTCGCTGGATGCGTTGGGGGCTGGACGGCTGGTGCTTGGCCGGCGGGGCGGCCGTGGCCTGGGTCACCGGTCGCCAGGGCTATCAGCTCGTGCTGGCCCCCGAAGGGTTGCCATCCATCTCGGTGTCGTACTGGGCCTTCGCCGGCCCGGCATTGATCTGGGTGGGTGCCGGTCTTCTGTCCCTGAGGTTGGTGGAGCTGCTGCTCACCAGGGGCCGGCCGGCCCTGCGATGGGCCTTACGCCCCCTGGCCGGCAACCTGTCGGCGCCGGTGGCCTCCACGCTGGGCCGCCAGCGGCGCCTCCTGGCCCGCAGTGCCGCCCTGCTGGCCTTGGCGGTGGCCTTTGCCGCCTCTACGGCGGTGTTCAACGAGACCTACCGCCAGCAGGCGCGGGTTGATGCCACCCTCACCAACGGCGCCGACGTGAACGTGTCGGCGCCGCCCGGCGCTGGTCTCGACCCAAGCCTGGCGCGGACCGTCGCGGCGACGCCGGGCGTGGCGTCGGTCGAACCCGTGCAGCACCGCTACGCCTACGTCGGCGCGGACCTCCAGGATCTGTACGGCGTCAACGCTCAGACCATCGGCGGCGCTACCAAACTGGTCGACCCGTACTTCTCCGGCGGTTCGGCCCGCCAGATCCTGGGTCGGCTGCGGGCCCGACCCGATGGCGTGCTCGTCTCCCAGGAGACGGCGACCGACTTTCAGCTCCACCTCGGTGACCAGGTGACGCTGCGCCTCCAGAATCGCGACAAGCAGTACCAACCCGTCACCTTCCACTACGTAGGCGTGGTCAAGGAGTTCCCCACCGCCCCCCGGGATAGCTTCCTCGTCGCCAACTCGGCCTACGTCAAGGGCGCGACCGGTTCAGGGACGGTAGGCACCTTCCTGGTGACCGCCGGCGGCTCTTCCCCCGGCGCCATTGCCGGCCGACTGGGCCAGAACCTCGGCACCACCGCGACGGTCACGCCCATCGGTGCCGCCACCCAAGCGGTGGGCTCGAGCCTTACCGCCGTCGACCTCGGCGGTCTCACCCGCGTCGAGCTCGGCTTCGCCGTGGTGGTGGCGGCCGCCGCCGCCGGGCTGGTCCTTTGGCTCGGTCTCGCCGAGAGGCGCCGGACCTTCGCCCTCGCCTCGGTGTTGGGCGCCAAACCCCGACAGCTCGCCGGCTTCGTGTGGAGCGAGGCAGCCGTGATCACCACCGTCGGTCTCATCGCAGGCGCAGTGTTGGGCGGCGTCCTATCCCAGGTCCTGGTCGTCGTGCTCCGGGGTGTTTTCGACCCCCCACCGGACACCCTCAGCATCCCCGGGGGCTACCTGACAGGACTGCTCGCCGTGATCGTGGCGTCGGTCGCCATCGCCTCGCTGGCGGCGGTGCGCAATGCCCTCCGCCCGCCCATCACCGTGCTCCGATCGGCCTGACCCTGGGTCCTTTACCGTCGGCTAACCGCCCCGCGAGCTGGTCCTAACCGTGCCCTTCCTAGTGTTCCGCCGATGACTGCCACCCGAAGCCGGACCTCCACCGCCCGGACGATGTTGAACAAGGTCCCCGAGGTCACGCTGTTCTTCTGGGTCATCAAGATCCTGGCGACCACCGTCGGGGAGACCGCCGCCGACAACCTGAACACCAGCTTCAACCTGGGGTTGACCAGCACGTCGATCATCATGGCGGTGCTGCTCGCCGCCGTCCTGGTCATCCAGTTCCGAGCGAGGCGTTACGTGCCGCCCGTCTACTGGTTGGCCGTGGTGCTCATCAGCGTGGTCGGCACCCTGGTCACCGACAACCTGGTGGACAACTTCGGCGTGACCCTCAAGGAGACCACCGCGGTCTTCGCAGTGGCGTTGGCTGCGACCTTCGCCGTCTGGTACCGAAGTGAGCGCACGCTGTCGATCCACAGCATCTTCACCACCAAGCGCGAAGCCTTCTACTGGACGGCGATCTTGTTCACCTTCGCTCTGGGAACCGCCGCTGGAGACTTGGTGGCCGAGACCTTCAACGTGGGCTACTGGCAATCAGCGCTGTTGTTCGCCGGCTGCATCGCAGCAGTGGTCGTGGCCTGGAGGGTGTTCAAGATGGGTCCCATCCTCTCGTTCTGGATCGCCTACATCCTGACCCGGCCCCTGGGCGCCTCACTGGGCGACTACCTGTCCCAGGACAAGACCGACGGCGGCCTCGGGCTCGGAACCGTCGCCACCAGCATCATCTTCCTGACCGCCATCCTCCTCGTGGTCGTCTACCTGACCCGGACCAAGATCGATCAACTACCCCCTGCTGTCGATGAACCTCAGCGCGTCGCGGCTTGATCACTCATAGCTCCGAAGTGTCCCTCAGCCTTCGGTTTGGTCTCTACTAACCCCACCGCCGACGCCCACTTCATGGCGCCCGCTCTGGGTGCGAAGCTCCGGGCATGACATGGGAACCGGATCGCGAAGCGCTACGGGGGCGGGTGGCGGTCGTCGCCGGCGCCACCCGGGGAGCCGGCCGGGGCATCGCCGTCGCTTTGGGGGAAGCTGGTGCCACCGTCGTCTGCACCGGCCGCAGCAGCCGAGCGGGAGGGCTGCGCTCCGACTACGACCGGACCGAGACGATCGAGGAGACCGCCGAGCTGGTCACCGAGCAGGGCGGTGTCGGCGAAGCGGTGGCCGTCGATCATCTCGACCCTGACCAGGTGGCCGGTCTGGCCGAGCGGGTCCGTGACCAGCACGGCCACATCGACGTACTGATCAACGACATTTGGGGCGGCGAGGTGCTCAAGGGCGGTCCCAGCGAGTGGGACACTCCTGTCTGGGAGCACGACCTGCAGACGGGGCTGCGCATCCTGCGTCTGGCCGTCGACACCCACTTGATCACGTCGCACCACCTGCTGCCTCTGCTCATCGACCGGCCGGGCGGTCTGCTGGTCGAGGTGACCGATGGGACCGCCGACTACAACCGGTCCCACTACCGGATCTCGGTGTACTACGACTTGGCCAAGGTCAGCGTGAACCGGCTGGCCTTCTCCCAGGGCCACGAACTGGCTCGCCAGGCAGCGACCGCGGTGTCCATCACTCCAGGCTTCCTGCGGTCGGAGATGATGCTCGAGGGTTTCAGCGTCACCGAGGAAAACTGGCGCGATGCCGTCGAACCGCCCTCCGGTCGAGAGCCGTCCGCCCCTCCGGAATTCGCCGCATCGGAGTCGCCCCGCTTCGTCGGTCGCGCCGTCGCCGCCCTAGCCGCCGACCCGGACCGGGCCCGCTGGAACCAGCAGTCGGTGACCTCTGGGGAGCTCGCCCACCAGTACGGGTTCACCGACGTCGACGGCTCCCAGCCCGACGTCTGGCGCTACATGGACGATGCCGAAGCGGGTGGTGCCGGCTCCCTCGCCGGTTACCGGTGACGACGGCGCAGCTCAGGTTCAGCGAGGAGCGAACGGACCGTGACGGCGGCGTACCGGCGGAGTGCAGCAGGGTCGTCGTAGTCGACGGTCGTGTCGTTGTTGAGCAGCGCGAACACGACCAGTCGAACCAGCGTCTCGGCCACCATCTCGGGTTCGGCGCCGGCGCCGTTGACGGACAAATAGGCGGCGATGCCGTCGATGGCCAGGCGCAGTAGCGGGCCGATGCCATTCACCACGTATTGGCCGACGACCTCGGGTTCGTTGTCCAGAATCCGGCGCAGCACGGGGTGGGAGCGCAAGGTGGTCACCGACTGCACAAAGGCGTCGGTGACCACCTCTGCCGCAGGGCGGGTGTCCTGTACGAGCACCAGAAGGCCGGCCTGGAAACGATTGGACTCGCGGACCAGCAGCGCGGCGACGACCGCGTCCTTGTTGGCGAAGTGCCGGTACAACCAGACCCGTGAGATGCCCGCCCCTTCGGCCAGTTGGGCCATGGTGGTGGCCTTGATGCCCTGGGCGGCGAACCGGGAGAACGCGGCATCGAGCACCCGCGCCGCCGTCCCCTCCGGCGGGGTGATGGCCGGGATCGGGGCCGCACCTGCGGGTTGCTCCCCGGTCTCGGTAGCCACGGATGTGACCCTAGTCAAGTCCTAGTTGACAAATCGGACCGAAGTGTAAACACTGGCGCCATGACCGCGACCCCTCAGTCCCGCCCTTCGGCGAACCGCGACATCCCCGTACGCCGCCTAGACGCGGACCTCAGCGGTACTGGCCTGCGCGAGGCCGGCGTCGACCAGAACGACCCATGGCTGGTGCCGGGCGACCCGATCTTCAGCCACTTCCTGGCCGTGCTGTCGGCGCTGTTCCCTCACGGCGAGGAGTTCTTCGTGACCACCGTGCGGGCGTATCGCAGAGAGATCGCCGGCCAGGCGGTGCTGCGCCGCCAGGTCAACGCCTTCATCGGCCAGGAGGTCATGCACGGGCGCGAGCATCGGGACCTGAACGAGCGGTTGGCCGACCTCGGTTACCCCGTAGAGCGGGTCGATCGCGGGGTCAAACGGCTCTGCCAGGTGCTGTTGCGCCTGCCCGGCGCACTACCCCTGGCGGTGACCGCCGCCGCCGAGCACCTGACCGGCACCATGGCCGAGGAGTTCCTGGAGGGCAGGGGTACCAGCGAGGTGTTCCTGTCCCGCGCCGGCGACCTACGGACCCTGGTCCACTGGCACGCCCTGGAGGAGCTCGAGCACAAGAACGTGGCCTTTGACGTCTTCGAATCGGTCGACGGCCGCTACCTGGTGCGGGTCGCGGGCTTCTGGACGATGCTCAACGTGCTCGGCGGCTACGGGCTGGTGTCGTGGGTGCGCGGCGCGATCGGCGATCGCCGCCGCATCGGGCGTAGCGGCCGCCGCCGCTTTCGGTCGAATCTGCGACGGCAGTCAGCGCTCAGCCCCCGCTCGGGCCGCCGGCTGTTGCGCTACCTACGCCCCGGTTTCCACCCCGACGACACCGACACCGATGCGCTGGTCGACGAGTGGCGCGTCCGCTTGTCCGATCGGACAACGGCGGTGTCGGCCCATGCGGCGTCGTGACCATGGAGCACCTCGACGTCCTCATCGTCGGCGCCGGGCTGTCGGGGATCGGCGCCGGCCACTACGTGCAGACCGAGTGCCCATGGGCGGACTACGCCATCTTCGAAGCCCGAGACGCCATCGGCGGTACGTGGGACCTGTTCCGCTACCCAGGCATCCGGTCGGACTCCGACATGTTCACCCTCGGCTACACGTTCCGGCCGTGGGACGGCGCCGACACCATCGCCGATGGCGCCGACATCCTGCGCTACATCAAGGAGACGGCGGCCGCCGAGGGCATCGACGATCAAATCCGCTTCGACCACCGGATCGTGGCCGCCGACTGGCGCAGCGACGAGGGCCGCTGGCACATCACCGCCAAGCGGACGGTGGCCGGCGGCGACGGGATCGACCGGGCCGAGCGCATCGAGCTCACTTGCGGCTTCCTGTTCTCCTGCAGCGGCTACTACCGCTATGACCACGGCTACCAGCCCGCCTTCGCCGGCACGGAGGAGTTCGCCGGCACGATCGTGCACCCCCAGGCCTGGCCCGAAGACCTCGAGTACGCCGGCCGGCGGGTGGTGGTGGTGGGCAGCGGCGCCACCGCCGTCACCCTGATCCCGTCGCTGGCCCGTGAGGCCGAACACGTCACCATGCTGCAGAGGACCCCCACCTACATCGCCTGCTTGCCCAAGCGGAACCCGGCGGTCGAGGCACTGCGCAAGGTGCTGCCGAAGCGCTGGTTCGCCAAGCTCATCCGCTGGATCTTCGCCCTCAGCACCCAGGGCTCGTACCAACTGAGCCGGCGGCGGCCGGGCATCGTCAAGTGGGTGTTGCGCAAGGACATGGCCTGGCGGTTGCCCCGCGGCTACGACATCGACACCCACTTCAACCCGCCCTATGACCCGTGGGACCAGCGGTTGTGCCTGGTGCCCGACGGCGATCTGTTCAAGACCATCAAGCAGGGGCGAGCTTCAGTGGTCACCGACCGCATCGACACCTTCACCGAGACCGGGCTACGGCTGGCTTCGGGGAGCGAGATAGACGCCGACATCGTGGTGACCGCCACGGGCTTGGAGCTGCTCTTCATCGGTGGCATCGCGCTGTCGGTCGACGGCCAGGAGGTCGACATCACCCAAAGGCTCACCTACAAGGGGATGATGCTGGAAGGGGTGCCCAACCTGGCCATGGCCATCGGTTACACCAACGCCTCCTGGACGCTCAAGTGCGACCTGACGTGCGACTACGTGTGCCGCCTGTTGAACCACATGCGCGACACCGGCCAGCGCCAGTGCACGCCGCACAACCACGACGCCTCGGTCACCGCCGAACCCTTGCTCGGCCTCACCGCCGGCTACATCCAGCGCTCGGTCCACAAGTTCCCGAAGCAGGGATCGAAGTTCCCGTGGCAGGTCCATCAGAGCTACCTCCGCGACTACCGAGCCCTGAAGATGAGCGGCGTCGAGGACGACGCCATGGAGTTCTCCAACCCGGCCGGCGAACCTGCCGCGGCAGTCAGCGCAGCCGTGAGCTAGCTCATACACCCCGGTACACACCCAGGTGTATCGTGGAGACATGAGCCGGACGAACATCGACCTCGACGACGAGCTGGTGGGGCGGGTGATGCGTCTGTACCAGCTGGATACCAAGCGGGCGGCGGTCCAGCTGGCGCTCGAGCAGCTGCTTGGCGAACCGATGACCAAGGCTGAGCTTCTAGCCATGGAGGGCTCTGGCTGGGACGGCGATCTTGACGAGATGCGAGGCGGTCGGGGCGTCGCCGAGCTGTGACGGACGCGGTGGTCGTCGACACCTCCGCCTGGATCGAGTACCTGCGCCAAACCGGGTCACCCCACAACCTCGCCATTCGGAAGGCGATCCGTGAGGCTGACGAACTGCTCGTCGTCGAACCTGCATACCTGGAGCTCCTGGCCGGCCCCCGCGACGACGCTGGCGTCCGGGAGATTCATCGCTTTGTCAACCAGTTCGAGATCGTCACCATCGCCCCCCTGGTTGACTCAGTCCTGGCCGCCGAGCTCTACCGCGCTTGTCGTCGAAAGGGCGAAACCGTCCGGACCATGATCGACTGCCTGATAGCGGCTATCGCCCTGCGCCGAAGGGCGGCGGTGCTGGCCAAAGACCAGGACTTCGAGGTCTTGGCGCGCCACACGCCCCTGCGGCTCGTCCCAACCCGCTGAGGACGACTCACCTAAGACGATGGTGGCTGTCGCAACCCGAATCGCATACCCCGACTCAGCACGCACCATGGCCGAGTACGTCCCGTTTCCGCAGCTGGCCAGCGCGGGTTAGCCGCTCCGTGAACGGTCCAAGCGCACGACCCGCCCCCGCTGAGGCCGCCGTGTAGCACAGCCGTAGTACGCTCAGTTCACATGAGCACCACAACGGTCCGGCTCGATCAAGAAGACGAGGCCCTCCTCGACATGCTTGCACCCGAGTACGGCGGACGTTCCAGCGCCATCCGCCAGGCCCTCCGCAATCTGGCGGCCGAGCGTCGCAGGCAAGACGCCCTGCGCTCCTTCCTGACGGCGTGGGACGCCGAAGCAGGCCCAATCGACGACCAAGACGTTGCCGAGATGGCCGACCGATACGGACTTTGATCCTGGACGCCGGCTTCCTCATCTCCATCGACCGCAGCGAACGGTCAGCTCGCACCTTCCTGGTGGCGGCCGATCGATCCCCAACCGCGTTGCACACCACTCACCCTGTCGTAGCCCAGGTGTGGCGAAACGGATCCCGCCAAGCCCGCCTCTCGGCATTCCTCAAGACGATCACCATCCACCCATTCGACGACGGCCGCCACGTCGGCCGTCTCCTCGCTCAGACCATGACCTCAGACGTCGTTGACGCCCACTTGGCGATCTGCGCGGTCCGGCTCGGCCACGACATCCTCACCAGCGACCCCAATGACCTCTCGGCGCTCACCTCCGTACTCGGTGTAGCTGCCCCCATCGTCCACTCATGGCCCTGACCAATCGGACCTGCTGCGCGATCGCCCGGAAACGTTGCTCGACGGCGGCGCTACCGGCGGGGAGCTCGATCGACGCGTCGCCACAGATCGTCGCGCCGCCCACGGGAGCTGCTGTCGAGCGAGAAGCCGTCCCACAGCACAAGCGACGGAGGGGTTCGGACCGTCGAGCGCAACGGGGTCTCGGTCGCGTCCTTCTGGTACCGGTAGAGCGCAATTGCTCGGGGCGACGCTCTGGGTGCAGCGCCGCAGCTTGTCCAGGACCGAGCCGGTTGTCGTCGGCCAACAGAATCGGCCCGCCGGCGGCCAAGGGCGGCTGCCCGGTGATGGCCAATACGTCACGCTTCGTTGTCGACTAGGAGGTTCGGCGTCCGGGTGCTGCATACCGGCACTTTGGCCACGCTGGTTCGTACGACGTTGCCGCGCGTTAGGAGGCACTCGAGCTTCCGCGATATCGCCGGTTCGGCGTGCGAGAGATGCTCCCGCGGGAGCGCCGATAGGTGCGTCCCTGTCGATGGCGCTGCCGCGGAAGCGTCATCGACAGCCGATCGCCGGTTCGCGAGGGTGAGCAGGTCGTTGGTTCGGGCTTGCTCCGGCGCGTCTCGAGGCCTCCCGGCGACGCCTCGCGAGGAGCGGAGTCGGTCGTGCCAACATGCGCAATGGCGACCGATCCGTTGTTGAGCCGAGTCCTCGCCGCTGCGGGACTACACGACACGGGCAGGTTCGTGGCAACTCCGGGCTGGGTGAACCGGGTCTGGGTGGGCGACGCGCTGGTCGTCCGTCTCAGCGACGGGCAACTGCCTGGCTCGTTCCTTCACGAGGCACAGGTGGTCGGCCTGCTCACGGAGACGGCGGTTCCACACGCCCAGTGCATCGGCACAGGTACCAGTCCGGATGGCATGTGGCACATCTCCGAGCGCTTGCCGGGGCGCACTCTGCACCAGGTCTGGAACGAGCTCACGCCCACCGATCGGCGCGAGGTCGTCACCTCGCTGGGGGCCGCGATCCGGGCGCTTCACCAGGTCGAGGTGCCCATCGACTTCAGGCCGCCGTGGCTCAGTGACGCCCTGATCTTCGAGCCACGGGAGGGCTACCACGCACCCATCGAAGCTGGGCAGGTCGACCAGGCAGCGCTACTTCCCGGCGCGGACGTAGAACTGATCAAGCGTGCCCAGTCTTGGATGTCCGAACGCCTCGACCTGTTCGTTGGCGACGCGCGTGTCCTCGTCCACGCTGATCTACACCCATCCAACGTCATGGTCGACGGCACAGAGATCAGCGGACTGATCGACTTCGAAATGGCACGAGCGCAGCCCGCCGACGCCGAGCTGCACAGGTTGCTGTTCTGGTGCGCGCGACCCCAGGACGTCCCGCCGGTGCCCGGCGAGCCCGGACTCGACATACGGACTCTGCGCGATGTGCCGGGCTGGCTGCGCGATGCATACCCACAGCTCTTCGCTGTGTCGAACCTGCGCGAGCGCCTTCACGCGTACGAGATTCTGTGGGAACTCGCGCAGCTGCACCGCATGCGGACCCCCGACTCGATGGCCGCGACCCAGGACCGAATCCGTACTCTGCTCAGCGGCCAAGGGCCGACAGACGAACTGCACTGGTGAGCCAAAGATCTCGACGTCGGCCGGATGGTCGGACAGGCGCATCTCGACGGAGCCCGCTGGCGGGCAACGAGCGACGGATCCACACCGAACACGCGCTCGATAACGCGACCCGCGCTCCTCGCCGATGCGCGCATATTGGCGCGTAGGCGATCGGTCGAATGTCACCTTTCGCGCGACGGGCGGTGGGACCGTGACCATCCCTAATCGCCGGTTATACGGGTGATCCACCTCCTGGGCAGTGCGCCCGGGGACCCTTCTCGGGCTCAGGTCCGTCGACGAAGGGAAGCGTGTCATGTGGAGCCCACAGTTCGAGTGTGTGATCGGCGAGGACG
>JAABUM010001382.1_pt1 | contig 36625 bp, 42 predicted proteins | sample 5559161 | NCBI WGS metagenome assembly JAABUM01 (sample SAMN10711868, study PRJNA513369) | rock metagenome | isolation source: Antarctica rocks | place: Antarctica: Victoria Land, Siegfried Peak nord
GCTCGGGGGCTACAAGGCCACGCCGATGGCCGGCCACGCCACGGCCTCGAACGATGAGCACGTGCATGCTCACGGCCACGACCATGTGTCTCGTGAAGGCCACGATCACGGCCCGTCTAACGGTCCCTGGTATCGCAGCCGCAAGGGACTGATGACGATCGCGAGCGGCGCGGCCCTGATCGCGGCTTACGGGATCGGAAGAGCAGTCCCCTCGATCGCCGAATACGCGTTCATCGCCGCGATGTTGATCGGGTTGGTGCCCATCGCAAGACGCGCAGTGATGGCCGCGCTCGCCGGCACGCCGTTCTCGATCGAGATGCTGATGACCATCGCGGCGGTCGGGGCCGTCATCATCGGCGCCGGAGAGGAAGGCGCGGCCGTCGTCTTCCTGTTCCTAGTCGGCGAACTGCTCGAGGGCGTCGCGGCCGGCGCGGCGCGGGCCAGCATCCAAGGCCTGACGGGACTGGTCCCGAAGGCCGCTCTGCTCGAAGAGAATGGCCAGACCCGCGAGGTCCCGGCTGACAGCGTCGCGGTCGGTGCAATCATCCTGGTCCGTCCGGGCGACCGCATCGCGGCCGACGGCGAGATCGTGGACGGCGAGAGTGCGATCGACGAGGCGCCCGTCACAGGAGAAAGCGTCCCGAAGCGCAAGCGCAAGGGCGACGCGGTCTTCGCCGGGACCATCAACGCGGACGGGGTGCTCCGCGTCAGGGTTACGGCCACCGCGGCCGACAACACCATCGCCCGCGTCGTGAAGCTGGTCGAGGAGGCGCAGGAGAGCAAAGCCCCGACGGAGCGGTTCATCGACCGCTTCTCGACCTATTACACGCCGGCCGTTGTTGCAATCGCCGCGCTCATCGCGGTGCTTCCGCCCTTGCTGAGGGGTCAGCCCTGGGGCGAGTGGGTCTACAAGGGGCTCGCCATCCTCCTGATAGGCTGTCCGTGTGCCTTGGTGATCTCGACTCCGGCCGCCATCGCCGCGTCCCTGTCGGCCGGGGCCCGGCGCGGCCTGCTCCTCAAGGGGGGCGCCGTCCTCGAAACGGTTGGGAAGATCACCGCCATCGCGCTCGACAAGACCGGCACGCTGACCGAGGGCAAACCCAAGGTCACCGATGTGATCGCCGTGGGCCGCGGCGAGCGGGACGTCCTGTCCATGGCGGCCGCTCTCGAGACCGGATCGAGCCATCCGTTGGCTCTCGCCATCCTGGCCCGAGCCAAAGCCGACGGTGTCCCTGTGCCGCCGGCCGCCGACGCGTCCGCGCTCGGGGGCAAGGGCGTCGTCGGCCGCGTGGGGGGCGTCGGCCTGTTCTTGGGATCTCCGGCCTCGGCTGCGGAGCGAGGGACGATCGCGGCCGAGCACACGGGACGCATAGCAACGCTCAACGACGAGGGGAAGTCGGTATCGGTGCTGATGGCCGGGAACAGCTGCGCGGGCATCATCGCCATGCGCGACGAGCCCCGCGCGGACGCCAAGGCGGGCATCGACGCCCTCCGGGCCGCCGGCGTCGAACCGCTCATGCTGACCGGCGACAACCGGCGCACGGCCGAAGCGATCGGCAAGACGCTGGGCCTGCCGGTCCGTGCCGAGCTGCTCCCCGAGGACAAGCAGCGCATCGTCCGCGAACTGCAGGCACAAGGCAAGAAGGTCGCGAAGGTCGGCGATGGCATTAATGATGCGCCGGCCCTTGCTGCCGCCGACGTCGGCATCGCCATGGGCGGGGGCACGGACGTGGCGCTGGAGACCTCCGATGCGGCGGTCCTGCATGGCCGGGTGCTGGACTTGGCGCGCATGGTGGATCTGTCCCGACGCACCATGGGCAATATCCGCCAGAACATCACGATCGCCCTCGGCCTCAAGGCCGTCTTCCTCGTCACGACGGTCGCAGGCTTGACCGGTCTCTGGCCCGCCATCCTGGCGGACACCGGCGCGACCGTGCTTGTGACCGCCAACGCCATGCGCCTGCTGGCGGCCCGCAAGGAGTGACGTCCGGAACCCGGTTCCACCGACCGACTCGTCGCGCGGGCCGATGCGCTGGCCGACGCGACGCCGGTTGCCGCCGTGCCTTTCCTTGCTAGCCCGGGTTGCCACTGGATGCCAAGCTGGACCCCGACCCACGCGCGCTACCGAGGTCGACCCACACGTTAGGGTCGTCCTGCGCCTGACGCTTGATAAAACGGTAGCCGGTCGCGTCCCAGGGCCGGACCCGATCGGTCAGGTTGTCCAGGACGAACTCGCCACGATCGGTTTTGACGGTGAGGATCGCGTGACCATCGCCATCAAGATCGCGAACGATCGTCATCAGAAGCGCCTGGCGCGGCAAGCCTGCCTCCAACAGGAGCTTCCGCTTGTAAAGCGTGTAGATCTTGCAGTCGCCTTTGCCGTCCACGGGGTAGTCCCAGTGGTCGAGCATCGTGCCCCAGTGGTCGAAATTGGTGATCGGCTCGATGGCGTCGTTGGCGGCCTTGTTGACCCGATTGAGCAGCGTCCAGGATGCTGCTGACAGGTGGACGTCACTGGGAGGCAGTCTCTCGAGGTTGCACTCCTCGGGCCGGCGACTGCAGAAATCCACCCATCCGGAGGGTATCCGGGTCTCACCACCCACGTCCGCGTAGGTTGCGCTTGGCAATCCGGCTTCCGACGCGTTTAAGACGGCGCAACCCATGAAGGCGAATGCTAACGATGTGGCGATGTTGACAATCAGCCTGCGCATTGGTGGTCCCCGTGGTCGTTACCACAGGAAATTGTTCGGTCCGGCTTTGGCTCGCCCGAAAACGTTCGGTAAAGTTTGAGCTATCTCCCTCGCGGGTCTGCGTTAATCGCTGTTGAGCATGAGCAAACCCGATCGGCGATCAATAAAAACTTCAGGATCTCTGAAACGTCAATGAATAATCCGGAAGATTCCGCAAGGGTCGCGGCGCCGCGGACCGAAATCTCCGAATCGTTGAGTAAAGCCAGCGCGGCGCGCACGTCGTCCGACTTGACCTTCGGCCGCCTTCCGCCCTTGCGGCCACGCGCGAGCGCCGCCTTCAGGCCGGCATTGGTGCGCTCGCGGATGATGGAGCGCTCGAACTGGGCCAGGGCGCCGAAGATGTGGAAGAACAGCTCGCCGGCGGCTGAGGTCGTATCGATTACCTCGGTCAGGGAGCGAAAGCCATGGAAAGCGTTCGCGCACGGCCGCCAGGACCTTGGGGCGGACCAGCGTCCGCATCAGCAGAGCGTCGGTGAAGGCGCGGTCCTCATCCGGCAGCTTGGCTATCAATAAGCGCCGAAGCTTGACCCTTGTCCATTCATCACTCAAGTCGCTGATACAGATTAGAAATTTGAACGTTTGGTAAGGTCACGATCAGCGCCGATCGTGACCCTACCGGGAATTAGGGTTGTTCAGCGTTGTCAGCAGGGTAGGCCTGATCAGACCCGGGATCACACTTCAACGCTTTTTCACAATCACGGATGGTTGCGCGAGTTCTGCGCCTCCATCCTTCTCATAACGGCCCCAACCTGCGTCGCCTTCCACTTGCCGCCGCGCGCCGTGCGGATGCCGCGCGCATCCAGCACCTCCGCGATTCCGCGAAGGCTGACAATTCCGCTCGCTTTGATCCGCTCGATAATGGGCATGACATTCTCGGCAAAACGAAGTGCGTCCTCGGCCACCCGGGCTGATCCTTTCGCTTGAGCATCAGCGAGGTCGGTCCGGTTGCCGAGGAGCGCACCTTGCTTTTTGCGCGCTTGCAGGGCCGCTCGGGTGGCTCGGAGATCATGCGCCGCTCCTTCTCGGCCAAGGCCGCGTAGATGTGGAGCATGAAGGGAACGACGTCGGTGCCGAGCTCGGCCACGAGGAAGGGCACGCGCTGCACCATCAGCCCGGTGATGAAATGCACGTCGCGGCTCAAGCGGTCGAGCTTGGCCACCAGCAACTGGCAGCGCAGGCGCCGCACGGCGCCGAGGGCAGCGGCGAGCTGGGGGCGCCGGTCGAGTGCGTCGGATCCCTTGCAAACGGCACAGGCCTCACATGAACAGGAGGCTCTGGCCGCCGCGATCAGGGAGACACCGGCCGGAGCCAAGCCGAAGCGGCGCCGGTCGTGATCGTGCTCGACACCGACGTGCTGTCGGAACTCCTGCGGCCCGCGCCCGACCCTAATGTGCTGGCCTGGCGGGCCGAGCAACGCCGGGCCGAGCTCTACACCACGACCATCAGCGAGGGGGGAGATCACTTCCGGCCTCGCGCTGCTGCCGATGAACCGCCGGCGCGACGCCCTCACCCAGGCGGTTGCTCGTCTCCTCGGCGAGGGCCTAGGCGGGCGCGTGCTGCCCTTCGACCGCGGCTGCCTCCAGCTATGGCGAACTCGCCGCCAAGCGCAGGACCATCGACGGGCCGGTCGCGACCGCCTCCGTGCAGGTCGCAGTGATCGCCAAGGCGCGTGGAGCACGGTTGGTCGCAACCCCCAACGTCGGGGGGTTCGATGGGTGCGGTGTCAAGTGCGCCGATCCATAGAGGATGTGACAGCAGCTACGTCATCGAGCCTCTGCCGGGCCTTTCGGCTAGTGGATGCAAAATTGGGCCAGCACGTCATCCCAGGTAGTAACACGTCAGGGAGGTCATCAATGATTTTTCCAGCTTTACCACTGGCTCCATCGTGCATCGAAGTGTATGAGCTAGTCAGCTAGTCAGGAAAAGTTGCGATGGTGCAGCCGAGTGACAGAGATTCACAGAAGGCGAGTCGTGGACATCCGGTCAGCGGCTCTGCCGGTTGGAAACTCGAAGATGCCAAGGCTCGGTTCAGCGAGGTCGTGCGTCGCGCGCGGAACGAAGGTCCACAGCGCGTCACAGTGCGGGGGCGAGACGCCGTCGTGATCATCGCAGCCGAGGAACTTGACCGCTTACTACCCCGCCCCAGCGAACCGATATCGTTTCTCGCCTTCATGGAAAGCCTGTCGGTCGATGGACTTGACCTGACCCGCGAACGCGATGTCGGGAGGCATTTCGAACTTTGATCGGATGGCTGCTCGATACCAATATCGTCGCTGAACTCATCAGCCCTGGCGGTTCGCCCCGCGTCAAGGCGTGGGCGGGCGCGCAGGAGGAGACCGTTTGCTTCCTGAGCATCCTGACGATCGGCGAATACGAGAAGGGCATCGCCAATCTGCCCGAAAACGATACGCGGCGCCCGATCTATATGAACACGCGTGACAGCCTGGTGGCACGATTCGGCGACCGGCTGCTTTCGGTTTCCAACGTTGCTGTCCGCCGGTGGGGAGCGATCAGCGGCGTTGTACGGCGTCAGACCGGCCATCCCCCACCGGTCATCGACACGCTGCTAGCCGCCACCGCTATCGAGCACGATCTTTATCTCGTGACCCGCAACGTCCGCGACGTGCGCCACAGCGGCGCGTCCGTGTTCAATCCCTGGGATGACGACCCGATCACAGCACCTGTTCAGCTTCGGCGTCAGAGGTTGCGCAAGCCTGAACAATGACGGCACATGCTAGCACCGGCATATGAGACAGAGGTGGTCCCGTTTGTCTGAACAGCAGTTCGGGGGGCTTGTCGCAAACTCCAGGATAGGGTGCAGATCGGGCTCGGCCGATCCCGGTTTTACGCTTTGTTAACCTCTGAAAGTCCGAAGCAGAACCGGAGCAGCCGGTTCTGCTCGTGGACCGTCCAGGCACCGGCGAAACCGCAGCCCTTGCGCAGCCACAGCATGGCTTCGAACCCCTGAATGGATCTCCGAGCCGATCCGAAGCTCTGAAAGCCGCCGACCCGCGGCATGTTCTTCTTTAGCCGGAAATGGTCGCTCTCGATCCCTTGCTGAAGGTGCTTGGTCACGTGGTGGACGGGGTCGCGGGCCAGCCGGCCCTCCTTCCTCGCCGCCGCGATGGCGCCTGGATAGGTGCCGGCCCCGTCCGTGCCGATCCGATCGGGCGACAGCAGCGGGCCGTCCTTGAGCATCTTGCGAAAGAAGCGCTTCGCGGCTCGAGGTCGCGCCTAGCGGTCAGCAGGAAGTCGACCGCCTCGCCGTACTTGTCGATGGCGCGGTACAGATAGCGCCACTCGCCCCGGATCCGGCAATAGGTCTCATCGACGCGGATCGACCCGCAATGAGGCCTGCAGAACGGGCGCAGCCGGCGCTCGATCAGCGGCGCGTAGGCCAGCACCCAGCCGTTCACCGTGCTGTGATCGACCTCGAGACCGCGCTCGAGCAGCAGCTCCTCAACGTCGGGGTAGCTCAGCGGGTAACGCAGGTACCACGAGACCGCCTGGACAATCAGCCCGGCCTCGAAATGGCGACCCTTGAAGTCGTCCTTCGACCGGCTCTTCAGCTTGGCGGCGATGGCGGACAGGATCATGGATGCCTCCGGGCGGGACGCGGTAAGTTCGGTCGGCGTGGCTAACGAACCGTCAACGCCGGAAGGCGAAAGCCTGCTGCCGAAGGTCGTCGCCGGTGTCACGTTCAAGGACGGGACCGAAGTCATCGACATCCCAGCAGACCGCGCCGCCTGATCGCCGCCGTCACCCACTTTCCATCATCGCTCGCGCCACACGGCGGTCTTGCTCTTGCCCGTCCGGCGCATGATCGCGTTTGTGCCGAGTCCGTCGGCCGTTGCCAGCACGATCGCGGAACGCCATACGTGCTTCTGAGGGCTGTTGCGGTCCGCTAATGCGGCTTCAAGCCGGGCGCGGTCCGCGACGGTCACGTCGACAATGATCCCTGGGCGCATCGTCCAGACTCGCACGCCACGCGATAGGAGAATCCCACCCGGGACTCACTCCGTCGCCTTCAATCCACTAGAATGCCGAGCGTTAGCGGAGGTCATAGTGCAAACCATGCGCATTGCAGTTGATATCGGAACCCAGGAATTGGCTCAGGCCAGAAGTTGTTGTTCAGGTGCACGAAGAACATGAACCATGAATTGCTCGAGGGCCACGGCACGACAAGCTCTGACAGCTCGAAATTGAGGAGGTCGAACAGGCCTTCGGCAAGGACCAAAGAAGGACCCGATGCCAATCTTGCGCCGACGTTTGCGGCTGGCTGGCTCACCGTCCTACGCAGATACCTGTTGGCGACGGCGGCACTCGATCTCGTTTGGGAGACCGTACATCTGCCGCTCTACACGATTTGGGCTGAAGCGTCGATTAGATACAAGGTGTTCACCGCTTTCCATTGCACGCTTGGGGACGTGCTGATCGCGTCTGCAGCATTGGTGGCGGCTCTGGTCGCCGTCGGCCGCAGCTCTTGGCCAGAGCTGCACTGGGCTCGGGTGGCGGGTGTGACATTGGCGATCGGACTAGCCTACACGGCGTATAGCGAATATGTTAACGTTGAATTGCGCCACAGCTGGGCCTACACTCGCTTTATGCCCGTGCTGCCGTTTCTGGGCACTGGCCTTTCGCCGATCTTGCAATGGATCGTCGTGCCCCTCTCAGCGCTCCAATGGGCGCGTCGCTATGTTTGGGCGAGGCGCCGATGATGAGCGCAATGGCCAGGGGTGGCGGGTCTACGAAGTTTTGCGAGCAGGTCGACGTCACCATTCATCATTTGAAATGGTCCATCATGTTGCGCACCATCGCGCGAGCGATTGCTCTCGATGCTTCCATCCCAAATGCATCCATGACGCCTTGCGTTGCCTGTCGTCGGCGCCTTGATCTACGAGTCTTTCACCTCGCCGGGAGACTTCCAGAGCGGTTTGCCGAATCAAAAGCGGCGCAGCCCACCGTGGTCTGACGTCGAGAAAGTACCAGTCTGGAGAAGCGGACATCACCGGCGCTCTCAGCCGGGTCGCTACTTCTCGCCTTGAGAATATTGGTTCATACGGATAGTTCACACGTTGCTATCTTGATTGATAAGAATGGAAGAAGCTTGGCTGTCGAATTTTGTTCTTGAAGAGGTTGCTTTAAGCTTGGTAAAGCTAAACGAATATGTCAGGGCTACAGTACACGGAGGTAGACAAAAGCAAGCTGCTGCTTTGACGCTTCTCCGGTTAGAGCGTCGGGTCGAACGGGCAGCAGACGTGACCCCCACTGGAAGCCGAGAAACAAACCATTGCGTAATTCTTTTGAGAAGAGCCTTGACCTTCCAACCATGGGAAGCCCCATCTGCCTGACGCCGATCACCGATGGGAGATAGAAATGCAATCCGTCAGCCCGCTGCAATGTCGCAGGTTGCCACCGAGTTCATGCCGAGCCTGAACGAGGGCACGCTGCTGTTCATGCCGATGACGCTGCCCGGCGTCTTCGGGGGCAGCCTAGCCGTTGTGCCGCCCCTGCGCCCTTACGAGGCATCTTCTGAACATGGAGGACAATGGATATGAACACCAACGATACGAGGAAGCCGGGCCTCAACCACGCCGGCGGACCTGATGATCCCGGACCTATCGGATTGGCCTTGCCTCCGGACGTCGTCTCCCGTCGCCCGCGTATGTCGCTAGGCGGTATGGGCGCAGGTGGGCGTGGAGGATTCATGCCCGTCGTCCTCGTCCTGGTCGTGGGCTTTGTTATCGGTGCGCTGGTGTTCGGCTGGAGCGGTAGCGGAGCGGCCGTCTCCATTTTTGGCAGCGGCGCCGCCCTGCTGTTTCTCCTGCCGTGCCTGATCATGGGCGGCATGATGCTGATGATGATGCGCAAGGACGACAGCCCGTCGGACCCGAAGACCAGGGACGATGAGGACCACCGCCGGTAGTTCGCCCGCTTCGTCAGGCAGTGGCCGCTTCGATCGCCTTCCGAGTGCTGCGAGGGCGGCAGCGGGGGCGGCCTTTCGGCGCAAAGCGCCTCGACGTTTCAGGAGTAGAAGCATGTACGATGCTGTCATCGTGGGCGCTGGGCCGGCCGGCCTCAGCGCGGCATTGATCTTGGGACGGTGCAGCCGGCATGTCCTAGTGTGCGACCGAGGCGGGCAGCGCAACCGCTGGGCGCGCCAGCAGAACGGCTTCCTCAGCCGCGACGGGATCGACCCGGCGGAGTTCCGCCGGATCGCGTGCGAGCAGATGGCCAAGTACGAGACGGTCGAGATCCGCGACGTCGCGGTAGCCGAGGTCGAGCGGCGCGAAGACCGGTATGCGGCTGCGCTGGCCGACGGCACGCGGGTCGTCGCGCGGAAGCTGCTGCTGGCGACAGGAGTGCTCGACGAGCTGCCGCCGATACCGGGTTTTGAGGCTTTCTACGGCAAGAGCGCCCACCACTGCCCCTACTGCGATGGCTGGGACTGGCGCGACCAGCCGCTGGCCGTCTACGGCCGGGGTGAGGAGGGCAAGGGCATGGCGCTGGAGCTGACGGGCTGGAGCCGGGACCTCGTCCTGTGCACCGACGGCCCGGCCGAGATCTCGCCGCACGACCGGGAGCGGCTCGCGCGCAACGGCATCGGTCTGCGGGAGGAGCGCATCACGGGGTTGGAAGGCACCGATGGCATGCTCGAGCGCATCCGCTTCGAGACCGGCGAGGTCCTGCCCCGCCGCGCACTGTTCTTCAACACCGGCTCGCATCAGGCCTCCGACCTCGCGCGCCAGCTCGGGTGCCCGCTGACGCGCAAGGGCAGCGTCGAGACAAGCAGCTACGAGCAGACCGCCATCCCCGGCCTCTACGTGGCGGGCGATGCCTCGCGCCACGTCCAGCTCTCGGTCGTGGCCGCCGCGGAGGGCGCCATGGCGGCATTTGCGATCAACACGGAGCTCCTGAAGGAGGAGCTGCACGCCGGTGACGAAGGCGTCGCCATCGACAAGGCCGCTCACTTCTTGGTCGAAGCGGTCCCGGAACGGGCCGGCACGGCCTAGGACCGTTGCGGAGAACGGAAACGATGGACAGCCTGTTCGGCCAGGTTTCTCAGGAAGACTCCCTGCGCCCGATGGGGACTCAGTCCGGTGACGAGAGGATCCTGCTCGTCTGCCCCACGATGTGGGACGAATGCGAAATTCCGCGCGTTGCTGCCGGCATGCACTGTCGCGTGCTGTCCTACGGCACGGATGTGAGCGAGTGCCCCGAGAGTTTCGATGCGCTCGACTTCATCGAGCGCGCGGTGGAGGTGGCCTCAGGGCAGGACATCGACGGAGTCATGGCGTCGGACGACTATCCAGGGAGCATTCTGGCCGCCGCGATCGCCCGGCGCTTGCATCTCCCCGGCCCGAGCCCGGCAGCGGTGCTCCTCTGCCAGCACAAATACTACGCTAGGGTGGCGCAGCGCGGCGCCGTTCCCGAGGCTGTTCCCGCCTTCGCCCTGCTCCACGGACGCTGCCTCGCGGAAGCCCCTCCCGGCCTGAGCTTCCCCCTCTTCGTGAAGCCCGTAAAGTCCTTCTTCTCCCTGTTCGCCCAGGAGGTCACCGGGCCCACGCAGCTGTGGGAGCTCGCCCGGCGGGCGGATCAGCACTTGCGGGAGTTCGTGAGGCCGTTCAACCAGCTACTCCGGCGCTACACCACGTTTGAGCACGACGGCGGCCACTTGCTGGCCGAGGAGCCCCTCCGCGGGCACCAAGTGACCGTCGAGGGCTGCGTCTTCCAGGGCGACGGAAGGATCATCGGCATCACCGACTCGGTCATGTACCCCGGGACGATCAGCTTCGAGCGGTTCGAGTATCCTTCCGCGCTCGACCGGGCGGTCCAGGAGCGCATGGCGACCCTCGCGCTCCGGTTCATGCGCGCGATCGGCTTCGATGACGGCCTCTTCAACATCGAGATGTTCTACGATCCCGAGCGCGACGCCGTCCAGATCATCGAGGTGAACCCCCGCATGTGCCCGCAGTTCGCCGATCTCATGGAGAAGGTGAACGGCGTGAACACCTATGAGATTGCCCTCTCCATAGCCGCCGGACGCCGGCCCGCGATCCACCGTGCAGGGCGAAAGCACGAGGTGGCAACCAGCTTCGCGCTGCGCTTGTTCGAGGACCAGGTGGTCACGCACGTGCCGGGCGAGGGCGAACTCGCGGCGTTTCGAGAGCGGTTCCCTGATGCGCGCCTCAAGGTGCTGTGCCGCGAAGGGCACCGGCTCTCGGAGGAACTGCAGGACGGCAACAGCTTCCGCTACGCGGTCCTGAACGTCGGCGGGAGCAATCGCGCTGGTACCCTCGCACGGTGCCGCGAGATGCTGGGGCAGCTACCGTTCGTTTTCGAGCCCGTCCGCCGGACGCAAGCTCTTGGGTGGCAGAATGGCGGACCCCCTGGCCCCCGTCTGGACGCGGATCGCAGGGGGCCGCTCTCAGCGCCGCGCGATCGCTCACCTGATCTTGGGGTGGCTCCCCGACCGGAAGCGGTCGAGGCCGGGCATCCGCGCGCCCCGAAATCGGCGGCGTCCATCCATCAAGAACAGGCCAGACCGGATGCTCGAGAAATCCAAGTCCAAGATACCGTCTGCACCGAACGAAGGCTTTGGGACGGGCGTGACGGATCAGTTGAGCCATCCCGGCATCGGTCCGGAGTGCTCGTCGGGTTTCCAGATTGGCGTTGATCCTGTTCACAGTCGGCGCTAACTTGCTGGCGGAAAGGCGTCGCGGCGATGGGCAGGCCGCGAGCGCTCCGTCCCGGATCGGCGGGCCGTTCACGTTGATGGACGGCGACGGGAGCCAGGTCACCGACCGCGATTTCCGCGGCAAGCATCTGCTCGTCGACTTCGGCTGCACGTCCTGCTCCGATGTATGTTCGACCACCCTCAACGAGGTAGCGGCCGCGATGGAGAAACTCGGCCCCAAGGCCGCCCGAGTGCAGCCGCTGTTCGTCACCGTCGATCCCAAGCGGGACACGCCCGACGTAATGGTAGCGGTGTCGGTCCTTCCGACCACGGTGTCATGCATGGAGGGATGGACATGGGCCTCGGCCCGGCCCGGGCGCAGCGGTGATGCGGCACCCTCACCACCGGCCATGTTGGCGGCCTCTCATGAGGGCCGAGTTCGCATTCGAGGGCTGCTGAGTCGATGATGCGGCCGGACGCAAGCGGCTTCGATTCCAGCGGCGGCACTGGCGCCGAAGCGCGCTGGCTGCCGCCGTGGGTGATCGGCATCGAGCGAAACCGTACGCTCTCGGAATTATTATCCTGCTTGCCATGACCGGAGTGCCCCCGATGCCGAGCACGGTCAGCCCTATCCTGAGCGACTACGCCCTGGTCGGGCTCGTCGTTCTGCTGACCGTCGGCCTCGGGCTGCTGGCGGCGGCCGTGCGGCACGCGCCGGCACAACCGCTTCAGGTGCCGGCCGCGTGGGCGCAGTTCCGGTTCGGCTACGCGGTTTACGCCCTGATCTTCCTCGCCTTCGACATGGAGATGATCTTCATGTATCCGTGGGCAGTCGTATTCGCCGATTTCGGCCTTACCGCCTTCCTCGACATGCTCGTTTTCATCGCGCTGCTTGCGGCGGGCATCACCTATGCCTGGGGCATGGGCGGGCTCGAATGGGAATAGCCCAGGGGCTTGCCCTCACCCTCGCCGCGGTGCTCGGGGGCTCACCGCTCTCCTGGAGCACTGGATCGGTACCCCGCAGCGCGGCCCAGCCCGGCCGGTGGGGCTGACGCACGACGTCGCGCCGCCGAACGCCGACAAATGGCTTTACCCCGCTGGCCCCGTCACGGCCCTCATGGGCGTGCTGCTCGGCGCCGTCGTGCTGCCGTTCGGACCCGGCCTTGTCGCCCGGGACCTCGGCATCGGCGTCTTCTACTTCCTGGTGGTCATCGACTTTGTGGTGCTGGGGGTCGCGCTGTCTGGATGGGGCGCCAACACGCCAGATTCGGTCGAATCCTGCTACCGCATCGTGGCGCAGCTCGTCTCCTACATCGTGCCGATCGGCCTGGCCTACGTCGGGGCGATCATGATGGCGCGCTCGCTGTCCACCGTCCGCATCGTCGAGGCCCAGGCCGGGCTGTGGTTCGTCGTGCTGCAGCCGATCGGCTTCGCCCTCTACGTCGTGACCGGCCTGATGCAGAGCTACCGCCACCCCTTCCTGGAGCCGTTCGCGGACGGCATCGGCGGCGGCGTGCTCGGCGCCTCCGGGGGCTGGTCGGCGCTGCTGTGGCGGGTCGCCCTCTCGGGCGTGCTGTTCCTCGTCGCGGCGATGGGGGCGGTCCTGTTCCTCGGCGGCTGGTCCGGCCCCTGGCTGCCGGCGCCGGCGTGGATGGCGCTCAAGACCTTCGGGCTCATGGCGCTGATGCTCGGCCTGGGACGGCTGGTCCGGCCGCTCAGCGTGGCGGAGATGCTCGCGCTGTCCTGGCGGGTGCTGGTTCCGGTCGGCCTCGCCAACGTGCTCGTCGTCGGCGCCCTCATCCTGTTCCACTTGGGGGCGGCATGAACGTGACAGGAATCGCCGAGGTCGTCGCCTTCGGCCTGAGCGCCTTCACCGCCGTGGCCGGCGCGCTCGGGGTGACCACGACGATGAGCATGTTCCGCAGCGGCATCTTCCTGATGGCGTCGTTCATCGGGGTCGCGGGCCTCTTCATCCTGCTCTCGGCCGACCTCCTTAGCCTGCTGCAGATCATGATGTACATCGGCGGGATGCTGGTGATGATCCTGTTCATGGTGCTGTTCATGCCCGACCCGGGCGGCGCCATGATGGCGGCGATGCCCGGCATGATGTCGCCCGTCGAGCGGTTCTTCAGCCGCGGCCTCGCACAGGCGGACCTGGAGGGCGGCGATCCCGCCGCCCTCGGGCCGGATGCCGGGGCGGAGCCGTCGGGTGGGCACGGAGGCGACCACCCTCACGACCATCATGAGGACGGGCATCAGACGGGGGGCGGACACCAGGGAGGGATGGAGGACATGGGCGGCATGGACATGTCCGACATGTCCATGGTGACGCCGGTGCGTCGCCTGGCAGCCTGGCTCGCGGCTGCGACCGGATGCGTCCTCGCGGCGCTGCTCCTGCTGCGGCCGAACTGGCCCGTGTCGGGCGCCGTGCCCGATCCGCGCTCCGCCGAGCAGGTCGGCTCGCTCCTCATGGACAAGTACATGATCGGCTTCGAGGGTGCCGGCTTCCTCATCCTCATCGGCGTCTTCGGGGCCGTGTTCACGGCCCGCCCGGACAGCCACCCGAGCGAGCGCGGCCATGGCGGCAGGGTAGCCGACGCCGAAGCGCCCCCGTCCATCGAGCCGGAGCCGCTGGAACCCCTCGCCGGGCCGCCGCCCCGCGACGGCGGCGACGGGACCGCAGCCGGCGGCGATCGCCATCAACACGGGCGCCACCCCCACGAGCATCATGACGCAACGCCCGCGGCGCGGCCATGACCGTCCCTCTCACGGCCTACCTCGTCGTGGGGGCAATGCTGTTCGCGATCGGCGTCTACACCGTCGTCGCGCAGCGCTCGGCGGTGATGGTGCTGATGGGCGTCGAGATCCTGCTGAACGCCGCGGGGCTCAACATCGTCGCCTTCTGGCGCTTCGTCCGGCCCGGCGACTACTCCGCGCAGATCTTCACCATCCTGGTCATCACCGTCGGCGCCGTCGAGATGGCCATCGGCCTCGGCATCATGATGCTGCTCTACCGCCAGCGCCGCACGGTCCAGGTTGACGACTACACGGAGCTCAAGGGGTGAACAGTCTCCTGGTCGCCGTCCCCGTCCTACCCCTGCTCGCCATCCCGCTGGTCCTGACCGTCGGCCGCCGGCTCCCCTGGCGCGGCGGTGAGGTCGTCGTCGGCGCGCTCGCGCTCGTGCTCGCCGCCTTGCTGCTGCTCCAGGGCAGGTCCGGGACGCTTGAGACCACCTGGTTCGAGAGCGGGGGATACCGCCTGACGGTGGGCCTGGCGCTCGACGGGCTCACCTGGTTCGGCGCGGTGGTGGTGGCCGGCGTCTCGTTCTGCGTCGCGATCTACAGCCTTGGCTACATGGCTGACGAGGAAGGCCGTCCTCGCTTCTTCGCGGAACTCGCCTTCTTCGTCGGCGCCATGCTCACGCTGGTGCTCGCGAGCTCGCTCGTGCTGCTGTTCGCGGCTTGGGAAATGGTGGGCCTCGCCTCCTACCTGCTGATCGGCTTACGCTTCCGCGACGAGGGTGCGCGGGCCGCGGCGGCGAAGGCGTTCCTGATGACGCGGATCGGCGATTTCGGATTCCTGCTCGCGTGGCTCCTCGTCCTCCTCGCCCTCCGCACGACCGACATCGCCGCCCTTCTCTCGGCGGTGTCGCACGGCACGGTCGCGCCGGGCCTGCTCACCCTCGTCGCGCTCCTGCTCTTCCTGGCCCCCGTCGGGAAGAGCGCGCAGCTGCCGCTCACGGCTTGGCTCCCGGACGCCATGGTCGCGCCGACGCCGGTCTCTGCACTGCTCCACTCGGCGACGATGGTGGCGGCCGGCATCTACCTCCTGCTCCGCCTCTACCCGCTCTTCGCCGCGGCACCCGGCGCGCTCCAGGCCGTCTTCTGGGTTGGCGCCGCGACCGCCGTGTTCTCCGCCGTGGTGGCGACCGGGGAGATGGACCTCAAGCGCGTGCTGGCCTGGTCCACGAGTTCCCAGCTCGGCGAGATGATGCTGGCCGTTGGCCTCGGCGGACCGCTCGCTGCCGCCCTGCAATTCGCGATGCACGCGGGCTTCAAGTCCACCCTGTTCCTGGCCGCGGGCGTCGTGGACAAGAGCGCCGGCACGCGCGATCTCCGCCGCCTGCACGGGCTGGGCCACGTGCTCCCGGTGACGGCGCTCGCGTTCTTGGTCGGCGCCGTGTCCCTCGCGGGCCTGCAGCCGTTCGCCCGCGGGTCGAGCGACGACGTCATCCTCGCGACGGCACTCGCGTCAGGTCCGGCCGCCGGGATCCTGGTGATCGTGCTCATTCTCTTGGGGGGCGCCTATGTCGGTCGCGCTGGCAGCAGGGTCTTCCTGGGGTCGAAGCCAACGGCCAAGGTTCCGCGAGAAGAGAATCGCCCCTCCATGCTCGCCGGCATGGCGGCGCTCGCGGTCGTGACCGCGCTCGGGAGTTTCATCCTCACCGGACTGCCCCGGCTCCTGCCTTTCGGGGCGGCCCCCGATCTCCCCTGGGCGTGGCGGGCGGGCGTGCTTCTCGCCGGAGCCGCCGGGCTGGGCATGGGCGCCTGGCTGGGACGCACGCACGCGCGCCTCGCCAGGCCGGCGCTCGGCCGGCTTCCCGGAGCGCTGAGCAGCGCCCTCGCCGCAGCCACCGTACTCCCGGGGCGCGCCGCTCTCTGGGTCGCGCGTAGTGGGACGCGCGTCGAAGAGGGCCTCGACGCCGCGGCGCGCTGGATCGCGGATGCGGTCTGGGGTGCCGCCCTGCGGAGCGATCGCCTGGAGCGGCGCGAGTTCGGTGGCGGCGGCGACCGTTTGGCCGAGGGCCTACGGGCGGCAGGCGGGCGGCTGCGCCAGCTCGAGACCGGCAAGCTCTACCTCTACACGCTCGGCGTGTTCGTCTGGTCGCTGGCCGTCCTCGTCGCCGGCGGCATCGCACTCGGGTTCTGACGAGCGATGAACCAAGGAAACACCCCGTGCTGCTGAACGCGGTCATTTACCTGCCGCTCGCGACCGGCCTGCTGATCCTAGTGCTGCCGGGCTCGCGCCCCGCCCTCGTGCGCGGCATCGCGGTGGCAGGGGCCGTCGCCACGCTTGTCCTAACCCTTGTCCTGTGGATCGGCTTCGATCCCGCCGGCCCGGCGCTGCAGTGGCGGACGACCGCGGCCTGGATCCCCGCCGTCGGCGCGACCTACGACGTCGCCGTGGACGGCGTGTCGCTGCCCCTGATCGCGCTGACGGGGTTCCTGCTGACGGTGGTCATGATCTACGCCCTGCCGGACCACGACCGCGCCCGGGCCCACGCCTTCCTGTTCCTGCTGCTCGCCACCGGGCTTATGGGCCTCTTCTCCGCCCGCGACCTGCTGCTGTTCTACGTCTTCTTCGAGATCGGGCTCGTGCCGATGTACTTTATCATCGGCATGTGGGGCGGCGAGCGGCGGCGCTACGCCGCGGCAAAGTTCTTGCTCTACACCCGCGCTGGCAGCCTCGCCATGCTGCTCGGCTTCCTCGGCCTCTACCTCTCGATGGCGCCGCACACCTTCTCACTGCAAGCGATCGTCGAGGCCCAGCCCCTAGCCCACGCGCCGCTGGCCAGCGCGCTCGTGTTCTTCGCGCTCCTCCTCGGCTTCGGGGTCAAGCTGCCCACGGTGCCGTTCCACAACTGGCTGCCCGACGCCCACGTCGAGGCACCGACCGAGGGCAGCGTCGTGCTCGCCGGCCTGCAGCTCAAGATGGGCGGATACGGGTTGGTGGCCATCCTCCTCCCCGTGCTGCCCCAGGCCGTGCAGCGCTTCGGCTGGCTCCTGATCGCCCTGGCGATCGCGTCCATGCTCCAGGGCGCCCTGGCCGCGCTGGCGCAGAGCGACATGAAGCGGCTCGTGGCCTACACCTCCATCAACCACATGGGTTACGTGACGCTGGCGGTGGCGGTGGCGGGCTTGTCGGCGAGCGGCAGCGTGCGCGCCCTCGCGCTCAACGGCGCCGTCGTTCAGATGGTGAGCCACGGCCTCCTGACCGGCGGCATGTTCCTGATGGTCGGCATGCTGCATCACCGCGCCGGCACGCGCGCGCTCGACCGCTTCGGCGGATTGGCCGGGCGGCTGCCCGCCTTCAGCTTCTTGTTCGCGGTCCTCGCCTTCGGCTCCCTCGGCTTGCCCGGCCTCTCCGGCTTCATCGCCGAGTTCCAGGTGATCGGCGCCAGCCTCGCGGTGAGCGTCTGGGTGGCGGCACTCGCCGTGCTCGGCCTCGCGCTCACGACCGCGGTCTACCTGCGGCTCGCCGGCGGCGTGCTGCTCGGGCCGCCAGCCGAGGCGTCGCCGGCGCTCGCACCGGTCTCGGTGCGCGAGCTGGGGCTGGCGGGTGCACTCGCGGCGGCGTCCGTGCTGGTCGGCCTTCTGCCGGGCATCCTCCTGCAACTGCTGTCCGGGGCGACCCGGGCGCTGGCGCCGTTCTAGGCCGCCGCGATGCGCGGCGACTCCTGCATGGCGCTGTGGGCCGTGGCGCCTGAAATGGTGCTGGCCGGCCTGGCGCTCGCCCTGGTCCCGGTGGCCGGGCTCGCGCGCGGACGCCGCTGGCGCGCGGTGCCGAGCTTCGCGGCCCTGGCCGGCCTCGCCGCGGCCCTGGTCGTGACCGCGCTCATGCTCTGGGCCGAGCCCACCGCGGCCTTCTGCGGGACCTGGGCGGTCGACCGGTTCGCGACCTTCTACAAGCTGCTGATCGAGTTCGGCTCCCTCATCACCGTCCTGGTCCTCCTGTCGCACCTCGACCGGCAGCCGCAGGCAGCGCACGCCCCGGTCATGGTGCTGTTCGCGGCGGTGGGCGGGATGGGCCTCGTCGCCAGCCTCGACCTGGGGCTTATCGTGCTCTTCCTGCAGATGCTGAGCCTCCCCTCCTACCTGCTGGTGGGCCTCGTGCGCAGCGACCGACACGCCCAGGAAGCAGCGCTCAAGTACTTCCTCTACGCCGCCGCCGCGCTCGCGGTGATGGCCTACGGCCTCACCTACCTGTTCGGCCTCACCGGCAGCCTCGACCTCCGCGCGATCGGCCTGGGCCTGCAGGCAGCCGACCGGGCCTGGGTGACGGTCGCGCTCGGCCTGGTGCTGGTGGGCTACGCCTTCGAGGCTACGCTGGTGCCGTTCCATTTCTGGGCGCCCGACGCTTACGAGGGCGCCACGGCACCGGCCGCAGGGTTCATCTCGGTTGTGCCGAAGATCGCCGCGTTCGGCGGCCTGCTGCGCATGCTGCTCGAAGCAATCCCCGCGGGCCAGGCCGGGTGGCCGCTCGTGATGGCGGCGATCGCCGTCGCGTCGATGTTGCTCGGAAACCTCGTGGCGCTGCGGCAGCGCCGGCTCAAGCGGCTGCTCGCCTACTCCAGCATCGCCCAGGCCGGCTACGTGCTGATGGCCGTCGCGGTCGCGCAGCGGGCAGCGGGCGCCGTCGCCGCCGTCGGCTTCTACCTGGCCGCCTACCTGTTCATGAACCTCGGCGCCTTCATCGTCACGGCCCAGCTCGAACGGACCCTCGGCACCGACTCGCTCGACGCGATCCGCGGCCTGGGGCGCCGCTCGCCCTGGCCAGCCGGGGCGATGGCGCTCGCGCTGCTGTCGCTCGCCGGCATCCCTCCGCTCGCGGGCTTCGCGGGCAAGATCTTTCTGCTCTCCGCCGCGATCAGCGGTGGCATGGCCTGGCTCGCGGTGATCGGCGCGGTAAACATGGCCGTCGGCCTGTACTATTACGTTCGGGTCATCGCGGAGATGTACTTTGAGCCGCCGCTGCGCCAGGAGCCCGTCACGGACGGCCTCGGCTACGCGGTCGGCCTCGGCCTGAGCATCATCGGCACACTGCTCCTCGGCATCGCGCCGGGCACCGGCCTATCCCTGAGCACCCTCGGGCAGCTGCTGCCCTGAGCGGAAGAAGGGTGCGAGGCCTCGGCCGATCAGGATTGGCGCGCTCTGGTCTTCCTCGTCGCGGCAGGCTTGAACACCGTTCCAACGCCCTGGTGCTCGGAACAGCAAATGTCCGGCGAGCCGTCCTGCCTGCAGCCGTGGAAGCGAGAGAGCCTCCGGTGCTGGCGCTCGGGCCCGAGGAGAAGCCATAGCCCGGCCAGGAAGCCCACAACGTAGGCGCTCACACCTACGGCCCCTAGCTGCAGGCGCGGCTCCAGAACCACGATGCTCATCGAGATGGCCATCAGAACCAGTCCAAGTCCGGCGCGACGGCCGTGAGCGAGGGGAACGATACCGGCCAGGGCTCCGGCACCGATCAGGAGCACGAACAAATGGGTCAGAAGCCCCGCGACCTGGAACGAGTTTAACATTTCCAACGTCTCCACTTCACCCGATGCAGCCCGCGGCGTCCATCGCACCGCGCCAAGGCAGCGACGCTCCACGCATGGCTTCGAGAGGCCGCTTGGCTCCTGTGTCGCTTGCGGATGCGGCTTTCCGCTAGCGGAAGAAGATCAAAACGCGATCGAGCAGACGTCGCCCCACGGGCGGGGGAATCAGGCTGCATGCGTGCCCACGAGGGTGTCGCTCCGCTCGCGGTCGAGATGCTCGGGAGAGAAGGAGAGCGCCGCGTCGATGGGCGTCGGCGGCGCCGGCACGCCCCGCAGCAGGTTGTGGATCGCCGTCGCGGCGATCGCCGCCTCGCCCATCGCGACGCTGATCTGGTCCAGGCTTCGGACCACGTCCCCCGCGGCGAAAAGGCCATCCGTCGTGCTTCGTTGATGCTCGTCGGTGACAACGCAACCCTTGTCGTCCAGCGTCGTCCCGAGCGGGCGCACGAGACTGGACCGCGCGTCGCTCCCGAGCGCCGAGTAGACGGTGTCGAAGACGTGGCAGGTGCCGCTCTGCAAGATGAGGGAGCTCACCCGGTCGCCGTCAATGCTAACAGAGGCCACCAGCTCCTCCACGAGCACGATGCCGGCCTCCTCGGCTTTCCGGCGCTCGTCGCGCGAGAGAGCCAGCGGCGTGCCGAGCGAGAGCAGCGTGATGTCGGAGGTGTATATCCGCAGGAAGAGCGCCTCGTGCAGCCCGCTGCTGCCCTGTCCGACGACCCCGATCCTGTGGCCCATGATTTCATAGCCGTCGCAGATGCCGCAGTGCCGGATCAGCCCGCGCTGGATCGCGCCCGGGACCTCCGGCAACTCTGGCTCCCTGTCCACCACCCCGGTCGCCAGCAACACCGTCCGGGTGGGGATCAGGTCCTCGCCCAGCTTCGCCACGAAGCTGCCATCCGGCTGTCGCCGCAGGTCGAGGACCGTTCCCGGGCGGATGCTGGTGCCGTACTTGCGGGCTTGCACCGTCATTCGCTTCAGGAGCGTCACCCCGTGAATGCCGTCCGGGAAACCGGCGTGATTGTGTGAGATCGGGATCAGGGCGGCACGGCTGGCCCCGCCATCGACCCCCTCGAACCGCCGCCGGAAGCGGGCCAGGTAGATCGCCGCCGTTAGGCCGGCCGGCCCTGCTCCAATCACGAGGCAGTCGAGTGGTGCGTCGGGCATATGATCCTTGGACTTTCGAGGAGCAGCGGCGACCGGGCGTTACCGCTTGGATCCGGAAGGCGCTGATGGAGGGAGGGCCGGGCGGCCCATTCGCGAAGCCGCCCGGCTTGGATCCGGTCAGCCCTTCTGCTGGTAAGTTCCCGAGTCGGCCGGCGGCGGCTGCCCCGACCCGGCTTCTTGGCTGAATGCGGTTGAGGGCTTTTTCGCCACTCTCACCAAGCGGCGGCTCAAACGCAGCGTCTTCGGCTCGATCATCGATCTCCAGAAAGCCATCAAACGTTACATCGCCGACCACAGTCGCAGCCCCAAGCCCTTCACTTGGACCAAGGACCCCCAGAAAATCATTGCAGCCGTCAGGCCCGGGCACCAGACGTCAGATTCGATCCACTAGACGGAAACTTGCGGAGAACAGCTTGTCATCCGTCCTCCGCAAGATTACTAACCCTGCTTACCAGTCGCAGGATTTGCAGGCTGGTTCTGCATCTTGCTCTCCATCATCTTGTTGCAGTTCTCCATCATCGTTGTCATCTGCTGCATCATCTGACCGTTCATCATTCCACCCTGGCCGTTCATCATACCCGGCTGCATGGCTTTGCCGTCTTGAGTGGGAGGAGTGGCCGGCGGAGGAGATTGGGCGAAGACCCCCGAACCGTTGGCGAGTGCCAAGCCGCCGACGAGCATCGCGAGAGCAATTGTCTTGACCATAACCGTGTCCTTTGCTTGTGGTGTCCTCCATAGTCCACGACGCGGGAGGACGTCGCGTTTTCACACGGCCGGATCCGGCACCCTTTGTGATATGGAGCCGAAACCGCGAAGCGGCGGGGCAATCGCCCTTACCGATCCTGCGAGGTCGTGTAGAATGGGGCAATCATGCCGGTCGTCTCCATGACAGCGGGAGGCAAGCTCCGAAAGAGCTTCGCTTATGCTGGTCAACTCCTCAATCCTGGCCTGCAACTCGGCGACATGGACCAAGGCAACTCGTCTGACGTCAGCGCTCGAGCGCTGCCCGTTATTCCAGAGTTCAAGCAGCGTTTCGATACGCTCGATCGAAAAGCCCAGTGTTCGAGCACGTTTGACGAAACATAGCGCGTTGACGTCCGAAACCGTATAGGTGCGATACCCCGCCCCGGTTCGAGTAGGCGGCGAGATCAGCCCGACGCTCTCGTAGTAGCGGATCATCTTGGCGGACACGCCGGACGCTTCAGCGGCTTGACCTATGTTTACGACGTTTGTCATGGCATCCACGTGTCTTCGGGGTGATCAGACTTCGGTGCTGGCCTGCTTGGGGTTCTCCACTGCCAGAGCGCCGACCGAGGCAGTCGCCGACTGAGGCGCATTGTTCATTTCCTTCATGCACATCAGCATCATCGCTGCACAGGGAAGGACGTAGAGAAGCGGCAACAAACTGGCGACCGTCAGCCAGTTCTGGCCGAGGCCGAGGATAGTCAAACCAAGCATTACAGCCAAGCCGAGCGCTATCACCAATCGACGGCGGAACCGGCGCTGTGATGCTCCAGGCATTCCGCAAGCCTGAGACTGCTGCGATGCAAGTATCGGGGTGAGTGAGTTCGCGGTTTGCATATCTCTCTCCAACATTGATCGACACTGTTAAAGATGGGGCTTCCAATAGTTGGAAGGTCAAGGCCTTCTGGAAAATAATCTGGCCACGCATTTATCATGCCTCGGATAGCGCTGCCTCATTGATGAAGGTAATGCTTTCGCATACAGCGATCTCATTCGACGGCGTAGACGGTGGGCGCTTTTCCGTCCTTGGTGAAAGCATAGATCATGAAAGGTCCGGCTTTCGGACCGGGCATTCCGGGTGCGCCGGAAGGCATGTCGGCCAAGGTGATGCCGGTGATGGCTGGGCGCTCCACCAGGAGCTTCTTCACGATGCCGACTGGCACGAGGCCATCAACGACATAGCCGTCCACCATGATCGTGTGGCAGCCCTCCAAGGCGTCCGGCACCCCGGCATCGTGACTGATCTGCGTCAGTTTATTCGTCGGCTTGAGTTCAACCCTGAACCCGTTCTGCTCAAGGTAGGCTGCGTAAGCATCGCAGCAGTTGCAGTTCGGATTCTTGTACATCACCGCTTCGATCGGCGCGGCCAGCGCCGGCACCGACAGGGTGAGTAGGGTGGCGAGGGATGTGAGGCGAGCGATTCGTTTCATGTGGGTTCTCCTTCGTTGAGAGTCATAGGTCCCAGCGATGCCGAGGACGGCCATCTGGCTGTCCTCGGGTTCATTCTGCGGCTTGCCGGATTGCGATGGGCATCCGGTTCGGCGACGGGGATGGGTTGCGAGCCTGCCTTCGGCAGCCCCCAGCCCTTGACGAGCGCGTAGATGGCCGGGATGACGATGAGGGTCAGCAAGGTCGAGGACACCATGCCACCGGTCATGGGCACAGCGATGCGCGGCATAAGATGGGGCTTCCCATAATGGCAAGGTCAATGGCGTATCAGGAATATTTATTGACCTATGCACGCGTGTCTTTCCCATCATCTTGGTAATTTTGGCGGTTTCCGCTCGTCTTCCGTCACGGCTTGCAGGACGATTCTGCCTCGAACGACATCCGGCGCACCCGGCACTTGGGCGACGAGGGTCAGTGCCCAACTACCTTCCATCGTGAGACCGGTCTCGAAGCGATAATAACCTTCCGCCGAGTCTGGAAGGAGCTCAAGCTGAGCTCCCATCCGCCCCATGCCGTCGGGCGACATATCAAGACGGCTGACGAACAAGGTTGCGTCCGGCACGACCTTTCCGGTCCTCTCATCGACAAGCCGGACCAGAATGGTGGTGCCGAAGCCTACCTTGATCTCGCGATCCACCAGCTCGAACCGATACTCGCTTTGCTGAGCATGAGAAATCGACAGGTTAACCGCCATACCAAGGCCTGCGATGATGAGCGCGACCACGAAGGCGCGCATGAGCGCCAGACTAGACATGATATCAGAATCCTAACGTCGGGAGGGGAGCAACGGCTAGCTGATCATGGCGTCGGAGCGCAGCATAACCCGCCAGCCAAGCCACAGTGAGCGCCGCGATCATTCGACAGCATAGACCGCGGGCGGCTTGCCATCTTTGACAAAGGCATAGACCGTCAACGGTGCCGACGTGTCACCGTCCATTCCTGGTGCACCGACAGGCATCCCGGGAAGAGCGATTCCAGTGATGTGGGGGCGTTCCTTCAGAACCTTTTCGACGGTATCAGTCGGGATGAGCCCGTCGAAAACATACCGGTCGATGAACATTGTGTGACATCCTTCGAGTGCGGCTGGAACTCCTGCTTTCGAACTGATCTGGGTGAGTTCGTCCGTCAGCTTGACATCGACCTCGAAGCCGCTCTGACGCAGGTAGGCCGCGTAATCGTCACAGCATTTACAATCTGGATTCTTTTTGAGGATCGCTTGGATCGGAGCGGCGATCGCGGGTAGCGGCAGGGTGAACATCGTGATGAGAGCCGCGCTGCGGAAGACAAGATTCATTTGAGTGCTCCTGAGGTCTCATTGCTCATGGTGCTACGTATGAGTAGATGTCGTAGGCGCATCTGGCTATTTAGAAGCTATCACCCGATAAGATGTATTTGAAGAGTGCCATAACGATCAGAAAAATCAGGATCAAAGCAAGCAGGCTTCCGATACTCATGCTCCACATCATGGTGCCGCTCATCATTTTATGTATCATGGCCCGTCCCTTCCGTTCATTCCGCGGCGATATGCAGCCGAACCGGCTTGGGGTCCGAGGACACCAGGCTCTTGGCTCCTGTTCCCGCCTTGGGCAGCCCCCAACCCTTCACCAGGGCGTAGATGGCCGGGATGACGATGAGGGTCAGGATGGTGGACGACACCATGCCGCCGATCATCGGCACGGCGATACGCTGCATGACCTCCGAACCGGTGCCGGTGCTCCATAGGATCGGCACGAGGCCCGCCATGATGGCCGTGACGGTCATCATCTTGGGCCGGACCCGCTCGACCGCCCCCAACATGATCGCCTCCTGGAGATCGCCGCGGTCGAAGATGCGCCCTGCCGCCCCCCGCGCCGCCCTGACCTCAGCCATGGCCTGGTCGAGGTAGATCAGCATCACGACGCCGGTCTCGGCCGCGACGCCCGAGAGGGCGATGAAGCCGACCACCACTGCGACCGACAGGTTGAAGCCCAGCCACCACATCAGCCACAGTCCCCCGACGAGCGCGAAAGGCAGCGACAGCATGACGATCAAGGTCTCGGTCAGGCGGCCGAAGTTGAGGTAGAGCAGCAGGAAGATGATGAGTAGGGTGACCGGCACGACGATCTTCAGCTTCGCCGTGGCACGCTCGAGATATTCGAACTGGCCGCTCCACTGAACGTAGGTGCCGGGCGGGAAGTGGACGTTGTCGGCCACCGCCTTCTGGGCATCGGCGACGTAGCCGCCGAGGTCGCGGTCGTGCATGTCGACGAAGATGTAGAGGGCGAGCTGCCCGTTTTCGGTGCGGATCGATGTCGGCCCGCGGTCGAGCTGCACCTTGGCGACGTCGCCGAGCGGCACCGTGCCGCCGCCCGGCATCGAGATCAGCACGTCGCGGGCGATGGCCTTCGGGTCGCTGCGCAGGTCGCGCGGGTAGCGGACGTTGACGGTGTAGCGCTCGCGTCCCTCCACCGTGGTGGTAACGGCATCACCACCCAGTGCCATGGAGATCGTGTCCTGGAGGTTCCCGACCATCAGGCCGTAGCGCGCCAGGGCGTCGCGATCCGGCACCACGTCGAGGTAGTAGCCGCCGATCACGCGCTCGGCATAGGCGCTCGACGTGCCCGGCACGTTGCGCACCACGGTCTCGATCTCGCGCGCGACCTTCTCCATATCGCCGAGGTCCTTACCCAACACCTTGATGCCGATCGGGGTGCGGATGCCGGTGGCCAGCATGTCGGTGCGGGCCTTGATCGGCATGGTCCAGGCGTTGGAGACACCGGGGAACTGCAGGGCCTTGTCCATCTCGGCCGTGAGGCTCTCGGTCGTGACGCCGGCGGGCCACTGGTCCTTCGGCTTCAAATTGACGACCGTCTCGAACATCTCGCTCGGGGCCGGGTCGGTCGAGGTGTCGGCCCGCCCCGCCTTGCCGTAGACCGAGGCGACCTCCGGGAACCCCTTGATGATGCGGTCCTGCGTCTGCAGCAGCTGGCTCGCCGAGGTGATCGAGATGCCCGGCAGCGTCGTCGGCATGAACAGCAGCGTGCCTTCATTCAAGGTCGGCATGAACTCGGTACCGAGCTGGCCCGCTGGCCAGACGCTGGCGCCGAGGGCCGCGAGCGCCAACAGGATCGTCAGCGTCTTGGCCCTCAGCACGCCGCGGATGAGCGGACGGTAGAGCCAGATCAGCGCGCGGTTGATCGGGTTCTTGTGCTCCGGGATGATCTTGCCGCGGACGAACAGGATCATCAGTACCGGCACCAGGGTGATCGACAAGATGGCGGCGGCCGCCATCGAGAAGGTCTTGGTGAAGGCGAGCGGGCCGAACAGACGCCCCTCCTGCGACTCCAGCGTGAAGATCGGCATGAACGACACTGTGATGATCAGCAGGCTGAAGAACAGGGCCGGCCCGACCTCGCGGGCGGCCTCGATGATGGCCTCGGCCCGGGGCTTGCCGGGCTCGGCCCGCTCAAGGTGCTTGTGGGCGTTCTCGATCATCACGATGGCGCCGTCGATCATGGCGCCGATCGCGATCGCGATGCCGCCGAGGCTCATGATGTTGGCCCCGAGGCCCATCATCCGCATGGCGCCGAAGGCCATGAGGATGCCGACCGGCAGCATCAGGATCGCCACGAGGGCGCTGCGGATGTGGAGCAGGAACACGATGCACACCAGCGCCACGACGACGCTCTCCTCCAGCAGCGTGTGCTTCAGCGTCTCGATGGCCGACTCGATGAGGTTTGACCGGTCGTAGACCGGGACGATCTTGGTGCCGGCCGGCAGGCTCGGCATCAGGGCGGCGATGCGCCGCTTGACGCTGTCGATGACGTCGAGCGCGTTCGATCCCGACCGCTGCAGGGCGATGCCGCTCGCGACCTCGCCGGTGCCGTTGAGCTCGGTGATCCCGCGCCGCTCGTCCGGCCCGAGTTCGACCCGCGCCACGTCCTTCAGCAGCACGGGCGTGCCGTTCTCCACCTTGAGAACGATCTTGCCGATGTCGTCGACGCCGCGGAGGTAACCTTTTCCTCGCACGATGAACTCGAACCCGCTGAGTTCGAGGGTGCGGCCGCCGACGTCGGTGTTGCTGGCCCGGATCACCTCCCGCACCTTGTCGAGCGTGATGCCGAGGTCGCGCATGCGCTGCGGGTCGACCACGACGTTGTACTGCTTGACGAAGCCGCCGACGCCCGCGACCTCTGCGACGCCGTCCGCTTTGGCGAGGCCGTAGCGCAGCGCGTAGTCCTGCGTGGTCCGGGTCTCGGCGAGGCTCTGGTTCTCGGCCGTGACGGCATATTGGTAGACCCAGCCCACTCCGGTCGCGTCGGGGCCGAGCGTCGGCGTCACGCCCGAGGGCAGGCGCTTGGCGGCCGCGTTGAGGTATTCGAGGACCCGGCTGCGGGCCCAGTAGATGTCGGTCCCGTCCTCGAAGATGATGTAGACGAAGGACACGCCGAAGAACGAGAACCCCCGCACCGCCTTCGATCGCGGCACCGTCAGCATGGCGGTCGTCAGTGGGTAGGTGACCTGGTCCTCGACCACCTGGGGTGCCTGGCCGGGATCCTCGGTGTAGACGATGACCTGCGTGTCCGAGAGATCGGGTATGGCGTCGAGCGGGAGGTGACTTAGCGCATAGAACCCGCCCGCGGCCGCGAAGGCGGTGGCGATCAGCACCAGCATGACGTTGCGGGCCGACCATGAGATGAGCTTGGCGATCATTTGGCCTCTCCCGGTGCGTTCAGGCCCTGGAGGGCGGCCTTGAGGTTGCTCTCGGCGTCGATGAGGAAGTTCGCGGAGGTGACGACTTGGTCGCCATCCGCGACGCCGTCCTTGATCTCCACGAAGCCGCCGCCGCGACGGCCGGTCTTCACGGGTCGGGGCTCGAGCCGGCCCTCGCCCTTGTCGATAATGACGACCTGGCGGTCGCCGCTATCGATGATCGCGCTGTCGGCCACGGCGAGGATCGGTTTGCCGCTGCCGGTCGCGATTTCGACGTCGGCGTACATGTCCGGCATCAGCGCGCCGTCCGGGTTCGGCAGTTCGACGCGCACACGCGCGGTGCGGGTCTGGGCGTTGATCGACGGATAGATCAGCGCGATCTTGCCCGTGTAGTTGCGGTTCGACCCTCGCGGCTTCACGGTGACGGACTGGCCGACCGCGATCGAGGGAAGGTCGCCCTCCGGGAGGTCGGCCACGGCCCAGACGACCGAGATGTCGGCCAGGCGGAACAAGCTTTCGCCGGCCGTTGCCTTCATGCCGTCGACAGCGGTGCGCTCGACCACGATGCCGGTGCGCGGCGCCGGCCAGGCCAGGGTCTGCGGGATCTCGTGGGTGCGGTCGATCTCGGCGACGACGCTCGCCGGCACCCCGAGATTGTCGAGGCGCCGTCGCGCGTTCTTCAGCGTCGTCGTGTCGGTCCTGTCGTTGAGGGCCGACAGGTACTGGGCGGTGGGCGCCAGAAGATCCGGGCCGTAGACGTGCATCAGCGGCTGGCCCTGGCGCACCAGGCTTCCGGTCGTGACGTTCTCGACCTTGTCGACGTAGGCGTCGAAGCGCAGCGCGATGATCGACTTGCGCCCCTCGTCGAGCTGGATGGTGCCGGCGGCACGGACCGTGGTGGTCAGTGTCTTCATGGCGGCCGGTTCGGAGCGGACTCCCGTGCGCTGCAGTTTGCCCGGCGAGAGCTTGATGGTGGAGCCATCCTGCTCCTCGCCGGCGTAGACCGGGATGTAGGCCATCCCCATGGAATCCTTCTTCGGCACAGGCGACGTGTCGGGCAGGCCCATGGGGTTGCGGTAGAACCGAACCTTTTTCGGGCCGCCATCACTACCGCCGCTTGGCACGGCATCCACAACCGTCTGCACGGGTTCGGCCTTCGGCGGATCGTCGAAGCTCAGATCCTCGCTCGCCAGGACGGGCCGGAAATCCCGTCCATCGGTGGTCTTCGTCGGCGTTGCGGAATAGGCCGGCCGCCCGTCGGGGTCGCGGTAATAGATCACGGGACCGGACGACGCCGGGGCACGCTCCGCCGCTTGGGAGGCGAAGGGCAGCAGCGGGAGGCGGGTCTCGGCCCAGCGCAGGACGGGCATCGCGACCTCGCGATGCCCGCCCCAGTACCCGCCAACCCCCGCCGCCATCACGGCGGCGAGGATGAGGCCGGTACGGCCCGTTCGGCTCAAGGGGTGACCTTGAGAACGAGCTTGCTCTCGACCGTTCCGGTCTCGCCCTGCACCTTGGCACCCAGCGAGAGGCGCCAAGCGCCGTCCATCGCGATCTTGGCCTTGAACCGGTAGACCCCGGGTTCGGTCGACGGCAGCGGGTCGAGCGGGGTCGTCATCGTTTCCATGCCCGCGGGCGCCATGTCGAGACGTTTGGCGGAGATCACGGCATTGGGCACGGTCTTGCCCGTCCGCTTGTCGACGAGGGTGGCCGAGATCACCGCAGCGTCGCCCTTCGTGACGTTGGTGTGGGTGAGGCGGAACTCGTAGTCGCTCGCGGCGGCCAGGGCGCGGGGGAGATGGCTCGTCAAGGCGAGCGCCGCCAGCGCCAAGCCGGCGCCAAACATCGTGGTTTTCATGGTGGGTTCTGTCCTGCGTTCATCGATGGATGCGCGGACGGTCCGCCGCCCCGCGCCTTCTGCGGGGGGGCGCGGGCGCCGTCCGGCTTCATGAACCCCGAAGGGGCTACGATGACGTCAGGGTCTTGGGGGGCGTGCCGGCGGCCCGTCGGCCGAGCGGTCGCGATCTCGATCGTTCACCGGCCTTCCGGGCGAGGTAGCGACGGCCACGGGGGGGCCGAGCTCGAAGGCCGGATCGGCCGGGGTGAAGGCCGCCATGCACAGCATCGCCCAAAGGCAGCCATGGTCGCAGTCCGACGCCGGACGGTTGCCGGTCGAGCGGCAATCCATGCCGCCCGCCGGCATCCGCATCCCCATCATTGGGGCGGACGCCATGTCCGAGGTCTGCGGTCGTACCGTCGCGCCATGGGCAGCCGACGCCGAACCTACGGTCGGGGCGGCGAGCAGGCCGACGATCGCGAGGACCGACAGGCATCGGGCGATGAGGGAGACTACGTTCACGAGGCTAACATGGCACAGATGTCGATCGATGCAAGGGGAACATGGGCCGCCGGCCAGGGCGATTGCATTTCAGAGGAGTGCGATAAAGCTTGACAAATACCCCTCATCCCATTCGGCGCGTAGGCGTGTTCGAACCTGATCCTTGTTCATCACGACATCGAGGCGCCGATGCAGCCGGTTCTCGACATCCCAGTGCGAGCGGACAACCTCATTGAACCGATCAGGTGATAGGGCGCTGCTGAGGAGATAATAGGCTGTCTCAGTGGTCGTTTTTGCCGGGGTTTCGCGACTGCGAACGATCCTGCCGATGGCCTTCAGGCCGGGCCAATGGTGATCCGCCTGCAACCAGCCGAGATCGTCGCCGTGCGGGTCCTAACAAATTGCCTGGCTTATAGGAGATGCCACCGAGCCTCATTCGGTGACTGCATAATTTTGGTTACCCACACTCGTGAACAGAGTTCGCACCCTGCAGAGGGTTCCTCCGCCCCAGGGTTGCCTGAGACATCTCGCAAGCGGACGATCTCCGCCCGATGAGGTGCATCATGAGCGAAGGACAGGGTGGGACGGAGCGGGCCGGCGGCGCGGAGCGACCGCCAGAGTCTGGCGGAGCGGCGCCGGGCCGCGGCGGGAGAATGTCCCGCCAGCGCAAAGGCGACTGCGGTGCTACAGTTGCTGCGGGGCGAGGACCTTGAGACCGTGTCTCGCGGGCTCGGCGTCACGGCGGCCACGCTGAGCAGCTGGCGTGACACCTTTCTGACCGCCGGAGAAGCGAGCCTGACGACGCGGCAGAAGGACAGCGAAGAGCTGGAAAGCGAGCGGCTGAAGGCCAGGCTCGGCGGCATGCTGCTGAAGACCGAGTTGCTCGAGGCTAAGATCGCTCTGCTGGAGGAGGGCCGCCCTTTGGCCCGACGGAGGTCGAGGCCATGAGGGTCACGACCTCGCCCTCGAGCGGCAGGCCCTACGGCCTGGCCCTGGTATGCCGGGTCTGGAGAGTGGCGCGTGCGACGGTCTATCGCCGTCGCGTTCCCACCGATCCCGGGCCACGCCGGCGTCCTGGGCCGGCCGGTCCCATGCCGGATGCGAAGCTACTGGAGCAGATCCGCGGCACGCTCGATGCCAGTCCCTTCCACGGCGAGACCGGGGCGTTGATGGCTACCTGAACTTTCGGGACGAAGCCGGCAAGCCAGCGTTCGGCGTCGTGTCGATCAAGGGCGGGGAGAACGTGTCGGCGCCGATGATTCGCGACCTGAAAGGCACCGTAGACCGCGAGAGAGCCGCGCTAGGGGTGTTTGTCAGCCTCGCGGACCCGACACGCGAGATGATACGGGAAGCCGTCTCAGCGGGCTTCTATGAGACAGGTGGACGCAAGTTCCCGAAGATCCAGCTATTCACGATTGCCCAGCTCCTCGACGGCCGAAAGCCGGAGGTGCCGTTCGGGCACGTCGAGGGGTTCAGGAAGGCCGGACGGGAGCGGGAGGGGAAGCAGGGGAAGTTGTTGTAAAATGTAAGGGGGCCAACCTGTTACGGTTTAGCCCCCCTTTCCGCCGCGCAAGCCCGGCGGGTGGATGGCATCCATATAGTTGAGAGATTCGCTTTTGTCAAGTGCAAATCCATTAAAGGTTAGCGTTTATATAGATGGTTTCAATCTATATCACGCGATCCTTGCGGAAAGGGACCACAAGCTGAAATGGCTTAACATGAGATTGCTTGCTCAAAGCTTCGTCGGTAGGGATGAAATACTCAAAGATGTTGTTTTCTTCACGGCAATCCTGACGTGGAACCATGAAAAGCAAAAACGCCACAAGAACTATATAGCAGCTCTCAAAGCTGTTGGGGTCGAAATTGTTGAATCTAACTTCAAGCGAATCGGCCGGAAGAACTATGAGGAAAAGCAAACCGACGTGCAGATTGCTTTGCGAATGTATCAAGACGCTGTGCACGGCGGTGTTGACCGCCTAATTTTGGTTACGGCTGACAGCGATCAGGTCCCGACCGTTCGGGCAATACGTGAAAGATGCCCTTATGCGACGGTGACACTCGCCGCACCGCCGGGCAGAGAAACTGCCGCGCGTGAGCTTGGATCAATCGTGCATCACAGAACGCCGATCAGCTCGGGACGCCTGCGGACCTGCCTTCTGCCGCGGGACGTTTATGATTCGGCCGGCAGGAAGGTTGCCACCATGCCGGCTCTCTATGCGGAGCGATTTTCAGACTGATTCTCAAACTGTACCACTACCCAGAATCCCGCACCGGGTTGAGCAGGTACGTTCGCCGGGTGCTGAAAATGCCAGCGGAGTTGAGTGAATTTTATCTGGTCAACGCTGTCGTAGGCTTGCTAGGCATCAGCTGCTCCATGATCGGATGGCAGTCACCAGCCCTCGCGTTGATCTTTCCGGCTTTCATGCTGGTCAATGCCGTTCTATTTCACATTCTTCCTGTCATTGTCACACGGCAGTATTCACCAGGGGTGTTTGCGGCCGTGATTCTGTTCCTTCCCGTTGGAATATGGTGCTACGTTGCCGCAGCGAACAACCATATATTGAACTGGCAGGTAGGAATAGTCTCGGCTGTAGCAGGGTTCATCATCATGATGATGCCCATCGTCATACAGAAAACCAAGAATATGCCGTTCTTCTCACAGGACTGATAATGTCATCGCCCGCATAACCCCCAATCCGAATGCCTAGCCTAGGCCGTTCGCCGCTGCGATGAAGGCGATTACAATCAGAGGCTTCGGCAGCAGCTGGCCGATGCCGGCAGCTCGGGCAGTGTTTTGTAATAGCCTCCCGAAAAAGACCGTGACGGAGACGGCCGGCCGCACAGCGGCAACGTGGCGAGCCAGGATTAGGCCCGCGCCGATCGTGCCGTTGTTCAGGTGTATTCATGGCCGTATGACACTGCGCTGGGCCGAAACTTTCCACCACGCCAATCCGGCCATCTCCGGCCTTGTCTGGACATTCCGGCGCTGCGATCCGGAGAAGGGCTTATGTGTTCGTCGAGAAGCGCCTTCCAGCCGGAATACCTTTTGGGCTAAGATCTTGAAAATGCGAGGGAATATAAATTCGCATAATGAAGATTATGGAACTCGGCAGCGAGCTCTTGCCTCGCGCGCGCGAGGCGCAGGCCTATCACTCACGTGTTCCGTAAGACGATCTTCAAGACATCATCTCCGGGGCTCAGCTTCAATGCCGTTTCCGAGAAGGCATGGCCCGCGACGACGAGGACAATGTGTTTCAGTCGATCGATCCGCCCGACACGTGACAAGGCGGTGATCGCTGGCATTTCCATTCACTCGGCACTGAACCAGACGTCGCCATAGAAGGACTTGGCGCGACCGCCATGATTATCCGTGTCTGTCATGAGAGCGACGGCATCGATCTCGGAAAGTTCTTCCCCGAAGGCGGTTTTCAGGTCCAGACGCAGATTGCGTTTGTGGCGAATCCATTCGTTCAGGCCCAGCCGACCGGAGTCGAGAGCGAAAAGACGAACTTGCTTCGTAAACGGGCTTGGCCAGATACTTCCAACCGGATGCTGGCTCGCCCACACGTAATTGAGGGAAAGGGAACTCATTCCCAGGATGCCACGCTCGACCACGACATAGATCCGAACCGGAAAATCGTCGCCGCCCTTGGTGTTCTCGTCGATGCCGGCGAATGTATCGGTCGCTTTCCAAGACCAATTGAGGAACGGCGTTTTAGATAGATCGATCTTTATCCTCCGGAACATGCCTGACGCAGAGGTGTCGGCGTTGGCCTGCAGGACCGTTGATTTGACGTCGGGATCAATGGCAAACGAATACGTGGTCTCGCCCTGAAACGCCTTTTTCTCCCAGCCCACGAGCGTGCCTTCCGAAAAACGACCCACCGGGACAGTTTCCATCGACGGTTGGGCCGCGGCAGCACCAGGCAGCGACAGACACAGGAGCACGAGAGCGGCGCGAAGACTCATGATTCGTTCTCGGAAAAAAAGCGTCCATCCCCACCACCACCGGGTGGCCGTCATGACGAGAGCGGGCATGGCAAAAACCCAGGCGATGGCGGCAAAGCGTGTCGGCCAGAGGCACATCGCTACAAATGCGGCGATCGTCTCAGCGTCTTCTGTCAGCCTTCAGGGCGTTCGAGGTGCTGCCCGCACCCGACATTGCCCCATACACTCCGCCCAGCACGACGCCGTAGATCCAGTGCATGGCGAGCGTCGCCACGGGCGCCATGACGCCGAGCTTCATGCCGAACAAACCGGCGCCGGTTATGGGCATCACAACGATCATCATAATGACCCAGGCCCCGGTGCCGAAGAGCGCACCCCGGAACCAATGTGGTCCGGGCAGCACCGGTTCAGCCACACGAAGGCGACGCCCCATAGTGCCGCGCCGATGAGGAAGTGCACGACCCACCCGAGCGCCTGTTGCTGGGTTCCAATCATTTGCGAGATCATTGCGATGGGATTTAACTCCGGCATGATCCCCATGGCTTGCTTCATCAGCATCACCGCCGAGAGCACGATGGTGGCGACTCCGGGTTAGTTCGCTTGACGGGAGCAAAAGGTTACGCGCCGCGGGACCCCGCTTGCGCTTCACCGGTCGCAAGACCTTCGATCCCCCTGCGCCGACCTGGCGAGAGACAGCGGGCTCGCAAGCTGAGGCAAAAATTCGGGTCTGATCGTCCTCGGGGCGGCTAACCTTTCTAAGTCTCCGGACGAACCTCAGGTCAGGCGGGCATGAACCGGCTTGCCGCCGCGACGTCGGTCGCGGGTCCACACGCAATCGGAGAACTCCTCATGTCCAATCGCATGCTGTCCGCTGTCGTCCTCGGCGCCTTCGCCTCCGCGCTCGTCGCGATGCCCGTCACCTCCGCCAGTGCCGAAGACATGATGTCGATGAGCAAGGCCGACATGATGAAGATGCGGAAGATGACCGCGAGCGAGGTCAAGTCCGGCAAGATGGAGAAGTGCTACGGCGTCGCGCTGAAGGGCCACAACGACTGCTACGCCGGGGCCGGGACCACCTGCGCAGGGACGAGCATGACCGACTACCAGGGGAATGCCTTCAAGCTCGAGCCGAAGGGGACCTGCACGGCCATGCAAACACCCCAGGGCGCCGGCAGCCTGCAGCCCAAGGCCTGAAGTCTCACATCAGCGGGCGGATTTGATGTCCGTCCGCACCTTCTCGCGCGTTGGAGCCCCTCATGGTCATGCATCACGGCGACGCCGACCGGGTTCGGGTGCCGCCCCGCGCGGGCGTCGGACTTAAGCCGGAACATTACCGGACGATCGTCGAGACCGGTCCCGACGTGGGCTTCTTCGAGGTCCACGCCGAGAACTACATGGGCGCGGGCGGGCCGCCCCTTCGCTATCTCGCCGCGATCCGGGAGCGCTATCCCCTGTCGCTTCATGGCGTCGGCCTCTCGATCGGCGCCGACCGGCCGCTGGACCGGGCGCACTTGCAACGGCTCAAGGCTCTGATCGGACGTTACACGCCGGGCCTCTTCTCCGAACACCTGGCGTGGTCGACCCATGACGGAGGCTTCCTCAACGACCTGCTGCCGTTGCCCTATACCCCGGAGACCCTGGTTCGGGTTTGCGAGCACGTCGACGAGGTGCAGGAGGTGCTCGGGCGGCAGATGCTCTTGGAGAACCCGTCGACTTATCTGGCCTTCGCGGAAAGCACCTATTCCGAGGTCGACTTCATTACCGAAGTCGTCAGGAGAACCGGCTGTGGCCTGCTGTTTGACGTCAACAACGTCTTTGTTTCTTGCACCAACCAGGAATGGGACCCGGTCCGCTACGTCGACGCGTATCCGCTCGATCATGTCCGGGAAATCCACCTTGCCGGTCACGCCGTGGAGGCTGACGAAAAGCAGAGGCCGCTTCTTATCGACACCCACGACCGGCCCGTCGACGCGATGGTCTGGGGGCTGTTCGAGCATGCCATCGCGCGGACCGGCCCCGTCCCGACGCTGATCGAGTGGGATGCGGACGTCCCCGCATGGCCCGTGCTTGAGGCCGACGCGCAGCACGCCGAAGCGATCCTGTTCGCGGCCCAGCCCAGGGAGGCTAGACGTGCCGCGGTGGGCTGAGAGGCAGCGCAATTTCGGCATGGCTCTGCTCGACCCGGTTCTGCCGGTGCCCGCGGGCCTCGTCGGCCCTGACGGGGCGCCGAGCCAGGCCCGGTTCGCGGTCTATCGCAACAACGTCGTGGCTGGCCTCACCGAAACGCTGAAGGAGGCATTTCCAGCGGTGTGCCGGATCGTCGGTCAGGACTTCTTCCGCGCAATGGCGCGCATCTACGTCGCCGCGAATCCGCCGGCTTCTCCGATCCTACTCCACTACGGGGCCGGCTTCCCGGACTTCATCGCTGGCTTCCCGCCTGCGATGTCGCTGCCGTATCTGCGCGACGTCGCCCGGATCGAGCGGGCCTGGATCGAGGCCTATCACGCGCCCGAGGAGGCGGCGCTCGGCCCGGCGGCGCTCCGTG
>JAABUM010001383.1_pt1 | contig 36618 bp, 25 predicted proteins | sample 5559161 | NCBI WGS metagenome assembly JAABUM01 (sample SAMN10711868, study PRJNA513369) | rock metagenome | isolation source: Antarctica rocks | place: Antarctica: Victoria Land, Siegfried Peak nord
CGCTCGTCGTGCTGCTCTCAGCGATTGCCTTGCACCGTGTCGGCTACGGCATGGTGCTCGTCGTGGCGTTCAGCGTCGGATTGGCGGGGACGCTGACGGCAATCGGGCTGGCGTTCGTGTACGCCGGGCGCTGGATGAAACGTCCGACGAGCATTGCCGGAAATCGCCTTGTGCGGGTGCTGCCCGTCGTCAGCGCTTTCATCATCGCGTGCGTCGGCGCGGGCATTTGCTACGAAGCGCTCAATCAGGCCGGGTACACTGTGCCGTCCTTATCCGCAGCGCTCTCGTTCAAATGAAAAAGCTAAAGCGTTCGTTCGCCGGGAGATGAATTCCTGTGCGGAAACGTGCTTCAGAGAGGAAGCGGCGCGACTTAAAACCGCGCGGGAATAAATTCGGCGGCTTCTGGACTATATAGGCGAGATGACGTATAGTCCTTCGCGTGCTACGAATATGAAAATCGTGTAACTGCAAGGAGTGAATATGGTTGTCGTGGAGGAGAACATTCTGTGAGCGAGCTACTGCGTTTCGGCGTGAGCATCGAGAACGATCTGCTGGAAAGTTTCGACAGGCTGGTGACGGAGCGAAAATACGCGACGCGCTCCGAAGCCCTGCGCGATTTGATTCGTGATGCGCTTGTTCAATCGCGCCTTGAAGAGCGTGCGGGCAACGTGGAAGTTCTGGGCACACTGACACTTGTTTACGATCATCACGCGCATGACCTCGCAGACCAGATGACCGCCCTGCAACACGATCACCACGAGATGGTTATTTCCGTGCTCCATGTTCACATCAGCCACGACGATTGCATGGAAGTGATCGTGCTGCGCGGGCGCACAAAAGCAGTGCGCCAACTTGCCGATGCGCTGCTTAGTTTGAAGGGAGTCAAACACGGCAAGCTGTTCACGACGCTGCCCGCGCAGATCATCACAGACGGCGCGCGACATTCAAACACACATATACATTCGCACAACGGCAACGGGCATAAGCACTCGCACAAGGGGCGCAAAACCACGGCGCGGCGCAACGATAGCAGCAAATAAAATTATCCTGCGCGTTTCGCTCAGGGCTTGGCGAGAGCACGGCACTACATTTTTTGCAACGCTTTTTCGCATTCGGTGTTACGAATTTGTATTAAGTGCTACCGCTGCCAAACAATTCTCTCAATCGGTTTCGTCAGAAAGGATCAAGGTTGTGCGTCGATTATCAATTCTCGTTTTGGCCGCCGCGCTGCTTGTGCTCCACAGCGCGCAAGGAGTACGGGCGCAGCAGCAGCAGTCGCCGATGAATCTCTCATCAGTCGCCGTCTCGGATACGCTCCAACCGTCGCAGCAGCAAGCAAGCGGCGATATGCGCACGCTGTCCGGCGTGATTCTTTCGGAGAAGGATGAGCTTGTGCCGAACGTCACCGTCGCAGCGCGCGCAGCTTCGGGCGAGGAACGAACGACGAAGAGCACCGCCAGCGGAAGTTTCAGCCTCGCCGTCCCGAAGGAAACCGTGACCGTGCGTTTTTTCGGCAACAACATCGCGCTGCAATCGCGAACATTCGGCGCAACTGAACCAACCGACAATCTGCAAATTAAAGTCGAGTTCGTCGTCGCGCCGGTCAACGAATCGATTGTCATCGTTGCTTCTTCGCTCGATCCGACGATTGACCGGCGCAACGATAGTATCTACAAAAACAATCTTTTTGAAAGAGACGACCAGCTTATCGAAACGCTCAACGCAGGAATTAACGTCGGGCAGCACGAAGGCGGCGGAAAGTCTCTGGAGATACGCCGCTTCGGTTACAATTTAGATCACGGCGGCGTCAACGGCGGGCTGAAAATTTTAGTTGATGACGTGCAGCAGAACGGGCAATCACAGGGACACGGGCAAGGCTATCTAGGCCAACTGAAAAGCCTCACGCCTGAATTAGTGCAGGGCGTGGACATTCTCAACGGGCCGTTCAGCGCGCAGTACGGAGACTTCTCCGGCCTCGGCGTCGTTCATATACGCTTGAAGGAATCTCTGCCGGATCAACTCACGATGCGCTTTCAGGCCGGAGCCTTCGGCAATCGCCGTATGTTTCTCGCATACAGTCCGAAGATTGGCAACGCGGATTCCTTTATCGCCTATGAGAAGTCTCACTTGGACGGCCCCTTCATCAATCCGGGACGCTACAACCGCGACAATCTGACGGGCAACTACACATATCATTTGAGCGACAAAGAAGCGATTGGCTTCAAGATGAACGTGGGACGCAACTACTTTTATTCTTCGGGTCAGATTCCGCTCGATTTGGTGAGCGCCGGACAGCTAGACCGCTTCGGCTTCATTGATCCGACGACGGGCGGGCGCATTCGCACAGGCGTCTTCGGAGCGTACTATCGCAAAGAATGGGAGAACGGCAGCATCTTCAAGGCGGACGGCTTTGTCACGCGCTCCTTGTTCGATCTCTTCTCCAACTTCACTCTCTTTGAAACCGATCAAGTCAACGGTGACGGCATACAGCAGCACGACTCGCGCTTGCAGCTGGGAGGCAACGCTCAATACCTACGTCCCTATCATCTATTCGGACATCAAGCGCTGTTCATGGCGGGCGGCTATTTGCTTGCCAGTCAAGTTAAGCTCACGCTTTACCAGCAGAAGGCGCGCGTGCCCTTTGCGACCACCACGCTGGCACACGCAGACGTGACAAACACCGCCGGATACGTGCAGCAAGGAACGGATTTTATGCACGGCCATTTGCACATAGATTTAGGACTGCGCTACGACTACTTCAATTTCAACGTGGACGACAAGATCAACAAGGAGTTTTCCGGCGCGCGCGGGTCAGGGCGCGTGCAACCGAAAGTCAATGCCGCTTACACGCCTTCGGATCGCATTCCAGCGACCTTTTATTTTAATTACGGGCGCGGCATTAACAGTCAGGACGCGCGCGGCATCGTGCGCAACGGGATTGGCGAACTTCCGAACGCGAATCACGGGACTCCTGTGCAAGCAATCGGTTCAGGCATCGGGCCGCCAATCGCAACAACCGATTTCTACCAGACGGGCGCATCCTACAACCTTAAGAGATTCTCTTTCAGCACCGATCTCTTTCTGATAGACCACTCCAACGAGCAGGTCTATATCCCGGACGACGGGACACTCAGCTTCGCGGGGCCGAGCCGCAGTTCCGGCTACGAGTTCAAAGCTTCCGCTCAACTCACGCGTCATGTCGCGTTCACCGCAGGCATGACGCAAGTAATGAACGCTTTCTTTCGCGGCACGTTTCCGCGCGTCTATGTCGATAGTTCGCCGCACACTGTCGGCAACGCCGGATTCACGCTGGCGAATTATCATGGCTTCAACAGCTCAATACAATATCGTCACGTCGGCAATTATCGTCTTACCGGCGATGATGCGACGATTCGCGCTTCCGGCCTCGATGTGGTGGACTTCAGCATGAACAAACGCATACGGCGGTGGGTCGATCTCAATTTCTCAATCGACAATCTTTTCAACAAGCGCTACCTCGAAACGCAAAACTATTTCGAGTCGCGCGTCAGTCCCGAGGCAGAAGCCATCACGAGAATTCATGGCACACCGGGCTATCCCTTCGGCGCGACTGTCGGAGTCACGTTTCACCTCTTCAATAAGGACAAGTGAGAAGATAGGCGCAGGAGATTTGAATGCACATTCCCGACGGTTATCTTAGCCCTTCGACGTGCGCGGCGCTTTACATATCAGCCGCGCCGTTCTGGTACGTCGCTTTGCAGCGCGTCAAGCGACAATTGAATACGCGACTCGTGCCGCTGCTCTCGGTCTTCGCCGCGTTCTCGTTTGTCGTGATGATGTTCAATTTGCCGCTGCCGGGCGGAACGACGGGACATGCCATCGGCATCGGCATCGCAACCGTTGTGCTGGGGCCGTGGGCGGCGATGCTGGCAGTCTCCGTCGCGCTGCTGATTCAAGCGATTTTTTTTGGCGACGGCGGCATCACGACCTTCGGCGCTAATTCTTTTAACATGGCAATCGTCGGATCACTTGTCGCCTACGCGGTTTATCGCGTCGTCGCAGGCAGGGCGGCGTTGACTTCCGTAAGACGCGTTGTTGCGGCCTCGCTCGCCGGATACGCGGCGATTAACGCGGCGGCGCTCTGCGCGGCAATCGAATTCGGCATTCAACCGATGCTGTTTGTGGACAGGACGGGCGCGCCGCTTTATGCGCCGTATCCGCTCGGCATTGCGATTCCGGCGATGATGATCGGTCATTTGACGTTCGCCGGATTAGCCGAGATGATCGTGTCGGGCGGCGTCGTTGCTTATCTGCAACGCGCCGACGTGTCGCTCTTGAAGCCTACCGCGCCGCGCGTGATTGAGGTGGAGCGAAGCGCAGAAAATGTTATGGCGATTTATCGAAGCGGATGGAACGCGACGCGCGGGCTGTGGATTGGCCTCGCCGCGTTGATGATTCTGACGCCGCTCGGATTGCTGGCGGCGGGCACGGCGTGGGGCGAGTGGAAGGCACAGGATTTCGGCGACCATGAAGCGCGCAAACAGATTGCCGTAGTCTCCGGTAATCAAACGCCGCCCGCGCAGCCGCCGCAGGGACTCGCGCATCTTTCGTCAATCTGGACTGCGCCGCTGTCGGGTTATGCGCCGCCGTTTATGCAGGGCGCGGCATTCGGCTACATCCTGTCGGCGATGATCGGAGTCGGGCTGATTATCCTGATGTTCCTGTTCATAAGTCGATTCACGCGTAGATCGCAGTCGCGCAGACATTCAGCGGACGCAGCGGATTCGGAAACAAGCGCGACAAATTAAAGTGATGGCGAGTTCTAAAGAGACATTTGCATCCAAACCTTCGACGCTCAAAGCGCGCGGGCGCAGGCGGCGCAGTAATTTTATCGAACGCACGCTTTCAAGCCTCACCGTTAAAATGGAGAGCGCGTTGGATGCCGAAGAATTGGCGAAGACGAACGGGCTGCTCCAACGCCTCGATCCGCGTGTTAAGGTCGTCGGCCTTTTGAGTTTGATAATTGCCGCCGCGCTCGCGCATCACATCACAATTATTCTCGCAATCTTCGCCGTTGCGCTGATGCTCGCGCTTTTGTCGCGCATACCCGTGCAGACACTTGTAACGCGCGTGTGGTTCGGCGCGCTGCTCTTTACGGGAACGATTGCGCTGCCCGCGATTTTCATTACGCCGGGGCGCGTTTTGTCGAGAGTGCCGCTGCTCGATTGGCCTGTCACAGAGCAGGGTGTTCGCAGCGCCTTTTTTTTAATCACACGCGTTGAAACGGCGGCAACTCTTTCGGTGCTGCTGATTCTCACGACGCGTTGGACGCATGTGCTCAAGGCTCTACGCGTGTTGCGCGTGCCGGTCGTGTTCGTCGTGATCTTAGGCATGACGTATCGTTATATTTTTCTAATGCTTGCGACGGCGCACAGTATGTTTGAATCGAGACGAAGCCGGACGATAGGCGTGATGTCGGGAGCGGAGCGCCGACGCGTTGCCGCCGCGAGCGTCGGCGTGCTGATGGGCAAGACGTTTCAATTGAGCAATGAAGTTTATCTGGCGATGCAGTCGCGCGGCTTTCGCGGCGAAGTCTATACGCTCGACGAATTTCAAATGCAGCCGCGTGACTGGTTCGCGCTTGCGCTCTTTATGATAATCACTGTGTTTGCTTTCCGGTTCGGAAGGTAAGCGAGAAGCGTCGGCGCGGGAAGATGTGCGCCGTCTTTATGTCGTCTTTACAAGGAAAGCAATTTCAATCGTGACTGATACGGTGTTTGATGTTCAGAACGTGGCGTACCGCTATAACGATGTCGTGGCGCTCGACGGCATGACGCTACAGATCGAGCGAGGCCAGCGCGTGGTTATACTCGGCGCGAACGGCTCCGGCAAATCAACGCTGCTCAGAATTCTCGACGGGCTTTACTTTGCGGACAGCGGCGCGGTTTCCGTGTTCGGCGAAGCATTAACTGAAGCGCGCTTGCAGGATGAAGAATTCGCTTTTCAATTGCGGCGCAGAGTCGCGCTTGTCTTTCAAAACCCGGACGTGCAGTTGTTCAGTCCGACGGTGTTTGACGAAGTGGCTTTCGGGCCGCTGCAGCTTCGCTGGCCGAAGGAAGAGATTCGCCGCCGTGTTAATGAGACGCTCGACGAGATGGAAATCTCGCACTTGAAAGACCGCTCGCCGCATCGCTTATCGGGCGGCGAAAAAAAACGCGTCGCGCTCGCTTCGGTGCTCATACTCGATCCCGAAGTGCTGCTGCTGGACGAGCCGACTGTCGCGCTTGATCCGAAAAGCCAGAGTCAGGTAATAGATTTTCTGGCGGGCTGGAGCGGCGGCGCAAAAACTGTCGTGACGACGACGCACGACCTAGGAATCGTCGAAGACATCTCCGACTACTGTTACATTTTTCAGCACGGGCGCATCGCGGCGGAAGGCAGCCCGCGCGCGATTCTAAGCGATGAAGCGTTGCTGCGGCGCACGAGCCTGATTCACGCGCATCGCCACACGCACGCCGACGGCGTCACACACTCGCACCCGCATACACATCACGAACACAAGCACTGATTTCCATCTTGCAGCGATGGTTTCGGGAAAGTAGGCTTCACGCGTTGAAGCGATGATTTGCTTGTAGGTAGTGGCACTCCGTGCGAGCCGTAGCTACCGTATAAGCCCGACACGCTTCATTAAATCTGCGAACCTCGGATCGGCATGAAGGCTTTCTAATCGCGGATCGAGCTTGAGCCAGACGGGTCTTAAAGATCGTTCGCGGTAGGCCTTTTCCAACTGCGCGAATGACTGCTCGTTGTCGCCGAGCGCGTGGTAAATCACCGCGAGATTATATGGCGAGACGTATCTTTGTTGAGCCGATGTTTGCAGTTCGGTTAAGAGCTTTTGTGCCTCTTTCGATTTGCCGCTTGCTGCCAGAAGGTGTGCGCGTGTCGCATTGACATCGAGGCTGTCGCTCCCTGCAAGTTCTTGCAACCTACGCAATTCGGCGAGCGATTGTTCATACATAGCCTTTTGCTCATAAGTTAAGGCAAGCATCCAATGCGCTTCCGCAAAACTCGAATCCATCTCAACGGTCTTTTTGAGTTCTTCGATAGCGCGGTCGTACTGGCGTGTGAAGAAGAAATATATGCCGAAGCCGGAACCAATGTTGAGCGAAAGCGGGTCTATTTCGCGCGCGCGGTTGAGTTGGGTTAAAGCTTCCGGTTGACGATCCATCAAGAGCAAGTAGAAGGCGTACCATTGATGCGCGATTGAATAGTTAGGGTCGAGTTCGATGGCGCGCTTGTATTCTCGCTCGGCTCCCGGAAAATCCCACTCGAAACGAAACTTGATGAAACCCAGTGTCGCATGTGCTTCAGCGAGCTTGTCATCGATCTGGAGCGCTCTCATCACAGCCGTTTTCGCGCGCGGCATTGTTCCTTCAATCGTGGGTAAGCCGCGCTCGTTGAGCCTCATGTAGCAGTCGGCGAGACCGGCATAAGCCAGCGCGTAATTTGCGTCACGATCTATTGCTTGTTGAAAGTATTCGATGCCTTTGTTGTAGCCTTCAACGGTTCGCTTATTCCAGAAGTAGCGGCCTTTGAGATATGCCTGATATGCCTCTGCGTCGTCCGTGTAATGCTTGCGGAGTTGTTCCCGCTCCTCGCCGCTTAATTTGAGTGTCAGTGCTCGCGCCACTTGTTCGGAAATCGAATCCTGCACGGCAAACACGTCGGTTACGTTTTGGTCGAACTGCCCTGTCCAGAGCGATGCGCCGTCGCTTGTTCGCAACAATTGGACTGTCACGCGAATGCGTTCGCCTGCGCGTTGGATTGTTCCTTCGAGCACGGAATCAGCGCCCAGCTTGTGACCAGCGGCGAGCGCATCCATCTCCCGGCTGATGTACTTATGCGCGATGCTCATCGGCAGCACGGTAAAATTTTTCACGCTGCCGAGTTTTGCGATCAAAGCGTCTGCCATGCCCGCGCCCATTAACTCGTCGTTCTCCGTCATCGCCAATGACTTAAATGGAAGCACTGCGATTGACTTGACGCTCGTGGTTGCAGCGGAAGCGGGCTGCGTAGGTTTGCCCGAAATCCAAATGTAAGCGAGCGCCGTCACCGCCGAAGCGAGCAGGATTGCGGCGACGTACAAAATTCTCCGGCTTGACTGTGTGCGGTTATCCGATGCGGCGGGCGCGGCAGGAACAAAGGTTGAGGCTTCAAATGGTTGCGCTTGTTCTGTTTGCTTTTCTTTGCTTTGTGCGTGGACGGCCTCTTCTTTCGCGCGCCGATCCGTCTTCAGTTCTGCGTCATCAAACACCAACTCGCTGACATCGGCAACAAACCGGTAGCCGCGCTTCGGAATGGTTTCGATATAGCGAACGTCACCGTTGCTCTCGCCGAGAGTTTTCCGCAGCACATAAACATTCTGCGTCAGATTTCCTTCCTCGACGAAGCTATCCTGCCAAACAGTGTCAAGCAATTCGTCCTTTGATAACACGCGCCCACTGTTCTGAACGAGCACAAACAACGTGTCAATGACCTTCGGTTGGAGCGGAACGAGTATCGCCATCGCGCAACAAAAGGCGATTCGGGATGTCTAAACGAAATTTTCCGAATTCGTAGAAATGGCTTAACTGCTTGCTCATCACTGCGTTGATATGTCGTTGAGAAAAAATTGAGTGCTCGCTAAAGACTTTCAGGCACACGTTATAGATAATCCGGCAGAAGTTGATCGAGGAGAAATCGTTTCTCTGCGATGCAACGACAATTTAGCAGTCTAGCACAATCGTCATTGCGCCTCTATTTCGACAGGATGCACTTGAAAGGATTTAACAAATGAGACGTTACGTTAGTTCAACTACGTGGATGATGATTGTTAGACGTTTCCTATTTTCTAGCAGGGATGAGAGGGTGAGCGAATGAGACATTCTATGCGGATAGTATCTTTTAGCGTTTGGGTTCTGATCTTCTTAGTGCCTTCTTCTATTGTGGCTCAACAGCCGAGAAGAGATGCGTCTGCGCGGAAACCTCAGAAGCGTGTGCCGACGGTTCGATTTTCTTCGGGCAATAGCGCACTGAAAATACCCCTTGAGATTGACAACAACCTCATTTTCCTGCGCGTTAGCGTTAATAATTCAAAGCCTCTCAAATTTCTTTTTGATACGGGCGCGTCCCACTCCGTTGTCAATTCTCAGCGAACGGCGAAACTAGGGTTGAAAACACAAGGTCAAGTCAGCGGCAACGCGACAGGCGGCACAATCCAAGCCTCTTTTATTAAAGGCGTTTCGTTGAGTGTTCCGGGCGCAGAAGTTTCAAATCAGTTAATCGCTTCGATGCCATTCAACAATCCACCCGATTTTGAATTTGATGGAACAATCGGCTATGACTTCATCAATCAATTTGTGGTCGAGATTGATTACCAGAACAAAATTATGAATCTGTATAACCCGCGAACTTATACCTATTCAGGCAAAGGCGAGGTTATCCCGCTTTTACTCAAGGGGCGAAGAACTCCTCTTACACGCACAAAGATTATTCTGGAAGGACGCGCCGCTCCCGTCGAAGCTAAGTTGGAAGTGGACACGGGCGCAGACGGCACGTTTGTTATCAACAGTCCGTTTGTCAAGAAACAGAGATTGCTGACAGCTATCCTAAAAACGACGCAAGATAGTGCAGTCGGGGCGGGCGGCGAACAAAAACGTCTTACCGGGCGCGTCAAAGCCGTGCAGTTGGGGCGATTGGTTATTGACAATCCACCAGTCGAACTCTCGCAGGATACCGAAGGCTCAGGCGCGAGCGAGGAGGATGACGGCATTATTGGCGGCGAGATATTCCGCCGGTTCAAGGTGATACTCGATTATTCCCGCAAGCGAATGATTCTTGAACCGAACAAGAGTTTCAACGACCCGTACAATGTTGAGATGAGCGGCATTTAGTCTAATCCGCGTCTAACAAGTCCTTCCAGCCGACCCCGTGCCGCTTGCCTCTCATCAATCTTGAATGGTGAAATCGGGCGTTGTCGCTAGCGCGGCGCGGCTGAATTCCGGCGTTCTGCGCTCCCTTGTTTTATGTAGGATAGATGCTGCCAAAAAGAATCGTATCAAACAGCGGGAATACGGTCATCACTTATATCGTGGCTTGCTGAAATGATGCGGGAGCGCGAGTCGGATGTTCCCGAAGGATAACAAATGAAGATCACCTATTCTTTTATACGGGCAACTTTGATTGTTCCTTTGGCTCTATTTTCTTGCGCGCGTGCCCAGACTACTCGAAAGAGCCGCGACGACACAGGAAAGGGGCGGCACGACAGCCAAAATCACCACCATACCCGTCGAGATCACAAGCGACAATTACATTTTCATCCAAGCTCGGATTAACGGCTCGCAACCTTTAACTTTTATCTTGGACACGGCTGCCGGATCAGGATTGGTGCTCGACTAGCAGCGAGCACAAGCTTTGGGCTTAAAGCTGCAAGGTAAAGGCAGCGGCGGCGGGACAGGAGAAGGCAACTTTGAAACTACTTCCGCCAAAGGCGTATCTCTTGGCTTTCCCGGCGCAGAACTGAGCAACCAAACTTTTGTCGTATACTCTTCAGAAAAGTTACCTTCTCTAGGCCGCCGTGTCGATGGCGTAATCGGTTCAAAGCTATTCAGCCGCTATGTTGTCGAGATCGACTATGCGGCTTATGCCGTTAGTTTGTATGAACCTAAAAGCTATCAATACACCGGCTCCGGCGAGAGCGTTCCGCTCACCATATTGAGTAATCTTCCTTTCGTGACGGCTGCTGTCGCAATGCCGGGACGTAAGTCTATCGAAGGAGGATTCTTGATTGATACGGGAGCAGGAAAATTCACATTCATTCTAAATACGCCCTTTGTCGAATCCAATAAATTGTTATCCGCGACGCAAAAAATAGTTAGAGAACCCGCAGCACGCGGCGTCGGAGGTGAGACGAAGTTGTTCGCCGGGCGCATCGGTAGCCTGCAACTAGGGCGCTTTACGCTTGCCGACCCTGTTATCCACTTCTCTCAAGACCGTCAAGGTTCGCTCGCAAGCTCTGAATTCAATGGCGTGATCGGCGGCGAGTTATTGCGGAGGTTCAAAGTCATTTTCGATTACGCGCACAAACGAATGACCCTAGAGCCTAACGCGCATTTAGCAGAACGCTTTGAATATGATATGAGCGGCGTTCGCCTGCGTGCTGAGGGTAAAGATTTCAGAATATTTAAGGTGCGAGGCATCGTCGAGCATTCTCCGGCGGCAGAAGCCGGGCTGCGTGAAGAAGATGTGATCGTAGCGATCAACGGACGGCCTGCGGCGGAGTTCAAGTTAGACTCGATAACTCGCATGTTCATGCAAGGCGGACAGGAGTATGTGTTAAGCCTCAAGCGCGGTCGGGAAATCATCAAGACTAAAATAAAGTTGAGAAGGCTTATCTAATCCGAGTTACAAAACTCATGGGAAGTTCGAGCGGGAGTTCAATATCAACATCCAAAAGGAAAGGATCAAGCCACAAAAGGATCAAGCCACAAGAGTTTTGTGTCCGGCAAAACTTGTCCATCTCAAAGCGCTCGCCGTCGCAAGCAACTCGAAGGTGCCATGTTATAATCGAAAGTCATCGGGCATAAAAGATTAGTAATCGGAGAAAGAAGGGTTCGGCAATGAGTCGTTGGCGTGGACGCTGGGAAGGCTTTTGAGAACTCGCCTTTGATGGCGGGCCTCCCGTGCGGGGGTCGAAATTGACGGCGTGGCAAATACCTTTCGTGATGGCGAACCGGACGAATGATCCTGTTCCCGAAAACTCGAAAGTACCGCAGGCGCAGAAGCAATTGATTGACGCGACGCGCGCGGCGCTCGTTGCCATCAGCGCGGACGTGGATGCCGGACTGCGCGAAACCGTCGGCATAGGCGCAACAATTGACTTGAGCGAACGCGCCAGCGTCATTCTCGAACTACCGCCCGAAACCGACGCGGAAATGATGGCGCGCGCCGTCGATATGGAAAACATCGAAGCGTGGTGTGATGAAGGCAGGCGCGTGCATGTGGCGATCAATCCGTGGTATTCGACAAAGGACGTGGATCAAACAGTGCTCGCGGTCATCAAGGTCGTCCACGTGAAGCTCGGAATGCACGCCTCGGACGCCGCGCAAAGCGGGCAGAAGAATATCGTTCAAAAATTATTGGGATCAGTCGCCGAAGTTTTGCTCGTCCAGAAACGCCTTGCGCAAGACAAGGATTCCAAGCCTGACTGACAAGAGCGTATGTTCCTTCCATGCGCGGCGGTTCTCATTGCCGCGACCAACAAATCCTTTTCGAGCATGTCGTAAGATCAAACCGGTAGATTGCGCGTCGCCGCTTTCGGCTGCTGCTATTCTGATTAACCGCCGTCGCCTCGCCGGGCGCGCCACCCGAAAATGCGATTAGCGTGGACGTGCTTGCGCGACGCTCCAGGGCGGTGTGATGTTGTTGGTTCGCGCATAAGCGATGGATTGGCCTAGGTGTTCGTGGACGTGTGTCGCCAGTAAAAAGAGCACGTCGCGCGCCGTCGCTTTATCGCCGAAGAGATTAACGAGCTTGTCCAGATCGGCGTCCGAGATGCCCGCCAGCGTTTGATGAACAAACGCGAAAGACCGTTTCAAGCTTTCGACTACCTTCGCTTTGTCTGTGATCTTTTCCGGTTCGGCTTCCAGCCCGGCGGGAGGCTTAATGCCCATTTGCCCTAGAATAAAATAGTTGCTGCCCGCGACGTGCATGAAGACTTCGCTGATCGAGCGCACGCCCGGCGCAGGCCGCCACGCGTACTTTTCCTGTGGCACGGCTTCAGACAAGGCGACCAATTTCTTCTCCGCCTCTTCCACTTGTCTGAGGAAACTTGCGCGGAAGCCTGTCATGGACGAGGCCGCTGTTTTCGACGACTGCATTCCCTGCGCCGCGACTGAAACTGCGCCGGTCATGGACAACATTGCTATAACGAAAATGTACAAAGTGCATCGCTTCATCTTTTGCATCGTTTCGTGATTCATTACCGCTGCCTTTCTTCGTAGCCTTGTGATGTCAAGTATGCGCACATGCCGCGCGATTTTGAACGAATTAGTTTCTCTCGCCTGCCAAAAGTTATGGCGCGAGCCGTTGTTATTATTTGCCCGGCTGCGCAGTTGAATATTTCCCGCGCGGCTTCGTTACTTCCGAAAGCACATCGGGCTTCGTCGCGTCGCGTTCCAGATGCGGGTAGCGTTCGCCGTTGTGGTAGTCCAAATTGTATGTTTGATGAAAGCTGCCGTTCTCCACTAAAAGTTCGAGCGGCTTGGGATTATTTTTCGCTGCTGCGATGGCTTCGTGCAAGGCATCCGAAGAGTATTTGCGATTGTTGACGGCGATCAATTTCATGCCCGGCGCGATGCCCGCTTTGGCCGCCGACAGTTCCGGGTTTACATCCGTGATGCTGCCGTCTTCCTTGACGAGCAAGCCGAGCGAGTAGGACAAGTCTGTGTATTTTCTCAACTGCTCGCCGATCTTCGTTTGCCCGTTCGCCGTGTCGTTGTAGGCGAGCCGCCAGCCGCCGTTCGTGATTCCGTTGAGCGGAGCTTTCAAGGCAATCATGTTGACACGCTCCGTTAAGAACTTGCTCCAATCATATGGAGCCACTTCGCCCAGCGTCGCCACGACTTCGTCGAAAGTGTAAGGCTTGACGGCAGGCAAAGTGTTTTGCCCGCCGTGAAATCTGCGGCAGAAATCATCGAGCGAGCGCTTGCCTTTGGTTTGCCGTCGGATAAGCACGTCGGCATCCATCCAGAGCAGCAATCCTTCGTAATAATAATCCACTCCACGACGGCTGTTTCGCCAAGCTCTGGGAGAAGCATAAGTCAATTGCACGGCGGTGGCGGTGTCTTCCAAAGGCCGCCATTTGCGACCCGATTGATTCTCCATTTCGGCGGCAACGACGGCGACTGACTCGCGGAAATTTTCCGGCGTCCACAGTCCGCTGCGCGTCGGCAAAACTTTGCCCAGATACTCCGTCAGTCCCTCGTAGACCCAGAGCAAATTCCCTTTCATCGGCTGCTCGAAATCCGGTGTGGCGAGACCGGCAGGGCGGCGGTATTTGCCGTTCCATGAATGTGTATATTCGTGTCCCAGCAAATCGCCCAGATCAATTAACTCGCCCGGATCGCTCAAGGCATGTTCGCCGACTCCGTCTTCGCTCGATTCGTGATGCTCCAAACCTTCGCTTCCGCCGTAGTCGCTCAAGGTGACCAGAAAGCGATAGCTGCCGTAGTGTCTCGCGCCGAACAATTCGTTTGCCTCGGTGATGAGATGCTGAAAGCCTGTGAGCGTTTGCGGCTTTGCTTCGAGCGCGGCGGGAGTGTCGGCGGCGATGTCCATTTCATGCGGCACAGCGCCGACGGAAGGAAGTTGAATTTTTCGGAAGTTGGCTCCGATGATCGCCGGAGAATCCACTAATCCGGTCAGCGAAACTTCCTTGAACTCGACATCGTTCGCCGTCTCGCGCGCGAGTGGCAACGCCGTCGCATACTTCCATCCGGCGGGCAGTTTCAATGTCGCTGTAACGCGCACGGCATCGCTCATAGAGCCTTGCGGGTAAAGAATCAGACGGTTCCATTTAATGCGTGCAAGGCGTGCGGTCATCGTCGTGCCCGGCTGCGAAACATCGTCGAAGACGGCTTCGATCTCATTCACGCCGGGCGGAATCTCGCAGTGAAAAGCGAACATCTCCACATCGTCGCGCCGCCAAGAAATGTCTTTGCCTCCCGCGCTCAAGCGCAGTCCGACAAGATCATTGATCGTGCCTGTCGGAGTATGTTCGCCGGGAATCCATTTCGGATAAAACAAGGTGAGCGGCCCCGGCTTGACGGGAATAATCAGCCTCGCGCGAAGGATGTTGCGCGGCGCGCCCGTCGCGTCCACGCTTAACTTCATGCCCGGTATACCTTGAGCCTGCGCTCTCGTCGCGCCCGACATAAAAAGCAGCAATAGTAGCGACGAAAGAAAAGCGAATCTGCGATACATATTTTTCAGCCTCGATGTTTAGATTATCGTTTCAGCGATAACAATTAAGCGGATAACGCGATGCAAGTACACATCCGATTCCATCAGGCTAATAAAGCACCGTTGATCTGTCAATAAACAATCAGGCCACAGTGGATTCAATGCGGCGGCTCTTTTTTCCAGAAGCATGACAAGGCGGACAAACGCGAAAGCACCGCACGCTCCTCGCCAAACGTGCGGTGCCTCGCTTTCTGCCAAGCGTTTAGCCTCGCCGGTTTTACCGGCAACGCGGCATAGCAGATTCCTTGTTACTGCCCGATGCTGCCGCAAACCTGATCGGTGCGTGTCACAACCGGACTGAAGCGCAGTTGATATTCTGCGCTGGTGATAAACGCACACACCATCGAGCGGTAATTGTTCGGCACTCTGTTATTCAAAACATCGAGCCAGAATTGATAGCCGCCCGTGTCCGGGTCGCGCCGCAGATAGCCGAAGTATTGCATCAGCACAAACGCCCGATTGTATTCGGCAGCTTGGAATGCCTTTGCATCCACCACCGCGCGAATCACTTGAGCGCGTGTCCCGCCCGCCTGCAATTGATTGATGAAGGTTTGCCGATTGCCCGTTAAATCGACAGTGCTTGTTTGCTTAACAGTCTGTAGCAATGCGTCAACGAACTGCTCGGCTGAAAGAGTGGACGGATATTTGGCGAGAAACTCCGGCCTTTGTGTCCAACTATCGGCAAACGCGGCTTTGCTTGCTTCCAGATTTGCGCCGCCGATGACGCGGCTTCTGTCCTGCGTAAACTCCGCATAGTTTGGCTGACGTCCGAGGCTTCCCTTGTAGAAGCGATAAACGAATGAGCCTGTGTCTTGAAACTCCTGTTCGATGAAGAAGGCGGCGGAGACTGTGACTCGCCTTGAGTTGATGCACTGCGCATCGCTGTTCGGACAGTTTGTAATCAAACCCGTCCAGTAATCGAAGCCGCCCGTGTCCGGTTCACGATTGAGGAAATCGAGGTACTGCTGGCGAACGAAGAAGCGTGGGTCGTCAATCGAGTTTTGCAGCGATGACGCAACGACCGTGGTTGTCGCTTCCGCCGCTGTCTTGGCTGACTCGACGTTGTTGGCCTTATCGCGCGCCACGCTGTAGAAGCTGTAAGTCTTGCCGGGCTGCCCGGCAAATAAGCCCGACGTGTCTGTTGTGCCGTCCCGCCAGATGGTGAACGCGCCGCCATTCTCTGAAACATAGATCGTATAAGTGTCTATGCCCGAGCCTGTGTCCGTGCCGCTCCATTTGACGTTAAAGACGATGGATGGCTGCGAAGCGTTGAGCGCGGTGACGCGACTGACGGGCAGCGAGTTGTCAATCGTGTTGAGATACTCGTTGGTGTCGAGCGCCGCGTTCACATCGAAGACGATGCGCGCTTTGTTGCGTATCTCTGCGCCGGTCTGTAAATCCTTCGGCTGGATGGTAAAGACGACGCTGCCTTCGCCTTGCGTGCCGTTTATGTTCGGCGGCAAGAATCCGGCGAGCGCGTCGGTGGTCGGCTTCATCGTCGCCGGATCGAGCGAGGTGAACCGCCACGTCACAATTCCGGTTGCCGCGTCAAGCCCGGCGTCAATGTTGACGAGCAGGTTATTCGCCGGGCGCAGGTCAACAGTTGTATTGAAGGTTTTGGCTCCGTTGGGCGGCGTCACCAGTGTGTTGCCGAAGCCGATGACGCCGAGACTGAAGGTTGATAAGTCGAGCTTCGACGCATCGAGTTGGTCTGTGACGACGACTGTTTGCGCGGGCGCGGTGGCGTCCGGTTTGTTCTCGAACATGATGTCGTAGGGAAGCGGCGGCTTGCCGGAGATGAAATGCGCGTCGCCCGCTCCCCGCGAGCCGATTTTCTCGTTCGGGTCACGCGATTGAACCCTATGGATAAGGAAATCTCCATAGTCTTGCTCGCAGGTGTTGGTAGTTGCATATAAATTCGCCCCACAACCTACCAAATTAGAGACGAGGCCGACGACCGGTATCACGCTTGACGCGCATGAAGCGAGGCTCGCACTGCCTCCCAAGAGTTGTGCAAACGAGAGCGGGTCACTTGCCGAGCCGGAAGTGCCATTGAGAGCCAACTCAACATCAAGTTGCACAATGTTCTGAAGCAAACTTAAACCGGCCCTGATGCAAGGCTCACCGGGAATAAAGCCGAGGGCGCAACCCACAACCGACTGAAACAAGGAGTTCAAACAATCCAGCCCTTGTGCACTACCCACGAAGCTGTTCTTGTGAAATTGGATGCTCGATCCCGGTGTCTTTGAGAAAGATTGATGCGCCATGCTTTTCGCCGTCGTCGCAGGCGATGCGTTGGCGGGTTCAAGCAGCGGCGCAGTGATAACAGCACGAAGACTGAAGTCCTGCGTCGAGTTTTCGCGCACCTGCGGAAAGCGCAGCGTGAACCGTAAGTAGTTTTTGCTTCCGGCGGGTATAACCGGCAGCAACAGCGGTATCACTGCTCCATTCTCGGTTTTGACGACGAACGGTATATCCCTGATCGACGCCGGAATGTCAGGATGGTTCGGCACGTCCAAGGGTGACACGACGTTGAAGTTGAGAATCACTTCGGCATCGCGCGGGATGCCCATGATCCACAGCGGAACGCCATATGCATCGGTGTTGCCGTAGTTGGAGTATTCCACCGTGTAGGTCTGGCTTTGGCCTCCTCTAATGGCGCTGCGCCCGAGGATGTTGACGGCCAATCCGCCACGCTTGTCCGCTTCGATGATGAAGGCCGGGAATTCAGGTGTCGTGCCGGATTGCCTCGTCGTGTTGTCGGGATTCGTGACGACGACCGTCCACGCGCCCGCCTGCTGGCCGATCAGATCAAAGCGCGCCGTTACGGAAGCGCCGCCGGGGGCGACGACGACGGCCTCGCCCACGATGTCGCTTTGTCCGGCGCGCACGAGTTTCACCGCCGCGCCCTGTTTGATGTTCTTGCCTGTAATGGTCGCCGTCACGATGCCTTGATTGCTGCCTCTTTGCGGCGTCATCGAGGTCAAACTGAAGGCAGTTAATGAGTCGTCGCGGATCGTGACCGTTGCGGAGTTGCTTTGCGATTCGGTGAGATACTTGCCCGCCGGATCATTTTGCAGCGTCAGCACAACGGTTTTGTCGCCCTTGGTGGATGAATTGAGGGGACGCACACGGATTTGAACCGAAGCTCGATTCGTCGTGACGGTGTTGCCCGTGACGGTGTTGCCCGCCGCGTCAACAAGCGCGTAGTCCACGTCGCGCTGCGCCGTGCCGCCTGTCCCAAACGTAAAGGTGACGCTGCCTGTGTTCGCCGTCGCATCGCCGCCGCGCGTGACGGTAAAGATGCCGTCGTTAGCGGATACTCCTGTACCCGATCTATACGTCTCCGGCGTCGTCGCCTTCACCGTGAGCAATTGTTTATTGTAATTTTGCACAAGGGTGCAGCCGATCAATCCGGCGTTCTCCGCGCAGAAGGTGACGGAGCCATTACTGCTTGTGCCCGTCAGCACTCCGTTGGCGTTGACGGTCGGAGTGAAATAATCTCCGCTGCATGGATGGGCGCTGTCGCAGACGGTGCCTGTGCTCAAGAATGAATCGAAGAATCTGGCATACGAAGCGGCGCGGGCGATAACGTTGCCCTGCGCGTCTAAAAGCATCGGCAACAATTGCGCCGTCTGGTTTTGATTGACCGAGACGGGATTCGGCTTGAGGACAAGCTGAACGGGAGTCGGGATGGGTGCGCCCGCCGACCACCATTTCGCGTCCTGGTAGCCGCCGAGCGTGCTGCTGGTGCCGATAGTGTGGGCATTGCTGCCGTCAATGTTGGCGATTCTGATTTCGTTGTTGGGGTTGGCGTTGGCGTTGTAGCTGCCGTACACGAGTTGTTGCCCGTCCGGTGAAATCCGCGCGCATCCGGGAGTCCGGTAACACAGCTCGCGCGTCCCGTCGCCGTTATAGTTACCCGTATTATCTCCGCCTATCAAAGCCTGCGAGGTTAGTGTGCCGCGCATCCCGCCGCTTGGATTGAACACGCCGTAATAGACCGCCACCGGGTCGCTGACAAAGCCACTGAATACATTGCGTGTATCAACGGAGGCGATGATGGTATCGCCCGTCGGCGACCAATCCAGCACCACGCCATACAGACCGCCGATTCGCGGATACCCGGCGGTATCGTAGTTGGAGATGGCTTTGTCCTTGTCCGCCTTCCGGGAGAAGTTAGCGCCATGATAAGGGTCTGTGTCCCGGTAGGGAAGAACACTGATGGCGACCAGCGTGCCGTCATTCGCACTGTCAACGCTGAAGATGCGGAGCATTCCTTCCAGCGATTCATAGTCGGCGAAAAACTCTTTGTTGTTCACGTCACTTCCCGCACGGCGATACTTGCGGTCACAGCGTGCGACAACGCTCGTGCTGTCGGGACTCCACGCCACCGCGTAAGCCTTGCTGCTTGCCATCGTGCCGTTGTTGGCGATTTGAAACGTCTGTTTCGCCGACACCTGATGCAGATTCGTGCCGTCAACGTTGACGACATAGACTTCTTCGCCCAGCTTTTGCCCGTTGGCGGCAAGCGGATAATTAGCGCGCCCGGAGATAAAAGCGACCTTCGTGCCGTCGGGCGAGATGACGGGCGACGAATCATTTTGATCGTCGCCAACGGTTAAGTCGGGAGCGGAAGTTATCTGGCGAATGTTGGTGCCGTCGCCGTTCATCACGAAGATGCGCGTCTGGCTGCACGGAACGGGCGTATTGAAATCGCCGCACCCGGCAAAGGCGATCATGCCCGTTTGCTTCGACTGCGACGGATGACGGAAGAAGCTGCCGTATTTCAACGTGGTCAGGCTAATAGGATTCGTGCCGTCCGTATTGTATGCGCCGATAGCGAAACCATTGGCATTGCCGATATTGTTAAGAATGCGTCCGGGCATCGAAGGTGTTGCTGTTGTTCCCTGCGCTTCGACTCTGATGAGGCGCGAGTTGACGGCGTACAGCCCGCAGCCAGCGAGCAACAAAAAGGCGACGAGGATGCCGCGCACATAATTGTTTAGTGTTCCGCGTTTGATAAAGGGCGAGGTATAGGCTTTCATGGTTGTTGCTCCTTGCAATGACTCGGTTCGTTAACTCAATTCGTTGGTCTAGATATTCGTGCGGACAGGCGGGACACCGCCGCCCGCTCCGTCATTTCTGTCACGCGCAATTTCTCTTCTACCTACATAACGCGCAAAGCAGCGGCGAAATCCCGCACGCTGCGGAAATGTTTTTTCAGTAACCCGCGCTTTCGGTGTATGCTTCCGCGCAACTCGAATCTTCGTGGGAGATGATTTGTGAACGACTCCGCCTCGATTGATGTCACAGAGATTCTTCAGGATTGGAACGGAAGCAATGACGCGCCCGCGCGTTTAATGCCGTTCGTTTATGATGAACTGCGCCGCCTTGCTGCAAACTATCTGCGCCGCGAACGCTCCGACCACACGTTGCAGCCGACGGCGCTCGTCCACGAAGCCTACCTGCGCCTGATCGATCAAAGCCGCGTCGAGTGGCAAAACCGCGCGCACTTTTATTCAATCGCCGCGCAGATGATGCGCCGCATTTTGATTGACCACGCCAGAGCGCACGCATCGGAGAAACGCGGCGGCCACGAACGGCGCTTATCGCTCGACGAAGCCGCTATCTTGCCGCAGGAACGCGCCGCAGATTTGATTGCCCTCGATGATGCTCTCAAACAATTGGCCGCAACGGATGAGCGCAAAAGCCGTGTCGTCGAATTGCGTTTCTTCGGCGGATTGAGCGTTAAGGAAATAGCAGAAGTGTTGGGTGTTCATCCGGCAACCGTCGAGCGCGATTGGACAGTTGCCAAAGCATGGCTCTATCGTGAATTGAGCGCCGGAAACACGGCACAGGAGCAATGAATTGAGTGAGGCATGGCACAGAATCGAGGAAGTATTCGTCGCCGCGCTCGAACACGAATCGTTCAAGCGCGATAAGTTTTTGGACGAAGCGTGCGGTGACGATAAACCCTTGCGCGCCGAAGTGGACTCGCTCCTCGCTTCGCACGAACATGCGCGCGACTTTATCGAAGCTCCGGCAGTTGCGTTTGTCCACGAACTTTTGACGGGCGAATTGACGGGCAGCGATGAAGAGGCTGCCGTCGCATCGTCGTTGAGTGGACAGCGCGTCGGCAATTACGCCATCGAGCGCGAGATCGGGCGCGGCGGCATGGGCACTGTTTATCTCGCGCATCGCGCCGACGATCAATACAAAAAGCTGGTCGCCATCAAAATTGTGCGGCGCGGCATGGACACGGACGACATCGTGCGCCGCTTTCGCAACGAGCGACAAATCTTAGCCTCGCTCGAACATCCGAATATCGCAAGGCTTTTAGACGGCGGCACGACCGGAGACGGCGTGCCTTACATCGTCATGGAATACGTCGAAGGCGTTGCCATCACGAACTACTGCGACGAGCATCGCTTGAAAACCAATGAGCGCCTGCAACTGTTCCGTACCGTCTGTGCTGCCGTTCAATATGCGCACCAGAACTTGGTCGTCCACCGCGATCTTAAACCGTCGAACATTTTTATCACGGCAGACGGCACGCCGAAGCTTCTCGATTTCGGCATCGCCAAACTCCTGACCCCCGAATTCGCTGCCGGAACTTCCGAACACACGCTCACCGAATTGCGCATACTGACGCCCGACTATGCGAGTCCCGAACAAGTGCGCGGCCAAACATTGACGACGACGAGCGACGTTTACAGTCTCGGCGTCGTGCTCTATGAACTTCTGGCCGGACATCGCCCGTATCACCTGATTAACCGCGCGCCGCATGAACTCGCACGCGTCGTCTGCGAGCAGGAACCGGCGAAGCCGAGCACTGCCGCCGCGAGCGTCGAAATCTTAACGCGCGGCGACGACACCAAACCGCAGACTACAATCACACCGGAAACCGTCAGCCGCGCGCGCGACACGCAGCCGGACAAACTGCGCCGCAGTTTGTCCGGTGATCTGGATAACATCATCTTGATGGCGCTACGGAAGGAACCGCAACGCCGCTATGAATCGGCGGCGCAACTTTCGACGGACATCCAAAGACATCTGGACGGTTTGCCCGTCATTGCGCGCAAGGATACATTCCAATATCGCAGCCAGAAGTTCATCAACCGGCACAGGGCGGGAGTCGCCGCCGCGTCCTTAATTTTATTGACACTCGTCACGGCGCTGGTCATCACTTTCTGGCAATCGCGCATCGCCGCACGCCAACGCGACAAGGCGCGCGTCGAAGCAGCGAAAGCCGCACGCATCAACGCTTTTCTGCAAAACATTCTCGGTTTTTCTAATCCGTCGTGGCTTTCGCCAAATCCCAAAAGAAACCATGAGGCGACCATTGCCGATGCGCTTGACGAGGCCGGGCGGCGCGCGGAAAGCGAACTCGCAGACCAGCCTGAAGTGCTGGCGGCGGTGCGGTTCACTATCGGCGTTACCTATAGAGCGCAGAGCCGCTTTAAGGAAGCCGAGCCACACTTGCAGGCCGCTTTGAACATTCGACGGAGAGTTCTCGGCGCAGAGCATCAAGACACGGCGCAGAGTATGGTCGGTCTGGCAGAGTTGTACCATTTGCAGGGTAAATACGCGGAGGCCGAATCACTTTACCGCGAGGCTCTCGCTGTTTACCGCCGCGAGCAGGCTGCGGGCACTGTGGATGCAAAGTGGTTTGCGATAGACCTCAACAATCTAGGACTCTTACAGCAGATGCGAGGAAACCCGGCGGCGGCTGAACCGTTTCTGCGCGAAGCGATGGCGATTAGCGAAAAAACTTTTACGGGCGGGGATCGGGCAACCTTCGGCATTATGTATGGCAACCTTGCTAACGCGCGTCGGGATCAGGGCGATTTGGATGGAGCAATAGCCTATTATCAAAAGTCGCTGGAAGAAAATCGCCGACTGCCAGGCCCGCCACGATATGAGATGAGCGTCGGTCTCAATAATCTTGCGGCCATCCTGACGCTCAAAGGCGAGTCTGGGCGGGCGGAATCTTTGGCGCGCGAAGCGCTCGATATTGACCGCAATAATCTTGGCGAGTCGCATCAATACACGGCTTACCCATTGATTACCCTTGCGGACAATGACTACCGGCGCGGCGACTATCCTAAGGCTAAAGAGGAAATAGATCACGCGCTGGACATTCAGCAGCGTGCGCTGCCTGAAGCACACATAGACTTCGGGCGCTCATGGGTTATCTTAGGAAAGATTTTAACTGCGCTGGGCGAGTCCGCGCGTGGTGAACAATACCTTCGTCGCGCGCTGGAGGTGCGAAGCCGCGTCTTGTTTGCCGGACACCCTATGATTCTCGAAGCACAGGGTGCGCTCGGCGAATGTTTGACCACACAAGAACGCTACGCCGAAGCCGAATCGCTGCTCAATGAGAGCTACGCCGCGCTCAAATCACATCTCGGACAAGGCGATCCGCGAACGACGGAAGCAGCACGGCGGCTTGCGCGCCTCTATGATGCATGGCACAAACCGGAGCAGGCGGCGCAGTACCGCGCAATGTTATGACTTCGCCCGTCCACCGCTTCGCTCGACAGCCGTTTGCAAATGCAAGCCGCATATTCCTTTCGTTTCAGGAATAATTCGATGTTTGCTCCGCTGCTTGTTTGATGGTACGCAATGCTTCCCTGCGCACGAGGCCGCTGAAGGGTTTGATAAAAGCCCAGTAAAATTTGAAGCTTCGACGGCTCGCCGCATCCAGACAGATCACTCGCGTTTCCGTCGTTAATCGCGTGACATTTTCTCCGAGCGGTTCGAGCGAAAAGTTCCACACCGCTTTAGCGTAGCCTTTTCTATTGAACGAGCGAAAGCTGTTTGCATCGACAGTTTGAAGCTCGCCGGAGAGTGACCAGAAACGTCCCACCAGACCGAGCACTAATTCCCTGTCCGGCACTTCCGCCAGCAGCACAAACCCTCTCTTAAGCAGTCCATCCAACGTCAGACATTCGAGAGGCATTCCGCGCAGGCGAAACAGCGTGCGAACAATCGCCGAGCGGCTTAAATCCAACTTGCGAATTGCCGCATACACGTTCTTCGCAGGAGCATATACTTTCGTTTCATGCCGCGCGGCGACATCGTATCGAGGCGCAAATAAATCGAGCCGTGAGATTGTCCATGAATCAGTTAGTGCTTCAGTTTCTTTCAGACTCATACGAATCAATGCTCATGTATGCGCGCAATTGATTGCCGTCGGCGGTGTAAAGCAGATTGGTCGCTTCGTCGGCGATGAAGGAAGCGTCTGGATCGCTGACACGTATGGCGCGCTCTGTGCGGCCTGTGTTGACGTTGACACCTGCGAGTCCGCGCCCGCCGCCCGCGCGCCCCGTTAAATCCGTGTAGAAATACATGTATGAGCCGCGCAGTGCGGCGAGCCTGCGGCGGCGCAAGAGATATGCCGAAAGCCTGTCGAGCTGTTGCGCCGGATCGAGCCGGTCAAGCAAGCGTTCTTCCACATTCGACGCGGACGGGCGCGCGGCAGAGGCAGCACGTCGCGCGATGTCGGATGTCACACGCGAACGAATTGCCGAAGCCGTCGGCACAGCAGTTGGAATCGAAGACGCGGCAGACGAAAGGGATGACGCGGCTCCCGCGGCTTGCCGCACGCGCGCGAGTGCGCCGAAGGATGTGAACTGCGCGGTGATTTGTCGCTGTGCCGCGCTTGTCGCAAGACTCTGCAAATTCGGCAAAGCGGCGCGCGCCGCTTCAAGCCCGCCAGACCAACGCAGCCCAACGGCAGCCGCCTGCGCCAATCGCACGCCGCGAAAAGCAGATGTCGCCACGCTGCCATAGCGAAAATAAACGGAGGCGGCGCGTAGTGCAATCGCCGCCGTGATACGCAAAACTCCACGACCCGGCGGATTGTGTCTCGCACGCCAGACGTTGCCGATGCTGCCTCTTTCGCCCGTGCCGACAGCATCGAAGGCAGCGAGTTCGTTGCGCCCGCCGACGACAGCTTCATTGCGCTCGTTGAGAAGAAGAAAAGCGGCGTTGTCGATTTTGTGGGAAACCTTGGCGCGTCGTTTTCCGCTCTGCGCGTCGAGGCTGATAAGGTCGTCGCGGTCTGCCACAAGGACAGTCGCGGAATCAAGGAGCGCGAAGTTGGTGATGCCTTTGTCCGCGCCTTTGTAGCGCCAGAGAATCTTGCCTGTCTGTGCGTTAATGGCGCTGACGCCGTAAGGCCCGCGCTCGATTGTTTCGCCGTCGCGCAGGCGCGTGAATTGCCCGCCCGTTCGCGCGTACAAAACATCGCCCGCGAGAATTAATTCCGGCGTCTCACCCAAATCCTTCGCTTCCCAAGCAATCTCTCCCGTCTCGCGCGAGAGCGCACGGACATGCCCGCGCCCCGAAGCGTAAATGAATTGATCGCCCACTACCGGATCGGCTTCCGTGAGCGCGAGGCCTTCTTCATTGATGCGGAAACGCTCGCGCGATTGCTGCTTGCCTGTCCCGGCATCGAATGAAGTAAATCCTTCGTAGAAAACATAAAGCCGATGGTCGAGAAAAAGCGGCGGGTGATAATTGTCAAGCGTGTAATTCGTTTCGTCTGCTTCCCTTTCGCTCCAACTGGCGGGCATCATTTCGATGTCCGTTGACAACTCGTGCTTCCAACGCTCGTCGCCCGTCGCCAGATCAAAAACGTGTATGACGGGCTTGCGTTTGAAGTTTTCGCGCGCACGTCCCTTCGCATCGCGCACGAACGTCACGGCAAGCAGTCCGTCGTTGTTATCACCATTTTTATCAATCGCCATTTGCATGACGCTGCCGCGCACTTTGTCTGTTTGCCAGACGGCATCGCCCGTCAGTGTGTCCGTCGCTTCGACGCGCGTGCGATCACCTTTTTGAAAACAGAGCAGCACGATGTCTGTGCCGGGAACGGCGGCGACATCCGTTTCGTCGAGCCGCGCGTCCTTGCGCCGCCAAAGGATTTCACCGCTCGCGCCGTCAATCGCGTACAGGGATTTTTCCGTGCCGACGAGTATTACGCCGAGTTCCGTCATTTGATAAAAGCGCGCGGGACGATCAAGCCTTGCCGCCCACGCTGGCGCTTCGTCAGCGCGCGCAGTAGCGGTAGTAAAGGCAAAAGCGCAGAGCATCAAACAACTCGTCGCCGCTAACGTGATGAGGCGCAAACTGTTTTTCATCTTCAACGAATGAATCGACATTTATTTTGTCACTCGGCGAGCAGCTTTCGGATCGCGTCTTCTGTTTCTTTATACATGCCTTCGCCGACGTGCGTGAAGCGTATGCGCCCCTGTTTGTCGAGCAGCACAACAGTCGGCCATGCTTCCATCTCGAAGGCGTCCCACAATTGATGCCCGTTATCCGTTACGACAGGATAATGCACGCCGAGCGCGCTCGCTTGCGTGCGGACATTCGCCAGAACTTTATCGCTTTCCATCATCGGCGAGTGGATGCCGATAACCGTCAGGCCGCGTTTACGAAAACGCGCGTCGAGCCGACTGAGTTCCGGCAAAGCATTGCGGCAATACGGGCAGCGGTAACTCCAGAAATCCAGCAGCACGACGCGCCCGCGCAAGGATTCGAGCATCAGCGGTGCGGAGTTAATCCACGTGCCGCTACTTGCAAGCGGCGGCGCAGGCGCGGCATCGCTCGCATTAACGAGCGTATCACGCCGCGCGTCGTAAACTTTGACTGCGCCTGCATCCCTGCCCTGCTGCCGAATCTCTGCCATTGCCGCGCGATTAAATTCCGTGCTGCGTGGTGACTCATTCGTTGAAAAAGAAAAAGCGGCGAGGATGCCGATCAGCGCCGCATACATCAAACTGAATTTGTTCCATGTCATAATCGCTTTAGAGTGCGTATTCGCGTATCATCGTTGCCAGCAGAAAGCTCTCTTCGATTAAAAAAGCGCCCGTGCTGTGTGACGCAATGTGCCCGACGGCGAGCGCGCATGTGCGTTGCGGCTTGCAAAACAAGCGCGCTCTTTGCTAAACCTCAAGTTGCGCTCTCTCGCTATCAAAGTTTTTCGTTTCAGAGGAGATTTATGACATTTAGAAATTCTATCGTTAAGACGCTGGCGAGCCTTTTGCTCATCACGTGTTTCGGCACCGCGACAATTCTCGCAGACACAATTCGTTTGAAGGACGGGACAGTGATTCGCGGCGAAATCGTCGGCTTTCGTGATCAACAATTCACGGTGCTGATCGGCGCAGGCGCGCGCGGACGCCGCAGCCGCATTATGCTTTATATGGAAGACGTTGACAGCATCGAATTCGATTCGACGGCGGCTGGTGCGCGACAAAGCGGCAATGATAATTCTGCGGGCAACGATGTGAGCATCGGCAACGGCAACAGTAATGTGGGAGCCAGCACCACGACCACACAAACAACGACTACTGCGCGACAGAGCGGCAACACATTTCCCCCTGACTCCGGCACAAACGCGAACACAGCGCCGCAGCAACAGCAAGATGAGCGTGTCACCTCTTTGCCATCGAGAACGCAGAGCGCGCCCACTTTCTTTCAAATCAACACGCGCGTGCGCGCGGACAATTCGACGAACGGCTGGACGAACAGCGGGCTTGTCGTGCGGCGCGGCCAGCGCATTCGCATCAACGCATCAGGCCGCGTCTCGCTCGGACAGGGACGCTATTCGACGCCCGCCGGATTGCCGACCTTGCCAGACCGCGACAAGCTAATGCGCAATGAGCCGACAGGCGTCTTGATCGCCGTCATCGGCGACAACAACGACGACTTTATTAACGTCGGGCGCAGCCGCGAATTCACAGCGCAACGCGAAGGCGTGCTTTTCTTAGGTGTCAACGAAGGCAATCTGGCAGACAATTCGGGCACATACGATGTAGTTATCGAAGCCGAAGCGACAACGGGCGCGTCAACGACCGCGCCTTAATAGACTGTCTGCGATTAACAGTCCGTCATTTGCTCGACAGGCGAACGGATCGGGACGGCGGCGCATCATAAAAACAGATTCCGTGAAAAGTCGTATATGCTTGGCGGCGCGCGCCCTCTGATGATGTTGGCAAGCGCGCGTCCGTCAAGTCTTTCCTTTTGATGTTTTTCGCTTCGTAAGGTATCACCGCATGAAACCCATAATCTCGCCGCGCCGCCTCCTACGCGTCTCTCTACACTCCTTCATCGCGTTTGTTTTGTTCGGGCAGATGATACAGCCGGACGCCTTCAAAGTTTTCGCGCAGTCGCGCCGCCAGCCGCCCGCCACACAGCAGAAAAAGAACAAGCGCCCGGATGAAACCAAACAGGGCGGCAGCAGCAAGGACGAAGAAACACCGCAGGACGTTATCAATAAGCCGCAGGACGCCGAAACGATTACGATCACGTCCTCGCTCGTCAACGTCGATGCGGTGGTTTACAACAAAAAGACAGGCCGGATTGTCACCGGCCTCAAAAAGGAAAACTTCACTTTGTTCGAGGACGGCGAGCAACGCGATATTACTAATTTTTCCACGCCCGAAGCGCCGATCACCGTCACGATGCTGCTCGAATACAGCAAACTCCTCGAAGCTTATACCGGCGACCGATTCACTCCGCAACGCTACGAAGTCTTGCGCCCGATGGTGATGTTTCTCTCGCAGTTTGTAAAACCGCCCGATGATTTCGTTTCCGTTGTCGCCTACGACATGCGCCCGACGCCGCTCACCGATTTCACGAATGATCCGACGCGCATACGGCAAGTGATAGACCTTTTGCTCAGAAATTATCCGGCGTCGCGCGAAGCCAATTTATTCGACGCGTTGAAATTCACGCTCGTCGGCGGGCGCGGCGATTCCGTAGTGCTGGAAAACTCTAAAGCGGAAAAATCCGATTACGCAGGATTGTCGTCTTTGAAAGGCCGCCGCACAGCGATGGTACTGGTCTGCTCCGGCATCGATACGTTCAGCAAGATCAACTACGATCAAGCGCGCAAGGTCGCACAGAATGCCGGTGTGCCCATCTATATCATCGGCACCGGAAACCTGTTTTTCAAAAAATACGGCGACGATCTCGATTCAACTGATGGATTGCTCGGACAGCCCGGCAGATTAACTTTTTTACAGGCACAGAACGCGCTTAAAACTTTCGCGAAGGAAACGGGCGGCGAATACTTCCCTGTCACGTTCGAGGGCGAATTGCCGAAGGTGCTTAGCAGCATCAACGCTCTACTGCGCAACCAGTACAGCCTCGGCTTTAATCCCGGCGAACGGCGCGATGGCAAACAACACAAACTCCTCGTCAAAGTCGATGTGGACGGCGACGGCAAGCCCGACGATAAGGAGTTCGTCGTCAAAAGCCGCCCGTTCTACAACGCGCCGAAAAGCTGAACCAAGCAACTCACGCTGTTATGCAAAAAGAGAGAAGACGCACATTGTCTTCTCTCTTTTTTGCTGAAGGGCTGCGATCATAGCGGCAGCGGCTCGTCTGTTTCTACCGCAGTTCAAACTCCGTGCAGACGCAAACGAAACTCGTCATTGAAGGCGTGAATCTCCGCGCGCTTGCCGGAGAATGCACGCGCCTCGCGCAACAGCATGGACAGCCCGCCGCGCGGCAAATCCGGCAATTCGTAAGCAGGGCTGATAAGCATCGCCTTCAATTGCGGGTTAATGCTCTGCGGCACGCCGTAGCGAATCGCTTTTAGCGCCACGGGCGCAAACCCGCTTGTCCGACGCGGGTTAACGATTTCTATCGCCCGATCAAAAACATGCAGTCTGGTCAAATGATCGCGCAGCGCCAAATCTCTGTGCGCCAGCGCGTTCGCAACGGCTTCACGAACCGCACCGCCGGAGTAATTAGCGCGTGGCGCGGCGATGCCTTCCAACGCCGAATCGTCGGCAGCGCTTCCGGGAAAACTGCGCGGGCGTGCCTTCCACAAATCGCAGTAACGCGCGATGAAGCGCAGCGTTGATTCATAAAGCGTAGAGAGATTGCCCGCGAGCTGCGCGCGCTCGATAACGGGCGACTGCACTGTGTCTCCGGCGAAGCGCGTCGCAGTGATGGAAGCGCGCGGCAAAAGTTCCGCAACGCGCTCGTCACGCCCGAACAGCAGCAAGCCAGCGACAGTCGGCGCGAAGCGATTTCCGTCGTTCGCCGCAAGCAACAAATCGCGCTCCAGCAGTTCGCCCGTCGGATAGTTCACAATGCTTTTTTCTTCGAGCGCGTCGCCCTCGAAGAAGCGCGCGAAACTCCACAAATGCGCTTCGTCTATGTCATCTATCAGCGCGTCCGGCACAGGCACGTTTTCAAAACGAAGCGGGCGCGCTTCATCCATCAGCGCAGATAATTCCTCACGCGTTGCTTCGCGCTTTTCCGAGCCGATGCGTATGTAATAACGCCCGTCGCGCGTGCGGTACGGGCGGCGCTTACCTTCTATGTCGAGCGCGACGATGCGGCGTCCGTTGTCGAACGCGATGCGATCAATATATGGCACCAGCGCGGGATAAATTTCTTCGCGGCAGATACGCACGATTTCTTCCTGCACATCGTCGGAATCGTCGAGGCCTTCGACGCGCAGTTGATCGTTGACGCCGAAGACCATTGTGCCGCCGCCCGTGTTGGCGAGCGCGACGATCTCCTGCGCGATTTTTTCCGTGTTCGAGAGTTTGACTTTGAGTTCGAGGAAGGTATCTTCGCCGCCGCGCACAAGACGCATTAGTTCGTCGCGCGAAGTCTGCGGCGTGGGCGAGGAAAAAACGTACTCATCGAAGGAACGTGGCGGAGCGGAATCATGCCGCTGACTATTGCGAAATTTTCGACGAGCCATTTGTGTATTGACGGGGCCCAGCATCATCCCGCCCGGATGCTTCGGCGATTCGTCTCTAAGAAAGATGCGCGCCGTACATCGCTGGATTCAAATTAAATTTTGTTGCGAACTGCTTCAGCCCAACACGCGGCTGTCGTCGTCGCTTCGACCCGTGATCGCTTCGAGAATCTCCAACTCCTGTTCCCGCAAAGCGCGTCCCTGTCTTGTAATCAGCAATCGGTAAAGCATCAAACTGCCGCCCGCAAACACGGTCAGTATAACATATTTGAGAAGCAGGCTTTCGGCGAAGTAAGCAGCGACAATAGCTATGGCAGGCACCAGCGCGCCGCAAAACATAAACGCCATAACCATTATTCCCGCGACGCCCGAACGCGCAATGCGTTTGCCCATTTCAACACGCTGCGGATAGCGCATCGAAAGCCAATTCCCTGCAAGCGCAAAGCCTGTAGCGAAGATTACGAAGCAGAGCACGGCGAACACGACGGCCTCGAACGACAAATAACGAAACAAAATCTCGCTCAATAAAAGTCCCGCCGAGACCATGACAAAGCAAAGCATTGTCATCGCAATGTTTTTGCCGAGCAGGATCGTGCGCCGTTCAATCGGCGCGAGCACCAGCGCGCGCATTCCCGCGCCGTCGTAACCGAAGACATTTGTCGTAAGCCCTGACATGAACATAAAAACGTACAAGGTGACAAGCGCGGCGAGTCCGCCTTCCGCATACAAACGAAAGCCTAAGGCGGCTGTGCCATGCGCGATGCCCCTGCCCGCGTAAGCGAAAATGAACACGACTGAAAACACGGGAGCCATCAACAAGAGCGTGCGCACTTGCGGATTGCGCACCAGATAACGCAATTCCTTGCCGACGATGGCCGCAAGTACAGGCGAAAGAAAAGGAACTTGCCAGCCGCCAATGTGTTCGTTCGCTTCAGCGCTTTTGGCAATCAATCCACTACGCTTTGCCGATGCCTTTGTGTTCCCGCCGCCATCCGCGATGCGAAGTGCGACGCGGTAACAAACGACGACCACGAGCGACGTATAGCCGATGATAAGAATGAGCGAGAGCGCCAGTGTTGCAGCATTACCGGGACGCAAGCCTTCCGTGAGCGCGACGGCAACCGCGCCGGGCGGCGTCAAGCGCAAGGCTTGCGGGAGGTCTATGTGGCTGGCGAAATTCTGCATCGCCATGCGCTGAAAAAGCGGGCCGAGCACTGCGCCCGCGAGTCCGCCGACACAGCCGATAATCGCAATCAAAGCTTCACCGCGCGTTCGCTTGCGCTGCATTAAAGAGCCGACGAGCGTCGCAATCATTTTCGAGAGCGCCACGCCGAGCACGCTCGCGCACACGGCGCACACGAGCGCCGGTAAAACATTTCCGCTGGCGAGGCCAGCGCCGAGTGAGATGGCGAACACGACCGGCACGGCGAAAATCGAAGCCAGCGAAGTAAGCTCGCTCAACAAATCAATCGCAAAAAGTTTCTTTAAGCTGATCGGATAAAGCAGCAGCCGTCCGGGATCGAACGCGCCGCCGCCGCCGAAGTTCAAAGGCAGCGTTATCCACGTCAAATAAACGAACGACATGATGCCGAACAACACGAGCAGCGCAGGCGTCGCTCCCTCTTCGCCATTATTACTTACAGACACGTAAGCAAACACGCCGAGGCCGCCCGCCACAAGCAGCGCCAAGCCGAGCGCCGCCAATGTTCCAAGCAGCGATGCCGCGCGATTCGCCGCTCCCTTGCGCGACTTCATAGCGCTGCGAAACAGCGTCCACTTTAACCAAATGAGCGTGCCTAGTTGCGACATGAGAATTACGATGCTTCGCTTTCAGAAAAAGAAACTTGCGGACTGCCTGCATGTATAATCCAGACGCGGCGGCGACGCAAGACGGTACAGCTTTAACATGCCGCGCTATCGCATGTTCGCAGCGCATGTTTACGCTATCACATGTTTGATCGTTAGCTTTTCCCCGCTCGATTTATTTATCCATCGTGACACCTGAAACTTTCGCCAATAGTCAAAGCGCTTACGTTTGCCTCGGCTCGAACTTGGGCGACCGCGCCGGGAATCTGCTGCTCGCCGTGCGCGGCATGATGAACACAGGACTCCACGTCGCGCGGCTCTCGTCCGTTTACGAAACGCAACCCGTAGACGTGATAGACCAGCCGCTCTTTCTCAACATGGTCGCCGAACTCTCCGGCACAATGTTGCCGTCGCCCGAACAACTGCTCGCCAGACTGCTGCGCGTCGAATATGCACTCGGACGCCGCCGCAACGCACACACCATACGCGGCGGCGCGCGCATTATAGACTTAGACTTGCTGCTCTACGGCGACACGCAAAGCGACACAGAGTTTCTTCAACTCCCGCACCCGCGCCTGCACCTGCGCCGCTTCGTCCTCACAACGCTCGCCGAACTCGCCCCGCATCTTTTGCACCCGAAGCTTCACAAAACCATCCGTGAATTACTCGCCACAACGCCGGATCGCTCTGCCGTCACGCGCTGGCAAGCGAGATAAAGACAAGTATTCAGGAGTCAGGAATCAGGAGACAGAATAGAGCAAGAAAGACGGAGAGCGATCAGCACTATTGTAATAACACGCACACCCAACGCCGCATCCAATGCCGCTTCCTTATTCTGACTTCTGACTCCTGTCTCCTGTCTCCTGCTTTTCCATTTGCCTTTCAACCGTTGCGGCTGTTGGCGGCGCTCCACTATAATCGGCGCGTTGAAATTGCATTCCGTTTACGGAGAAATGGAGTGACGCGCGACAGCCTCTGCGAACCGCTATTTTGAACGTGCGTCCGATGGAGAAATTTCGATGGCCTATCTGAAACCGCAGCGCCCTGAAAAAGTAACTGCGCCGTCTTTGCGCGCAAGCAAGGAACGCGGCGAGCGTCTCGTTTGTTTGACAGCTTACGATTATCCGACCGCGCGCATTTTGGACGAAGCGGGCGTTGACGTAGTGCTTGTCGGCGATTCCGTCGGCAACGTCGTGCTCGGCTACGGCAACACCGTGCCGGTCACGCTCGACGATATGATTCGCCACACGCGCGCCGTTCGTCGCGGAGTTCAACGCGCGCTGCTTGTCGCGGACATGCCCTACGGCTCGTATCACACGGGCGCGGACGATGCCGTGCGCGCGGCGCTTCGTTTAATCAAAGAGGGCGCAGCCGAAGCCGTCAAGCTCGAAGGCGGGCGGGCGCGTGCGTCGCTCGTCAAGCGTCTTGTCGATGAAGAAATTCCCGTGATGGGTCACATCGGTCTTATGCCGCAATCCGTCAACAAACTCGGCGGCTATCGCGTGCAGGGAAAAACGGCGGACGCCGCGCGCGCGCTCATCGAAGACGCACAGGCGCTCGAAGAAGCCGGAGCGTTCGCCGTCGTGCTAGAAGTCGTGCCGCGCGAAATTGCGAAAATTATTACACAGACCGTCAGCATCCCGACCGTCGGCATCGGCGCTGGCCCCGATTGCGACGTTCAAGTGCTCGTCACGCATGATCTCGTCGGCCTTTCGTTCGGCAAGCTCGCGCGCTTTGTGCGGCAGTACGCCAACCTGCGGGAAACGATGACCGACGCCATCGGGCGCTTTGCCGAAGACGTGCGCAGCGGCGCGTATCCGTCGCCCGCCGAATCTTATTCGCTGCCGACTGAAACGGCGGAAGAAATGCACATCGCCGCCGCCACGCCAAGCGAAACGAAAGTCGAAAATTTGTAAACGCACGCCAGAATCCCCCATTATGGAAATCATCAATCGCCGTCAACGCATGACGAGCGTCGCGCGCAAATTAAAGCGCGAACAAGATCAAACCATCGGCCTTGTGCCGACGATGGGCGCGCTGCACGACGGCCACCTGAGCCTTGTACGCGAAGCGCGCCGCATGTGCGACATCGTCATCGTTTCTATCTTCGTCAACCCGACGCAGTTCGGCCCCGCCGAAGATTTCCAGAGCTACCCGCGCGATTTAACGAAGGACACGGCGACGCTCGCGGATTACAACGTCGATTATATTTTCGCTCCGTCGCCCGAAGAAATTTACGCGAAAAACTTCTCCACTTACGTCACAGTCGAAGGCATTTCCGATCAACTCGAAGGCGCGGCGCGTCCCGGCCACTTTCGCGGTGTTGCGACAGTCGTCACCATTTTGCTCAACGTCGTGCGCCCGGACTTCGCTTTCTTCGGGCAAAAGGACGCGCAGCAAACTCTCGTCATCAAACGCCTTGCGCGCGATCTCGCCATCGACACGGAAATCGTCGTCTTGCCGACGCTGCGAGAAAAGTCCGGCCTCGCTTTATCTTCGCGCAATGTTTACCTGAATGAAGCCGAACGCCACGCGGCAACTATTCTTTATCGCGGACTCGCCCGCGCCGAAGCCGCTTACGAGAAAGGCGAGCGCACGGCGTCGCATCTCGTTGAAATTGTTCGCACCGTTATCGAAGCCGAACCGCTCGTGCGTCTCGAATACGTCAGCGCAGCGGACGCCGACACGCTTGAAAAATTAGACAAGCTGGATAATCGCACGGTGCTCGTTTCGCTCGCCGCGCGTTTCGGCAAAACACGTTTGATTGATAACATCGTGCTCAATCCGGCGCGGCAAAAAACGCAATCCGCAGTTGACGGCTAAACATTTCCGTTTCAAGCTTCATAATCGGGAGCCGCTTCTATTGCAAAGCGGCATCTTGAAGCAGCAGAGCCAGCCACGTTTGAAAAGGCACACGACGCGATGAAAAAAGATTTATTAACACTGAACGTCAACGATGAAGAGCGCACCATCGCCACCAATCCGAATCGCACGCTGCTCAACGTGCTGCGCGAAGACTTGAACCTGACCGGCACGAAACAGGGCTGCGACGACGGCGACTGCGGCGCATGTACGGTGCTTCTCGAAGGCACGCCCGTTCTTTCCTGCATCATGCTCGCCGCATCCTGCGACCATCAAAACATCACGACCATCGAAGGCTTAACGCACGAAGGCCGCTTAGACCGAGTACAGGAAGCCTTCTGGCACGAAGGCGGAATGCAATGCGGCTTTTGCACGCCCGGCATGATACTCAGTTCTTACGCGCTGCTCAAGCGCAATCCCGATCCAACCGAAGCAGAAATACGCGACGCGCTCTCAAACAATCTCTGCCGCTGCACAGGCTATACAAAAATCGTGACAGCCGTTCGCCACGCCGCAACCTTTGACGAATTCATCGAAACCACCGCGACTGAAGAAACATCAAACATTCAACCAATCTTATGAGTGGATTTTATATAAGTCGCTTGTCCTGTCATCATTAAACAATGTGTTTGATTATCAGTGTAAATCTCTCTCCTAAAGATTCACTTCGCGCGGCAGAGATTGCTAAGTGTGCGACGAGCGGTGATGGGCTAGAAATTCAACCGCAAAAGCACCGATTTAGAAAACCTTCATCGACGCTGTTCATGTTTGAGCATTCGGAAGGGTGCGGTTGCAGTTTGCTGACAGACGATGCGAGTTGGAATGCGCCAACATGGGATATGATTCCATCCGCACTATCAAAGCTGGCGGTGACATTGCAAAGGCTTTGCGGGAGTTGCTCCGAAGAATTTACCTTCAACGCGTCTTGGGTCGGTGAGAAAATGGTAGAAGAAAAATATTTAACAGCCGATGCAATGCTAGGTTGTGTTGACGTAAAGAAGCTAAACTGTTCTACATGATGACAGTTAAGCTAACCGATGATGAGTGGCAAAAGATTCTGCCCGTCTTGAAAACTTGTCCCCAAGTACGGCTCGGAGCCGGACGCTCGGTGCGCCGTTTCCTTCAAGCCGTCCTGTGGGTTACTCGTAGTGGCGCGCAATGGCGACTCCTGC
>JAABUM010001384.1_pt1 | contig 36606 bp, 30 predicted proteins | sample 5559161 | NCBI WGS metagenome assembly JAABUM01 (sample SAMN10711868, study PRJNA513369) | rock metagenome | isolation source: Antarctica rocks | place: Antarctica: Victoria Land, Siegfried Peak nord
TGCTGCCGACGGCCGAGGCGCTTGCCACGGCGGGGGACGCCATCGCGGGATGGTGGACGGCGGCGTATCTCCGTCCCGACGACCAGACGTTGCCCGCGCGCTTCGAATCCGAGGCGCGCGCCAGCCTGCCGGGACTGTCGGCAGCGACGGGGGCCAACACGGACGACGTGCAAGCTGCCATGGCGCTGCAGCGCCTGAGGTTGCGCCAGGACCAGGGTGTTCCGGAGTGGTACTGGCGTCCGACGTGACAAGCTGCAAGGCGAGCCGGAGAACCTGCCGCGAGCCCGTGTTCCTGTTTACCGCGTGGAGACGACCGACGTGGGTCGGACCAACGCGGAAATTCTGTTGGCTAGTGAAGCAGATTGCCGCCTATTGCCCCCGCGGAGGGGGTCGTCTTGGTGGTCTCCATGGCCCGATGCCCAGCAGCTTGTCGGCTCCTGCACTCCTTACCTCTTCCTCCCACATGACCTCGTGATCGAATTCCTTGATGTCACGCAATGCTAGACAGGCCTGCACCACCCCCTCCTTGCACACGGCCGCGAAGGCTCGGATTTCCTGCTCCGACACAGACACGCCTCTGTCCTTGTCCCTGGCAATCACGGCATCGACGCCGCTCTCCTCCAGTGCCGCCGCGCGCGCGCTCAGAAACGGCTCCGTATCGATACCCAGCATCCTAAGGTATTGGGTCGCGTTTAGACCCAATTGCACATACCCGGACCGCAGGGCGACAAGCATCGAGCGAAAATCAGGTGCGTCGTCTGTCATGTCCGTGTCCTGCATCCAGCGACAAATCGATATCGGCCCATGGAGTAGCTGCGATGCTGGCTTCGCGAGCAGAAGGATAAACCGCGACGAAGACGGCAGGTCAATCTTCGGGCGATACGGCTTCCACACGGACTTGAGGTAACCGCACCCGACGTTGCCGCGGGCGGAAAATCCGGCGACCATGTCGCCGACTGCGGACGACTCGTCGTTTCCATATGCACCGGAGCGCGCATGGGCGGACCAGCGGCTTGACGCCCTCGCTGTCCGTCCGCCTCGAGCGGGCCCTCGACGTGCTGCCGCGCACCTATCCGGGGCCTGGTGGCGCCGTCGCGGTCCTGCGCGACGGCGAAGTGTTGGTCCGCCATGCCTGGGGCTGGGCCGACGCGGAGCGGCGCATCCCCTTCACGCCGCGCACCCTGTTCCGCATGTGCTCCATCACCAAGCAGTTCACCTGCGCCCTGGTGCTCGACGCCTTCGCGGACCCGTCGGTGCTGGACGGCGACGTCGCGGCCCGGCTGCCGCTGCTGGAGGGACCGGCGCCCGGGGCGCTGCACCTGTGCCACAACCAGTCCGGCCTGCGCGACTACTGGGCGCTCGCCATGCTGCACGGCTCCCCCGCGGAGGCGCCGTTCGGCGATGCAGAGGCGGAGCGAGTCATCGGCTTGGCCAGGACGCTGCAATTCGCGCCGGGCACGCGATACTCCTACTCGAACGGCAATTTCCGCATGCTGTCGGACATCCTGCAGGAGCGCACCGGGCGCAGCTTCTCCGAGATGCTGCGGACCCGCATCTTCGAGCGCAGCGGCATGGAGACGGCGTTCCTCGCTGCCGACACCCGGGCCATGCCGGACAGCACGCAAGGCTACGAGGGCACCCAGGTCACCGGGTTCCGCGCAGCCGAGAACCGCGTCCTGTGGACCGGCGACGCCGGGCTCGGCGCCAATCTGGACGACATGATCGCCTGGGAGCGCCATGTCGACACGACCCGTGACCAAGCCGACAGCCTCTACGTCCGCCTTTCCGCCCCGACCAGCTTCGCCGACGGCGCACCGGCAGAATACGGCTTCGGCTTGAACCGACGTGCCGAACTTGGCCATGCGGCAACCGGCCACGGCGGGGCGCTGCGAGGATGGCGTAGCCACCGCATCCACGTGGCGTCCGAGCGCGTTTCCGTCGTCGTCCTGTTCAACCACCTGTCCGATGCGCACAAAGCGGCCGTGGACCTACTCGCCGCCGTGCTGGGCGAGGACCGGCCGAAGCCAGACGTGACCCTGCCCGCACCGGAGTGGCTGGGCGCCTACGTCGAGCCGGAAACCGGGCTGTCCGTGCGCGTCGACGCGCCTCATGCCGGTCAGGTGCGACTGCGCTACGGCCACTCCGCGGAGCAGCTCGACCTGCACGCCGACGGTACCGCAGGCCACAACGGCACGCGGCTGCACCATGGTGCGGACGGTCTCTGGATGGAACGCCCCGGCGACAATCAGACATCCCGGCTCGTGCCCCGAGAGGGCGTCCCGGCTCGCGACGTCGCAGGTCGCTACCGTTGCGACGAACTGGAAGCCGAACTGACGGTGTCGGACGCCGGAGGAGTGCTCTATGGCGCCTTCTCCGGCTTCCTGGGCGGGGGGCGCATGGAGATGCTGGAGCCGGTCGGCCCGGACATGTGGGCCGTTCCCTGCCCCCGCGCGCTGGACCACACGCCTCCGGGCGATTGGACTGTTGCCGTCCAGCGCGGCGGGGGTGGGCGGGTCATCGGTGTCGAGGTCGGCTGCTGGCTGGCCAGGAGGCTGTCATACCGGCGTGTCGACTGACGGCGGCTGTAGAAAACTACCCGCCTTAACACACCAGCGCCCCCGGTCCCGGCAGCGCTCCGCGGCATCTCGTTCCGCGCGCCCAGCTTTCCTTGTCGCTTCCTCCGGCATGCGAGAATGTTTGGCGCAGCAATCGAACATCCGGCCGCGGCGACCTAAACTGGGCGATGCTGCCCAGCGCCGAACGCCCCAAGCGCGCGTTCGCCTCCCGGAGTGCTGCTCATGCGAAGCGGTTCCGGTCGAAGCGGCTTACCTGTTCCCCGAGACCGTGGATTTCGGCTTCGAGCATCTTCTCGAACAGCTCGGTCCCGATTGCTCTGGTACCTTCGATGCGCTGCAGAGCCGTGGAAATCTCGAACAGGTCGGACACCGAACCTACCCAGGAGCCTCCGGGTTCCATCGGCTCGGTTTTGGCGCTGCTCATGATGCCGAACGCTAGATGCCCGATCAGGACCGGATCAAGGCCGTCGCGCAGTCCCTCCTTCAGGAGCTGCAGAGTAAAGTGCATATCTGCCGCCAGCAGCGCTGGCTGGTCCAGGCAGGCGCGCAGGACTCGCTCGGTCGCGATATCCCACGACTTGCCCTGTGCGGCAAGGAATACCGGACGAAGGCCACCCGCCAGCTTCCGGTCGCATATGGCCGAGAGCCTCTCAATCCAGGTGGTGGCGTGATTCCGGTAAGATGCTTCGCTCCACAAGCCCGTCATGGTGGCGGCGACACCGTACAAGAAATCGGATGACTCACCGTTCCTCGTCGGGTTCGCCATCTCCCTTTCGAGCAGGCTGGAGGCGGCAGCATCTTCGGGAACCAGAATCGCACGAAGGCCAGCCAGTTCCCCAGCGGCCTGGTGCCCTCGGTCCCATCCGTTCTCCATCCAGCCCGCGAGGCGACGGTGTACGAAATCGCTCGGCAGCCATCGATGGGTCCACGCCAGAAGCCGCAGTCCCTCCACCCCCGTCCGGAGCGAAGGCTGGGCATCGAACAACCTCTCAAAGAAGACGACCGTCCTGTCCCGGTCCGCGTGCCAGAGGAAACGCAGCTCGTCGGCCAGCATGTCCCAGACTTCCGGGTTCTCGGTCCGATCGAGGTGTTTTTCCAGGACAGCCAGCCAGGCGTTCGCGGCAAGTGGCTTGCGGCGGATGAATCCCACTTCGAGACCTCGGAGGATCGGATAGTTTCCGCCGGGCAGACCTCTAATGCCCCTATCGCCCCAGAGAAGCGGGTGAAGTTTTCTCTCCTTCTTCACCTCGGCGTCGCCCCCTCGGCGAAACACTCGGTCTGGTGGGGTGTAGTCGCCCAGCCATCCCGTCAACGTCTCGCACACGCGGTCATCGAGCCCATCGATGGCGCCGCCTGCTCGCGCCAGAGCATAGGCGGCAGCATGACGGAACTCGGAGGAGGCGAAACCGCGATCGTGGAAGTCCATGACGAGCTTCACGATTTCAATAGGCGGCACATCGGGCTTTTCCGACATCGCCGTGACGACGCTCGCCACGGGACGCTCGATGTCCCCAGGCGACATGCGCTGGATCAGCCGTCTCGCCCGCCCCAGGTTCTCCTTGGCGAACTCGCCGAACACGCGAGAGGCGTCGATGCTCCGATTCCGGCGGCGCTCCATCGGACTGCCCCAGCCGCTCTTGTCGGGGTGCAGCCCTAGAAAACGCAGGATGTCCTGGTCCTTTGCCTTCGCCATGCCTGTGGCGGTCATCTGAACGTCGTTCGTGAAGGTGATGCTCGTTCTTCTCCGCCGCCTCGGCTCTCCCAGCGCCTGGAGTTCCTCCTGCATATGTCTGGCAAGCTCTCTCGTGCGGCAGCCTTCTGGGATTGCAGCAAGGAGGTCGAGGCGCTCCTGGCGGATCTGCTTCGATAGATGAAGGCGATGCTTCGGCTCATAGTTGGACAGATCGAGCCCACCCGTCATCTGCGTGATGCCGAGCGTCAATTTGGCCAAGTCCGGCGAAGCCAGTGAAGGAGAGATGACGGCGATCAGGGTTCTCGTGGCCCGGCTCTCGTCGTCAAGCCCGCCGAGTCGGAGACGCCTTTCGTCCCCGAGGAGGTAGTCGAGTATCGTCACGGGACGATGGTCCGCCGCCACTTCGAACCCCTGGGCAAGAAGGAGATGGAGCACCTCCAGATCGGTCGAGACCATTGCTCCCGTAAATTCGAGGAAGGCATCGGGTGCCACTCGTGCCCAGGAGGCGATCGCATTGCCGAGTGCCTGTCCGGGATGGTCCTCGGTATGATCTCGGGTACCATGACGATCAAGCAACGCCCCAACGTCGGGGCGGTACTTGCCTCGATATGGGCAAGAGGAAGCCGTCTCTTCCGCCACGGAAACGAACCAGGGCCAGAGCGTGCGGACGCTGATTTCTGGCGTTCGTGCGAGTGTGTTGCCGAAACCATGAAAGCCGCCTGGTTCGCGGAGGAGTTGGGCGCGCTCTCCTTCGGTCGAAGGCCGCGCGCGAGCCGCCGCCAGTATCGCGTCCAGCTTGCGCAGCAGGAAGCCGGGCACCCTATGAGGCATCCGCGCTCCGGCTGCTCCGGCAAGCTGGAGGACGGACCAGTTGTCGAGCGATCCTGCGATTCTGTCTGCGATGTCCGCGGTTGCCTCCGTCCACTCCGTCGTCCCTTCCAAGACGAGGTGGGCGCGCCGATGGTTCGGGGCTTCCATCCAATGAGCGACGACAAGCGCAAGGACAAGCTCACCCCTGGTCCCCATGACGGAGCGCAGGAAGGCGGCACATGCCCATCCCAGAGGGTCAGAGGATGCCATGAGCACGGGTAGCCGAGGCAGCAGGCGGTCGAACCAGCATGCGCCGCCGGACATCGATCTGAAGGTCCGTGCCGCTTCTTCTCCCGCCAGTGCGGGCAGGAGCAACCGTGCCTCCTCGTTCGACGGCCGAACCTGCTGACCGATGAAGTCCCGCAGGAGCCATCGCATGTGGAGGCGGAGTTCCTCCGCCTCCCACAGTCGCCGCAGTTGTCGCTCGTACGATGTGGGATCGGAGGCACGGAGGTAGGACAGGGCGCTCCAGACGGTCGGACGGGCGAAAATCGTCCCTTGTCGGGTGAGCGCGTACTCCGCGACGCTCTCGCCGTCGACAGCGAAAGCACGGCCCCTCACGAAATCGAACAGGGTCTGGTGCCGGAAACCAACCCTGCGCCCATCCCGGATGAGGAACCCCGAAGCCTCCAGTCTGCGGATCGAGTCAGCGTTGGCGTCGAAGCGTGCCGACGCGACCCAGAGGTCCTCGTCTTCCACCATCGCGCGTGCGACGGAGTGGAGAGCATCGCTATCCTCGTGGCCGGTCGCCCTTTGTAAGATGCGTTTCCTGAGAACCTCCTCCAGCATGTCGTGGTAGCTGCGATAGGCGCCTCTTTCCCCTTCGTCCGCCAAATGGCTCAGAAAGATGTCGAGGTGCTGCGGGCTCCGGAGCAACTCGCGGAACTCCGCGTGCCATGCTTCCGGCTGAAAGCCCTTCGTCTTTAACACCGAGCGAACCGCTTCCCAGGAGGGAAGGAGCAGGCGCATCGGAACGGCATCGAGGGAGGTCAGGCGGGCGTCATTTCGGAACTCGAACTCCCGGCTGGACAGGATGACCGCGAGGTTCGGACGTTTCCCGACAAGGGCGACGAGATGGAGCAGCGCTCCGAGACGGCCGCCATGCTGGTCCATGAGGTCGGCCAGGGCATCGAGTTGATCGATCAGCAGGACCACTGGATTTTCCAGGGACAATCGGACGAGGCACTCGTCCAATGGGCCCGGAACCTCGAGTTCGCCACCGAGCGCCGCAACGGAGGTGACGCCTCGGGGAATGGCATCGGCCTTGATGGCAAGCAAGGTGGTCCCGCGAGCGGCGAGTTCCGCGCCGAGTCTGGCCATGGTGGCGGACTTGCCTGAACCCGGTGGGCCGAGAAGCACGAGCGGAGGCGGCGAAGGCGTGCGGAGATGATCGAGCATTGCAGCGAGTTCGGGGCGGTCTAGCCAATGACCCGCGATGGTCGTCGGCCAATGGAGGAGGGCCGCCGACTTCAAGCCGAGCACGCGACGTATCCGTTCGCCCTCGGCAGACCCGAACACCTTAGGCTGCTCCAAACCCGCGTCCGCCGTATCGAGGAGGTCGCACGGCCCGGGCCTCTGTCCCATTTGTTCCGGATCGACGAACCGCGAGTAGAGAGCTTCGATCCGTTCGTCCATCCGTCGTGCACGGGCCGCGATATGCGAGAAATGCCTCTCGGCAACTCTTTCGTGCTCACCGATGAGTGGGAGCAGATCCTCCCAACCCATCACATGGACGTCGAAAAGCCCTCTGGCGCGATGCTCGCCCGTGATGCACCGCGCAAGAGCTTCGACTTTTCCGCGCTTCGGACCCGAGGTCACGATGATCCACTGCTTCAGCGGTGGGTCGAAGGTGAGTGCCTTGAGTACCTCTCCGCGCAATTCGGTGGGGGTGATCGACTTCTTGTAGACCCGGTTGTCCTTGCCCTTGCACTGGACGCCGACCCAACCCCCGTCGGGCAGCCTCCCCCACACGTCGACACCGTGCTGTGCCTCACCCCCACGCCCGTTCTTCTGCGTCAATGGGTCGCCCCAGACCTCGGCGAAGAGGGAGCGACACAAATCCTCGAACTCCTCCCAATAGAGCGGTGGAGGGTGTTGGAACCTTTCGAAGCTCAACGAGGTGTCGTCCGGGTTATGGTTGTGAGCGCAGCGGTGGGCGCTGCAACGCCTGCGGTTGCGCTTGGACCAGGGCGTGCCGGAGTGGAGCTGGCGCCCGGCGTGGCGAGTCGCGAAACGACCGCGAGCCCACGACAAAGCGCCGGGTCGACCTACCGCAGGAAGAGCTCCACGCGCCGGTTCAGTTCACGGCCGTCCAGCGAGGCGTTGTCGCGGACCGGAAGCTCGTCGCAGTAGCCGACCGTCTCGGTGACCTTCAAGCCCAGCGTCTCAAGTGCAGTGGCGACGCTCTTGCTCCGGGTTCGGGACAGGGCGCAGTTGCTCGCGTAGCTGCCCGAACTGTCCGCGAAACCGGCCAGCACTATGGCCTTGTCAGGCGACTGCTCCATGCGCTCCAGCACGCGACGGAGATCCTGGGTGGCCCGCGTGTCCAGCTCGGCCGAACCCGGCCGGAACCGGAAGCTCGTGCCCAGCTGTTCGGCACCGTCGCGCAGATGGCAGTAAGCCTGCGCGTCCCCCGTCCAGTGCGGCGACAGGCGGCAGGCCGAGGACTGACGCTGCGGCTCGGGTTGTGACCTGCCGGTCAGATCCAGGTCGACGAAGCGCTCGCTCCTGACGACCGCCTGACCGGCGCTCGACAACGCGAAGCCGACGAAATCGCCGGTCGCGGGGTTGGCGGGGTTGGCGGCGGTGTAGAGGAACAACCTTCGGCTTAGCGGGTAGCTCTCGGTCTTGACGCTGAAGCGGGTCGGTTCCAGCGCGGCGGCCGCGCCGTCGGACACGGCCACCGGACGGGTCGTCTTGATGTAGGGCAGCCCCACGAAGCCGATCCCGTCCGGGTCGCGCGAGACCGCGGCCTCCAGTTCCGCGCTGTCCTCGAACCGGATCGAGGCCGCCAACGGCGCTCCCCTGAGCACGAGCTCCTTGAACGTGTCGTAGGTACCCGATCTATCGTCCCTGGCGTAGAGCTTGATCGGGTGACTGCTGCCACCGAAGCTGGACCAGGTCTTGGCCTCTCCCGAGAAGATGCGCCCCAGGTCGGCCATGGACAGCTTCGCGATGGTGTTTCCCGTCGGCACGATCACCGCGACCCCGTCCAGCGCCAGCACGTGCTCGCTGGAGGGCCGCCGCATGTCTCCGAGACGCGCCAACGCGGTGACCTCCGCATCCTTGATGGGACGGGACGACATGCCGACGTCCGTGGTTCCGGCCTCAAGGTCGGTGAACGCCGTCGAGCTTCCATGCGCCCGGACGTCGACCTCCACGAGCTTGCCGTCGAGCATGGCCGTCACGCGGCGTTCGGGAAGAGGGACACCATCCTTGAAGACCTCCTCTTCGCGCATCTCGGTCGCATGTTTGGAGCCCAGCCACGCCTTGACGAGCTCCGGCGCGAGGCTGCTTCCGATCGTGTTCGATCCGGCGAGCGTGAGGAGGCGCTCGGCGACGGCTTGCGGAGCAGCGGCGACGGTCGCCGGACGGACCGTCGCTCTGGAGGCCACCTTCGCGGACGGGCTCATGGCAAGCCAGACCACGACGGCCGCAGCCAGCGCCGCCGCACCGCCACCCAGGAGCAGGCCGAGCGGCAGGGGCTTGCGCCCTCCGTTCCGGACGGCCTGTAGCCGACTGCCGCACTCCGGGCAGGTGCTGTCCGGGCTGGGCATCGGAATGGCTTCCCTGGCGGCCGCCTTGGAGCACTGGCTGGGAAGGTTCGTGCAGAGCCCGGTGTTCAAAGCTGCGCCTCCCGGCGGATGACTCTCATTGCCTCGCGGGCAGCGGCGTTCCAGGCGACCACTTCCGGGTCGGCGGAGTCGGCGCCACGTGCGGCTCGAACGGGCTCGATCGCCTTCTGGATGACGTCGCGAGCCGCGGCGCGATCCTCGTCGGAGACAAGACGCCCCTGCGTCAGAACGCCGCCCACGCCTTCCCTGACGATGAAGTAGTCGCCCTCCCCGAGGTTCTCGGCCGCATCGAGAAGGTCGGCCCCGAGCACCAGTGGATCGAGGTCGAAGCCATCCACGTCCTTGCGGGTCATCAGGAGCTGATCGCGTCCTGTCGCCCGGCTGCGCGTGGTCGAAGCGAGGCCGAGTGCCAGCGCGAGCAGCAGTGCCGGTCGAAGCTTGGCCGAGACCTGACCTCGGTCGGCGACGAACAGGTCGGGAAGCTGGCTGCCGTCACCTTCCGTGTGCACCTCCAGCGTGCCGCGAGCCTTGCCGACCTCGTCGAGGCGAGCGGCATAGCGAGTCTTGAGACCGCCCACGATGCGGGCGAGCCTCAGCGGGAAGAGGTTCACGAGCGTGACGAGCGCTATCTCGTCGGTCTGGTCGTCGGCACGTATGAAATCGACATCCCCGCCGGAGCGCGCGTTCTTGAAGGCGCGTTCCAGCCTGTCGACGAAGTCCTTCTGATCCGGCGGCGTCGGCATGATCACGGCGAACGACTCCATCGCCCGAGGCGCCGACCCCTTGCCGGGATAGGACTTGTTCACTTCCGCTTCGTCGAACGCGATGAAGCGTCCGGCGCCGCGGGCGAGCGCGGCCGCCTCGCGGTCGAGGCGTTCCTGGTCGTCTCCCCATTGGTCGCGCAGCTTGTCTATCACCGAGACGCCGATGACGCGCTCGCGCCGTTCGGTGACCAGCCGCTGGTGAGCGGAGGCGACATCCTCCGCGCTCGCCACGGTCAGCGCGTTGCGGACGTCCGTCTCGGCCAGACGACGGGAGAACAGCGAGAACGTCGGCTGGGCTCCGAGTGCGTCCAGAATCTTCTGGCGCACCCTGGCCGCGTGCATGCGTTGCTCGCCCTCGTCCAGGACGAGCTTGCGGCGCGTGGCCTCGATGACCGCCGGGTCTCCGACGTTGGTGACGTAGGACGTCGACGCTCCCGACGCGACCGCTAGGCTCGGCTTGCGTGCCTGCACGCGCTTCGACGCCTGCTCTGCAGCCTCGGTGACCACGTTCTGTGCCTGGCTGACGGATGCCTTCAGATCCGTCAGCTCGCTTCTCAGCTCCTCGATGAGCGTCTTCGAGAACCGACCCGCTTCGGCGAGGGTACGCACCAGATACTGTTCGCGAAGCAGGAACCCGGCCTTGGTCATCTCGCGCTCCCGCGAGCCGGGGATGATGCGGAACTCGTTCCAGCGACGCTCGAGTTCGCCGAACTGACGGTCCAGATCCTCGGCGGACGCCTCCCGCTTCGCGACGTAGTCGGAGATCCCGCCCAGCCGCCCGTCCAGGTCGACGAGAAGCGCCTCGACGACCCGATCCGTCTCGGAGATCGCGCGTATGCCGTTGCGCCAGTCCTCGAACAGGGACTGTTCGACCAGGCTCCGGATCGCTTTCGCGAAGTTCTTCCGGTCACGCTGTGCGGCCAGGAAGAACTGGGGCACGCCCGAAGTGCGGAAGTTCGCGTTCCACACGGTCTGGAACAGCGTCTTCAGCTCGTTCAGCCAACGGGGCCGCTCGGCCTGCTGCGCCAGACCCACGTAGTGGGTCTCCCAGGCCTCCCACTCCTCCGCGAACGTGCGCCAGCGCTTCGACCCCTCGGTATCGATGATGGGTCGCTGCAGACGAAGATGGTCGTCTGACATGCGCCAGTCCTCGCGCTTCTGCCGATCGGCCACGAATTCGGCGTCCGCGCGCGGCCTGGGGGCGTCGAGGTAGCCGGTTCCGTCCTGCCAATTGTTGAACGCCAACTGCCGAAGCACCTGGACCTCGAAGTCGTAGGTGAGGGACTCCCGGATCATCTCCTCCGGGAAGGCGACGCGGCGAACGCCGAAGCTTAGGAACCGGACCGAGCGCTGGCCCTGACGCGATCCCTGCGAAGTCTCGGGGGAAGCGTCCCCGTTCTCGGAATTCTCCATCCGAACCAGGCCATCCCAGTTCAGCTTGCGGGCGACCACGATCTTCTGGAACACGAAATCCGCGAGGATGTCCGGCAGGTCGCGGTCGATGCTCGCCCTGTAGCCCTGGTCGTTGGCGTCGGTGAACACGTACGCGCCGTTGTACCAGAACCCACCGGGGTTCCTGACCGGACCGCCGCCGCCCACCACGTCGAACGGCGCCCAGGCCCCCGCTCCCATGGCATTGAGTTCCAGCAAGGCGGCGTAGGCGTTCGCATGGTAGTTCCCGCTGTCCCACTTCGGGGGTGGGTTCAGGTCCGGGAGGTAGAGGTAGAGCACGATACGCTGATGCGGGTCGGGGTACATGGCACGGAGCTGGGCGACGACGTCGACCACCGCTCCGGAGCCTGTCCCACCGGCCAGACCGCAGAACACGTGGAAGGTCACGTCGGTCGAGCGGCTCCCCCGCTGCTGCATGTCCTGGACGAGCTGGGTGACGCTCTCGCGGAACCTCCGCGCGCTCATGGCGAAGAGGAACCGGCCGAGCCGTCGCTTCTGCCCGCCCGCCGCATCTATGTTCAGACTGGCGAGTATCTCGCCCCACGCCTGGCGGTCGCCGATCCAGGGCTTCAGGTTCGGGTGGGCGTTCAGGTCGTCGATGATCGAGAGCAGATTGGCCTGCGCGATCAGCATCTGACTGCGCTTCGGAAGCTGGATCGAGCGACCGAGGACGGTCCAGGCGGGATCGCCGTCCACGAACGATTTCGGATCGGAGTCCACGAACAGATGGTCGATGACGATCCGGTCCGGTTCCCGATCCCGGAACGCGCGGAACATGGACTTCCGGAAGGCGAGCAACACCTTACCGCCGGTCCCGCCGAGGCCGATCATCAGGTGATTCATCGAGCCCCGTCGGACACTGCGCTGGAGAGTGGTATAGCCCGGGAGTTGTAAAACGGGAACATGCCTCGCGTGAGGTCCGCATCCGCCGGACACCGTCTCCACGTCGGGCGAAGATGTAGGCGGCCGCACCGAGTTCGTCGCCAGCGGCCGGACTGCCGAGCTGACGGTGTCCGACGCCGGAGGGGTGCTCTACGGCGGCTTCTCCGGCTTCCTGGGCCAGGGCCGCATGGAGATGCTGGAGCCGGTCGGGCCGGATGCCTGGCTTCTGCCTTGCCCGCGCGCGCTGGACCACACGCCCCCGGGCGACTGGATGCTGGCCTTCCGGCGCGAGGGAGACGGCCGGGTCCGCGGCATCGACGTCGGCTGCTGGCTTGCAAGACGCCTGTCGTATGGACGCATCGGCTGACGGCGGCTGGCGGGACCACCCGGCTCGCCACTACGTCGCCAGCAGCTCCTCCAGCGCCTCGGCCCCGGCGACCACGCGCGGCACCTTGTTCTGTGCGCCCAACCTGCCTCGCCGCTCCATCCAGCGCGCGAAGCTGCCGGGCAGTAGCAGCCGGACATCCGGGTCGCGCAGACCAAACCCGTCCCCGCGATGCGCGGCGTAGTCGTCGTTGAGGCGTCGCAAGGCCGCGTCGAGTGCCTGCGCGAACGCCCCGGCGTCGCACGGTCCATCCAGCTCCACCGCGAACAGGTGCCCGCCGCGCGGGTCGGTCCTGTCCGGCGGAAGCGGCGCCGCGCTGTAGTCCACGACGCCGCGACCCAGCGCCTGCGCCGCCTGGCCGACGGCCTCGTCCAGTTCGGCGCCGCTCAGGTGCTCGCCCGCGACCGACAGCGACCATGACGTCCGCCCGGTCACCAGCACGCGCGGCGGATGGAGCGAGACCAGCCGTACGATGTCGCCGAGCACGTACGACCACAGGCCCGCGTCGGTGGTGAGCACGAGCGCGTAGTCCTGCCCGAGTTCGGCGTCGCCCACCCAGCGACGCTCCGGGTCGGGCGCGTCGAGGTCGGCGGGTCGCACGAACTCGAAGAACAGCCCGCGGTCCAGGAGCAGGCGCAGGCCCTCGCCGTTGCCGCGGTCGGCCACGGCGACGAAGCCCTCGCTCGCCGCGTACACCTCGCGGGTCGACGCCTCGCTGCCTTCCAGGAACCACGCGAACCGCTCTCGATACGGCGCGAAGCCGACGCCTCCGTGCACGAGCAGTTCGAGCGCGGGGAACAGGTCGCGCAGCCGCGCACCCGACGGACGCAGCGCCGCGGCGGTCTCCAGGAACAGCAGCATCCAGCTCGCGGTGCCGGAGATGCTGGCCACAGGCTCGGCGAGCGCCGCGGGCGCCAGCGCCGACATCTTGGCGCGCCAGTCGGCGACGCGGGCTATCGGACCCCGGGGCAGCACCCGTCCGCGTGCCCAGAGCGGCTGGCGTGCCGCGGCGATGCCGGAAAGGTCGCCCGCCCGGATGCCCGGCGCCAACGTTTCCAGCGCCGTCGAGCCGCCGAGGAACACGCTGGCCGCGCCCAGCACCCGGCTGTCCGGATGGTGCGCGAAGTGCCAGGCCAGCACGTCCAGGGCAGCGCGGCCGTTGGACCGGAGCATGGCCGCGCTGAGCGGGATACGCTTGGTCGCAGCCTGCGTGGTGCCTGAGGAGTTGGCGAACCAGCGGATGCGCCCCGGCCAGGTGGCCCCGCCCACGTGGGGGAAGCGCGGCTCCCACCACTCGCGCCAGAACGCCTCGTAGGACCGCAGCGGGACTTGGCGCTGGTAGTCCTCCACGCCCCGGATGGACGCGAACCTGTGCGCCCTGCCGAAATCGGTGCGGCGGCCGGAGCGGAGCAGGCGTGCCAGGGTCCGTCGCTGGGCGTTCGCGGGGTCCTGCCTGTCCAGCACCCTCCGGCGCCACGACGCCCAGAGCTTCAGGACAGACGTCGGGTCGAGCACCGGGACCGGTCCCGCGCCGCTTGGCTCAGGAGTGCCGGACACCGGGCCCGTCGAAGACACCGCGCAGGAAGCGCTCGAGATCGGCGTTCGACTTCGCCACGACCGCCTCGTCGCGGCCGATGGGCCATGGCCGGTCGCCGGTGCACGACGCGAGCACCAGGCCGCGTGTCATGAAGTTGCTCATCGTGACGCCGGTCGTGGCTTCGTGGACCCTGCCGTATCTGTCCACCTCGAACCGGCAGTCGGCGAGGTGGCGGCCGATGAGCCGCGGCTCCATCTCGCCGTCCCACTGGTGGACCGCGTCCGGGTAGGAGACGACGGTCACCGCGCTGCCGCCGCCGCGAAGGTCACGGGCAATCTCTGCGCATCGGTCGGCGTGGATGAGCTCGTCCCGGCCGCCGTAGAGCATGAGCAGCGGGGCACCTGTCGTCCTGCTGTCCGCGAAGCGGGCGATGCAGGGCGCGTAGTAGGCGACGTGCGCGGCGAAGCGCGGTCCGCCCGGGTCCAGCCGGTCGGCGATGGTGTCGTAGAGGGCGTAGGTCGTCGCCATGCCGCCGTAGGAGAAGCCCATCAGCGCGACATGGGAGGCGTCGATGTCCGGTCGCGCCGCGAGCGCCTTCAGCCCGGCATAGGCGTCGGCGTCGAACATCGTCTCGGTGATGTGCAGGGCGCGGCCGACGAACGAGGTCGCGAGGTCGGTGCGCGAGGCGTAGGTCTCGACCACCAGCACGGCGACGCCCAGTTCCGCGAGCGGCAGGCCGTAGCGGTAGCCGCGCTCCTCGTAGTTGCCCACAGAGCCGTGCAGGAGCACCACCGCAGGCACCTTGTGGGTGGCCGAGGCTCCGGGCGGGAGATAGAGCTGGGCACGGACACGGCGGGCGGCGGACCGGCCAAGGTCCGCCGGGATGAACGGGTCGCTGCTGGAAAGCGTGACATCGACGGGCACCACGTCGTGAACGTCGTCGGGGTCGGGCCACGGTGCGTCCAGCGTCGCGGCAGGAGCGGGCATCACGACCGCTGTCCAGAGGAGGAACGCCATGGCGAGCGCACCCGCGGCGTTGGGCAGCCGGAACCGCCAGAGAGCCAGGCACATCATCGACAATCCTCCGGTTTGGAAGGCGGCCCGAACAGGGCCGAGACAGCTCGCTCCGAGGACCGCGAGAACTACCTCGTGGCGCCCCGCGACGGCGCCCGTGCCATCGATACCGCCCGTTCGGTCGCCTTCGACATGTGCATCTCCGAGGACAAGTCACGGCTGCAGAAAGTCGACCCGGCCGGAACCATGGCCGACGAGAGCGACCTGACCACGTCGTCTCGTGACGGAGAGAGTGCAAGTCGAGCCTGTCGCCTTAACGGAAATCCCTGGTCGGCACCTTGATGCCGCAGGCAGGCCGCCTGCCCGGAGCATGGATATCGCGCACCTTGGTGCCACCCGGTCCCGCTCTGGCGCCGTCCCGCGGGTCGGGCGCACCCGGGTGCGTTCCGCCGTCGCCTCGCCCATGCCGCAGGGGGAATGCACTCTCCATCTCTCCGACGGCGCGCAGCAGGTCCGACAGGTCCTCGAGCCGGTCGGTTATGACGTGCGTCACCTCGCCCTCGCGCTGCACCCGGCCGTGGCAGGCGACCATCCCGGCCGACAGCACCAGTCGGCGCTGCCTCTCGAAGCGGTCCGGCCACAAGATGAGGTTGGCGACGCCGGTCTCGTCCTCGATGGTCATGAACATCACGCCCTTGGCCGAACCGGGCTTCTGCCGCACCAGCACGATGCCCGGAACGACCACCCGACGGCCGTCGCGCACGCGCGCGAGTTCGCCGCACGAGACCATGCCCCGCGCCGCGAGTTCCGCCCGCAGGAACGCCACCGGATGCCGCCGCAGGCTCAACCCGACGCTGCGGTAGTCCTCCACCACCTCGTGGCCACCCTTCATCGGGGCGAGTGCCACCGGCGGCTCCACCAGCTCCGGCCTCGGCCGCCGCTGCGCATCGGCTGCGGCGAACAGCGGCAGCACGGTGTCCGCCAGCCCCTTTACCGCCCACAGCGCCTGCCTGCGGTCGAGGCCCAGCCCCCGGAAGGAGTCAGCCTCCGCCAGCCGCTCCAGCGCGGCGGCCGGGATGTCCGCTCGGCGCCAGACCTCTTCGACGCTGACGTAGGACGCCTCGCCCCGATGGGTCACCAGCTGCGCCCCGTGCTGGTTGGCGAGACCCCTGGCCATGCGCAGTCCTAGGCGCACCGCGAGCACCGGACGCTCCTTCCGATCCCTCCTGCCGGTGGGTTCCAGCGTGCAGTCCCAGCGGCTCGCGTTGATGCAGACCGGGCGCACGTCGACTCCATGCTCGACCGCGTCGCGGACCACCTGGGCGGGCGCGTAGAAGCCCATCGGCTGGCTGTTCAGAAGCCCACAGCAGAACACGTCGGGGTGATGGCACTTCATCCAGGAGCTGGCGTAGGCCACCAGAGCGAAGCTGGCCGCATGGCTCTCCGGAAAGCCATACGAGCCGAAGCCCTCCAGCTGCGAGAAGGTCCGCTCGGCGAAGTCCCGCTCGTAGCCGCGGGCGACCATGCCGTCGACCAGCTTGTCCCTGAAGTGGCTGACGCCCCCGGTGACCTTGAAGGTGGCCATGGAGCGCCGCAGCTGGTCGGCCTCGCCCGGCGTGAACCCGGCGCAGTGGATGGCGACCTGCATCGCCTGTTCCTGGAACAGCGGCACGCCCAGGGTCTTGCCCAGCACCGCCTCGAGTTCGGGCCTGGGGTACTCCGGCTTCTCGATGCCTTCCCGCCTGCGCAGGTACGGATGCACCATGTCGCCCTGGATGGGTCCGGGCCGCACGATGGCGACCTGCACCACCAGGTCGTAGAACGTCGTGGGCTTGAGCCGGGGCAGCATCGACATCTGCGCCCGGCTCTCGATCTGGAACGTGCCCAGCGTGTCCGCCTTCCGGATCATCGCATACGTCGCCGGGTCCTCCGCCGGAATGGTGGCGAGGTCCAGCCGCTCGCCGCGGTGCAGCTCGAGCAGCTCGAAGCCGCGTCGCATGCAGCCGAGCATCCCCAGGCCGAGCACGTCGACCTTCATGAAGCGCAGCGCGTCGATGTCGTCCTTGTCCCACTCGATGACCTGCCGGTCGACCATGGCCGCCGGTTCGATGGGCACGAGGTCGTCCAGCCGGTCCGCCGTGAGCACGAAGCCGCCCGGATGGGTGCCGAGCTGACGAGGGAAGCCGACCAGCTCGCGGGCCAGCTGCAGCGTGAGGCGCAGGTGCCGGTCGGCCAAGTTGAGGTTCAGCTCGGCCGCGTGCTCCTCCCCGACGCCGCCCTCGGACCAGCCCCAGACCTGACTGGCCAGGGCACCGGTGACGTCCTCGGTCAGTCCCATGACCTTGCCGACGTCGCGCACGGCTCCCCTGGCACGGAAGCGCATCACCGTGGCGCAGAGCGCGGCGCGGTCGCAGCCGTAGCGCTCGTAGACCCACTGGATGACCTCCTCGCGGCGCTCGCTCTCGAAGTCGACGTCGATGTCCGGCGGCTCGCGGCGCTCGGCGGAGATGAACCGCTCGAACAGCAGGCCGGAGCGCACGGGGTCGATGGAGGTGATGCCGAGCACGTAGCAGACCGCGGAATTGGCGGCGGACCCGCGCCCCTGGCACAGGATGCCCACCGACCGCGCGTAGCGGACGATGGAGTTCACCGTCAGGAAATACGGCGCGTATTCCAGGTCACGGATGAGGCCCAGCTCGTGCCTGAGCTGGCGGTCGACGTCGGGCGGCAGGCCGTCAGGATAGCGCAACGGCACGCTGTCCCGGACCTGCCGCTCCAGCGCCGCCTGCGGCGTCTCGCCGGGCTCTTCGGTCTCGTCCGGATACTGGTAGCGCAGTTCGGACAGGCTGAAGGTGCAGCGCCCGGCGATTTCCACGGTGCGCGCGAGCGCTTCCGGGTAGCGCTCGAACAACCGCGCCATCTCGTCGAGACTCTTGAGATGCCGGTCGGCGAAGCGCTCGCGGCGGAAGCCCGCGTCGTCGATGGTGCATCCCTCGCGGATGCAGGTCACCACGTCTTGGAGGATGCGGCGTTCGGGGGCGTGGTAGAGCACGTCGCCCGTGACGACGGTCGGCACGCGAACCACCTGCGCCATGTCGTGCAGCCGCCGGAGCCGCACCTGGTCGCCCGGACGGCGACGCAGGCTCAGCGACAGGTAGCCGCGTCCCGGGAAGCCATCCTGCAGTCGGCGGAGCTGGACTTCGAGTTCCTCGTCCGGCTCGTCGGGCAGCAGGACGAGGAGCAGCCCGTCGCCGTGCGCCAGGAGGTCCTGCCAAGCGATGTCGCAGCCGCCCTTGCCGGTGCGTCCCTTGCCCAGCGTCAACAGGCGACATAGCCGTCCGTAGGCCGCGCGGTTCGTGGGGTAGGCCAGCATCGGCAGGCCGTCGCGCAAGGCCAGCCTGCACCCGACGACGAGGCGCATGCCGATTTCTGCTGCCCGGGCATGGGCGCGGGCGATGCCAGCCAGGGTGTCGTGGTCGGTGATGGCCAGGGCGGGCAGGCCCAGGGCCTTGGCCGCGACGAACAGTTCCTCGACGTGGCTGGCGCCGCGAAGGAAGCTGTAGTTCGAGGTGACCTGGAGCTCGACGTACCCGGGCATGGCCGGAGCTCAGTCGGCGTTCGGGTGCTTGTGCACGCTCGTGCTGGGAGCGGCCGCATCGGGCCGCTTCATCAGCACGTAGCCCGAGCGCTCCAGGTGCCGCACCAGGCGTTCGGCGGTGATGCGGGCCATCACGTCGTCGGCGTGGTGCACGCGCTTGCGTCTCTCGTAGCGCAGGGCGAAGGACAGGCTTTCCTGCAGCTCGCCGGTGGTGGCCGGACGCAGTCCGAGTTTGTCGTCGTCGCTCATCGGGATGCCACCGTCAGAAGAAGCCGTGCAGGAACCAGGACAGGGCGCCGGTCGCCGGGTCGACGCCGTCGCCCTGGCGGAACAGCCAGAAGCGCCGTCCCTCCTCGTTCTCAACGATCCAGTAGTCGCGCACGGCGGCCAGCTCGCCGGGGCGACGCCACCACTCGCCATGGATGCGCTCCGGTCCGTCGGCCCAGCGAACCTGATGGCGCACGCGACGCCAGGTGAAGGCGCGCGGCGGGTGGTCGGGCATCATCGACATCGCCTGCACCGGCTCCGGACGCTCGAGCAGCCTGACGGGACGCGGCCATGCCGATGGCCGAGCGAGCGCCGCCCGATGGTCGCTGGCGGGCATTGCAGGCACGGAAGTCTGCGACCTCTCGGGCACGTCGCTCTCGACGGGCTGCAGCCGGTAGACCTTGCCCGGCCCGAGCCGGTTGGTCAGGTGGTCCACCAGCTCGGACAGGTCGGCCTCGCCGGTCCTGTCCCCGGCCAGGTCCGTCGCTGGCTGCGCATAGGAGAGCGCCTCGACCAGCGGCAGCACGAGGCGCATCGCCTCGACGCCGGGACCGGGGTCCACGTCCTCGATGCGCTCGTCGAGCAGGCGCCCGAGATGCCGCACGTCGCGCACCGGCCGGGACGTGCCGACCTGGACGACCTGGAAGGTGCCGTCGACGCGCTCGTAGACGAGGTCGAGACGACGCGCTCCTTGCCCTCGCCGCTCCAGCAGGGCGCATGCCTCGCCCACCAGCACGGGGATGACGGTCGCGAAGGCTTCCGCTGTGGAGAGAGGCTCCACGAAGGTCCGGCGCACCGAGACGACCTCCGGCGGCGCCACCGGCCGGATGGGCTCGTGCACCTGTCCCAACGCCTGGTCCAGCCGCAGCAGCAGATTGTCGCCGAAGCGCCGCGCGAGCGGTCCGCGCGCCGCTGCCGCCAGCTGGCCCACGAGGTCGAACCCGAGGCGCCGCAACCCGTCCGCCGTGTCCGTGCCGATGCGCAGGGCAGCGACCGGCAGCAGGGCCATCGCGTCCACGTGGCCGCCGGGCGGCACGACCAGCGCCGCCTCGCCGCCATGGCGTGCCACGGCATGTGCCGCGCCCGGAGTGTCGGCCGCCGCCGCCCGGCCCGCGAGGCCCCGGCTCCTCAGATGCTCCAGCAGCAGGTCGAGCATCGGCAGTTCGCCGCCGTGCAGGTGCGCGCAGCCGGTGACGTCCATCCACATGCCGTCGGGCGGGTCGGCTGCGGTCATCGGCGACAGGCGCAGGCACCAGGCCGCGAGCCGTTCCAGGGCCGCCGCGTCGTCGTCGGGCCTGGCGTCCACCACCATGAGGTCCGGCACCATGGCCTGCGCGTGCGCCAGGGGCATCCCGGCCCGCAGGCCGAGGGTGCGAGCAGCCCGGCAGGCCGCGGCAATGACCATCCGGTGTCCGTCGTGGGCGTGGGTGACGAGGGGGGCGTCAACCGGCGAGAGCCCGGGGTCGTGCCGACGCAGCCTGTCGGTCGGCCAGAACGGCAGCCATAGCGAGACGACCCTGCGCATCGCAGCTCTCCACGGTCCAGGATGCGGGTTCGCCACCACGGCAGCGCAGCAGGTCCAGCCGCCACACCGGCCGGTGCAGGCCGGACAGCTCGGGGGCATGCGCCAGAGGGGGTGGGGACGACAGGGTGCCGATGCGCCAGCGGGTCACGGCTGCCGAAGGCTGTCGCAGCGCCGGGTCGTCGAATCGGCGGGAGCGGCGGATGACCATGCCGAGCACGTCCGAGCCTTCGGCCGCGAGCTGCAGGCGCCTGGACGCCACCAGGTCGAGCCTGTCTTCCAGCTCGCACACGACCCCGGCGACCTCCGGGTGACGGAGCGCCTCCTCCATCGCCAGCAGCACCGCCTTGCCCGCGTCGACGAACACGATGCGTCCGTGCTCCAGTCCTGCCTGCAGCAGCCCGTGCACGAAGACGCCGCGGCGATGTCCGATCCAGACCACCGGGCCGGGCCGTCGCGCCAGGATGCCCGCCGCGAACAGGGCGGGAGCGGCCCCGACCTCGACGTCGGGACCCGCGGCGTGCAGCTCGTGCACCGCCCCGAGCGGCAGGCCTCGCCAGGGCAGGTGAGCGTCGATGGCGTCTAGTCCGAACGGCAGAGCCGTTGCCCTGGAGGTTGGCTGCCCGCGTCGCTCGACTGCGGCGATGCGCGTGCGAAGACCTTCGATAATGGCCGTGTCGGCCGCAGTGAATGGCATCCCGGCCCTCCCGGGTAAGAACGTATAGAGAACATATGATGCGCATGAAAGCGCGTTGCTACGCTCCGGGCAGCGAACGCCGCTGTTTCAAGGCGATGAAGTGTTTTCCGCACAGGTTGAGTCAGCACGGTCGACCGCGCCCGACGCGCTCCACGCCGGGGTGATCACATGGGCGGCAAGCTTACGGCTCGGGCGTGGCGGGCGTTTCGCCTCTCTCGCGACGACGTCTGCGGTGGCTTCCGTGAGCGTACGGGCTTGCCTCCGGCTGCGGGAGCGCCATTGCCGTCGCTTTCGTGGCTGGGGATAGTGCCGGGAACGGGTCGATGCCGACCGCCTGGACGAGTGCCGCGACCGAGGTGACCACGCAGGTCGGCTTCGTGGTGTTCTTGCACACATAGACTCCGGCTCCGCCCGCTCGCGGGTCGTAGACCGCCTTCCAGGTTGAGGACGGCACCAGCACGCCATCGGGGCCGATCGACTTCAGCTCCTCCCCGGCGAAGGCGGGTCCGGTGACCAGGAACAGCTCGCCTTCCTGCTCCGCCAAGCGGCGCACGGCGCTCTCGACGCCTTCCCAGATGCCTCGGTTCAGCTGGGACGTCTGCGGCACCATGTTCGCGAGGCTGAAGCTCTCTTCCTGCGCGGCGGCATCCGGCATGTCGCCGGACGGCGTCATGTGGCCGCGGTCGTAGCCGGAGCGGCGATAGTCTTCGATCTGAGCTTGGTCGGCCAACGGCAGCCGGTCCTCGGGGTGGAACGCGTTGACGCGCTCGGTGCCGCGCGCCGCCTCCAGGCTGGCCGCCGTCGGATGCTCCGCCGACCAGAGCGCGCCATGGGTGACGCCGGACGCGAGCGCGGCATAGGCGCTGTTGCAGAGCAGGGTGGTCCGGCTCTGGAGCTTCGGGTTGACCAGGGCCGCTGGCTGACCTCCCGGAAAGAACTGTGGGCACGACGTCTGAGCCTGGGCGTAGGCAGGAACCGCCGACAGTAGGACGACGGCCGTGGCGCGACAGGCGATCATGCTCGTAGAAATCAGACACCCCCAGGAAAACAACAGGAGCCGACGGGCAATGGCGGAAGCCGTCCATGGTTGAGCGGCCCGAGTTCACCATCGTTCGTTGTCGGCGCCAACTGCTGGATGGATGGCTCGTGCTCCGCCAGGCCTTGTGGCCACACCGGACGCCGGAATACCACGAGCGTCAGATCAGGAACGTCCTGGGATTTCCGGATCGGCGCATCGGCTTCCTGGCGCTGGCACAGGGCGTCGGCATCGGCTTCGCCGAAGCAGCCTTGCGCACCGACCACGTGAATGGCTGCAGCAGCTCTCCTGTGGTGTTTCTCGAAGGCATCTATGTCCGGCCAGCGTGGCGCCGACGCGGAGTGGCTCGGGACCTGTGCCGTGCGACCGAGGCCTGGGCGGTCGACCTCGGCTGTCGCGAGTTCGCCTCCGACGCCGCGATCACCGACCCGGACGCACAGCAGGCGCATCGAGGGCTTGGTTTCGACGAGACGGAACACGTCGTCTTCTATCGAAAGACCATCGCGGAGGACCTTCGAGGCACGGCAAGCGACCGCCACGGCTCCGGTCCGACGCGCACGCCGGAATGACGTTCCTGAGCCCCTTCATCTATCCGACAGGGATGGAGACGACGCTGGATCGGCTCAGGATGTGTAGCGGTCGGGTGTTTCTCCGGCGCGACGGCGAGGGTTGACTGGGTCTTCTCCGCCGTGGACGCGTTCCAAAGGGCTGGACCGAACCTGCTCGACCCCAATGCCGTTCGGCCGAGGCGCCTGTGGTTGGAGAAGATGTTGCCACGGGCGGCGAAGGGCGATGTCGAAAGGGGGTTCCGTCGCCACTGGCTGCTCTCGGCCCTGCTTGATGACCACTGCGCCTTCAGGGAGCGCTGGTGTCTCGGTCCGATGCAGACGCTGCTCGCCCTGGAACGCGAGAGTCCGGACGACTTGGCCGTAGTCGGCGCCGCGTTCGAGCCGGGCGCGACGCTGGAGGCGATCGCCGTCGCCGTGGCTCTCGTGGTTCCGGTCCAGCCCGGCACGCATCGCACAGCGCCGAGCGTGTGATGATGGCCATCATGTCGGACCGGGTTAGATTCGTCGCAGCCGGTCGCCCGCCGTCGGCAGGCCACCTGTCGCTTCCAGCGCCCGCAGGTGCTGCACCACGGCTTCAGCGGCCTCCCCCGGGCGCGAGGACGGTCACATCCAGCACCAGAAGTTCCGGCACGTCGGGACGTTGGATGATATCCGCGGCGATGAAGTCCCGCAGCGCTCCACGGTCCGTCATCTTGCGGCCCGCGCGCCCAGGACTCCGGATCCGGTGCTCGTTCTCCTCGGCCGTCGCCTTCAGCACCACGGGCAGGAGCGGCACCTGCCGGACCAGGGCCAGGTCCACGACGTGGTTCCACGCCGCCCGCTCGCGGTCCGATCCGACGCACAGGGCATTGGTCATCACGAACACCTCGCCGGGTGGACGATCCCGCAACGCGCCGTATGCCGCCGAGCGCACCTGCTCGTAGAGCGGCCATCGTGCGGCATCGTCGAACCCGGCACAGGCGATGGCGACATCGTGCAGGACGTGGTTGTGGACGAAGCGGGCTCCGAGACGCTCCGCGAGAACCCAGCCGACCGTCTGCTTGCCGATGCCCGGCCATCCGTTCAGGTGCACGATCACGCGCCGGGCTCCGCCTCATCCGGGGCGCGTGGCCACGACCAGCGGCGATCAGTCGAAGTCGACGGCAAGCGCGGCATCACGGGCATGGACGAACATGCGTCGAAGCTGGCCAGGCAGGACGCGACCGAGCGAGAGATCATGCGGAAGCTCGTTCTCGGGAAACCATCGGACTTCCGACGTCTCCGGCCCTGTCTCGGCGGCGCCACCCACGACGTCGCAGACGTAGAACAGCTTGCAGCAGGAGAAGACGGTCAATGAATGGCCCTGCCGCGTCCGGTCCCACACCGCGGCGAGCTTGCGCACCGCGACCCTGTAACCGCTCTCCTCCGCCACTTCCTTGACGACGTTCTCGGCTGGAGTGAGGTTCACATCCGCCCAGCCGCCGGGCAGCGTCCAGCGCCCGCCATCGGCCACTTCGCGCACCATCAGCAGGCGGTCGTTCCCGTCGAAGACCGCGCCGCGCACGTCGACCTTGGGCGTCGCGTAGCCCTTCTCCGCCGCGAACAGCGCCTCGATCCGGTCCGCCGATGCCGACGTGTGCGCGGCCATCATCCTGGATGCGAGCGAGCGCAGCATCTCGTAGCGTTCGCGGTCGTAGTCATTGGGGTTGAAAGCGAGCCCCGTCTGGGCGATCGCCTGGAGCTCCCGCGTCCAGGTCAGCCAGTCCGGATCGGCCATGAATGCCTTGCTCCTTGCTGGCTGTATTCAGTCACCGAGGGCACTCTGCCGCCATGCGCCGCGTCATTATCATGGGTCCTCCCGGCAGCGGCAAGTCCACTCTCGCCCGCCGCCTCGGCACGCTGCACGGCCTGCCCGTGTTCCACCTCGACCACGCCTACTGGCGGCCGGGGTGGTCGCCCGCGCCCCCGGACGCGTTCCGCGCCGAGGTGGAGCGCATCGCTGGCCTGCCCGCCTGGGTGATGGACGGCAACTACAGAGCCACGCTGGAGCCTCGACTCGCGCGAGCGGACACGGTCGTGTTCCTCGACCTGCCGCCTCGTGTGTACCTGCCGCGTGTGCTGCGACGCGCGCTGGTGGGCGCCGTCGTGGGCCGAACGCAGGCACCGGGATGCCGGGAACGGCTCAATGCCGCTTTCCTCCGCTACGCACTCGCATGGCGACGGGAACGGCGCGACCGGGACCTCGCCCTGCTGGACGGCTTCGGGGGAACGATACTGGTCCCGAAGAACGATGCCGACGTGAGGCGCGCGATCGATAGGCTTGCGAAGGCGGTAAAGCGGCCCGATCTGGACCGGAGTTTCGGTGCGGGCTGAGATACCGATCGCGATGGCGTCACCGTGCCGGGTTCGCGCCGCATCCTCCACGAGGGTTCCGATGCCCGAGCGCCATGCCATCGCCGACATCGCCGACCTGCAGTCGTTCCTCGCGCGTCATGCGAGGACGGGCCTCGGCGCCGCGCCCACGTTCCTGCTCGGTCTGTCCCTGACTCTCGATGGAGTGTTCGACATCCACGACGAGGCGGGTCGCGCCCTTGTCGCGGTGCTCATCGACGCTTGCGAGAACTCCGGCGATGCAGCCGGGCTCCTGTTGCTCGCGTCCCGCGACGAGGCACCGGACGAGGACCTTCTCACGCTGCTGCTCGATGCGGCGCTGGCAGAAGCACGCCTCGGACCACGCAACCAACTCGAGGTGCCGCTGGAAGGCGTGCTGCGGTTCGCCGGAGGTCACGGGACCAATCCGACCTCGATCAGCCGGGCCTGTCTGGCCAGGAGCCGTCCGATGCGGCATGCATCCACGGGATATCCGACCAAGTAGCCTTGCAGGTTGGTGACGTTGTAGTGACGCAGGATCTCCTCCTGCTGGACGGTTTCGACGCCCTCGACGGTGACGGGGACATTCATGTCTGCGGCGAGTTGCGCAATGGCACGAACCACCGCGGCCTTGGCAGGACTCCGCTCCAGGTCCTGCACGAAGCTCGCGTCGATCTTGATGCCATCGAACCCGAACGTGGTGAGACAGCTCAGGGAAGAGTATCCAGTGCCGAAGTCGTCCAGCACCAGTCTGCTTCCGTTCTCGCGCAGGGCCTGCATCACGCGCTGCGTTCGCTCGGTCGCGTCGAGATAGGCGTGCTCGGTCATTTCCAGTTCCAGACGCGCGGCCGGGAGACCAGACTCCGCCAGTACCTTGGCGACCACGGTTTCGAGGTGCCCGGTACTGATTTGCAGCGGCGAGACGTTGACGGCGACCAGCACGTTCGCAGGCCAGCCGGACGCCGTAAGGCAGGCTTGAGTGAGGACCCACTCGCCGAGGTGGCCGATAAGACCCGCCTCCTCCGCGAGCGGGATGAACCTCGACGGACTTACCTGTCCCAGAACCGGGTGAGCCCAGCGACAGAGCGCCTCCACGGACACGACCCGACCCTCCTTCGCGTCGACGATGGGCTGATACACGAGACTGAGGTCTCCATTCGAGATGGCGTCCTTCAGGTCGGCCTGCAGGGTCAAGCGGTCATGGTGGTCGGCGTTCATCTCCGGATGGAAGAAGCGGTACACTCCCCGGCCCGCCGCCTTGGCGGCATACAGCGCAAGGTCGGCCTCGCGCATCCGATCGACGGGCGCCGACTCTCCGGCAAGCACGAAGGCAACTCCGACACTCACACCGATGCTCTGACGGCGGCCCGCCAGCGCATACTCCACGCTCACCGTATCGATGATGCGCTGGGCCAGCGTCGAGGCCTCGTTCGCGTCCGCGACGCTGGACAGGATGCCGAACTCGTCGCCTCCCAGACGGGCGACGATGGCCTCTTCCCTCGTGCAGCCACGGAGGCGTTCGGCGACGGCGACGAGCAGGGCATCCCCCACCGCGTGCCCGAACGTGTCGTTCACGCTCTTGAACCGGTCGAGGTCGAGGAGATGAAGCGCCAGCCGATTGTCGCGCGACGTTCTTGCCGAAGGTCCCGGATCACCGGTTTCGGACGCCTGGTCACAGGCGGCATGCAGGGTATCCGTGAACGACTGACGGTTGGCCAGGCCGGTCAGGCTGTCGTGCATGGCGAGGTGCCTGATCCGCTCTTCCGAACGCCGGGCTTCGGTCACGTCCGAACCGATGCCGCGGTAGCCCCGAAAAAGCGCGTCGTCGTCGAAAATTGGCCGTCCGGTCATTGTCCACCATCGGGCCTCGCCCTCGACGTCTACCTTCAGGGTCAGGTTCCGGAAGGGACTTTGCTCGAGGAACAGCCGCCGGATCGCGAGACTGTCTCGACTCGTGTCCTCGGTCGTCAGGAGTCCAGGCAGTGGGAAGCCTTCAAGCAGGATGCGTGGCCGACGGACAACTTCCGCCAGGCGAGGAGAGACGTGCCGCAGGTTCAGGTTGGCGTCGGTCTCCCATAACCAGTCCGACGCGTTCTCTTCGTAGTCCCGAAGGAACAAGTTGATGGTCTGGTTTTGCTGTTCAAGAATTATGCGGCCGATCGATCGCTCGAGCAGAAACCTGTTGAACGTCACGATCGCGGAAAGCGTGAAGCTCGTGTAGCCAAAGAAACACACTATGATGTATCCGTCGGAGGCTCCGTACTTGGTCACGACCACGACGATGCCGGAGATGGCACTCGGTATCCAGAACGCGATGGCCGCTGCCAGGGGTGCCGCTACCATCGGCGTCGAGACAAGTGCGATCATGAGAGCGTCTATCAAGCCTCGCTGGCTAGGGGAGGCCATCGACGCGAGCAGATTGATTAGGAGCGCCCACGCCGTGCCAAGAACGGCAAGGCTGATGAGGGAGTTCCTAAGGAACCATTCGTTGTCGCCGGTCCGTCTCCATCGCAAGGCCTGTGTCACGAGGATGCCGTACAGGATAGGAATGGTGATGCAGAGAAGTCCGGACGCGAGGTCGAGGCCCGAGCGGAAGTCGATTGCGAGAAGCCCGTCGCTGGCTGTGCCGATGACCGCGAACAGGTAGATGGTCTGGGCCAGCAACTTGAGTTCCTCGCGGCGAATGTCCGGCCTCTCGTCCTTGCGGACGATTGACCTCATTCTTGCGACGGCTCTGAAGAAGGAGCGTCGGCAGGATCTCAGAAGACCGTTGTTCCGTGTGAGCATGGCGACGAGCGCCGTCCGCCGGGTTTTCGCACGCACGCGCCTGCCTCCAACTCTGCTCACGTGCCCGGAACTCCGCTCATCGGAGGCTTACCTCCGCTGTGGCCTGGTGTTCCTGTCACCACCATCTCAGTGGTAGCAGCATACCAGTGCGGGAACGGTAGCGGGCATATTCTGCCGCGAGGGAGGAGGTTCCGAACTTGCGCTCCTCCTTCGCGGCAGCCGCGACATAGATGGCACCAAAGCCCACCGGAACGATCCAGGCCAGCGCTCCCGGCGTCGCGAGGCTCGTCGCGATCCAGAACAGGATGTACGAGGCGTAGAACGGATGACGGATCCAGCGATAAGGGCCGCCTCTGTGCAGGAAGCTCGGTAGATCGTCGTCAAAGGCCAGGGTCAGGCGTCGGGGTATGGTGGTCTTCACGGACCACCAGAACAGGACGAACGCGATGGCGACGGTTGCCGCGGCGACAGGCCAGTATGGCACCACGTCGCCAACCAGCAGGCGTCCCAGCGACCAAGCCATCGCGATCAGACTCGCGACCGAGATGGCTCGCATGCCTGGCGGAACAGTCCCTTGAGTGCGGAAATGCCCTCTAACTGCCCAGGCAAAGGAACCGAAACAGACTAGCGACAGCAGGACCATGATCCAGTTTCCGGTCGTCATGACGGCCTCACCAGGCAGGCGCGAGAGGCAGGACGATTGTCCGACCCGATTCGAAGCCGTCGAAGGTGCCTTGGGGCGAGGCGTCCGGGTCCATCAACGGGAACCCCGCCCTAACGCGGTCGTAATCGGCTCTGGAGCATTTGAGCAGATGCATCGGGCAGTTCAGCCCCGGGTATGCCTTAGGTCCGACGACATCCACGAACCCAATCCTGCGGTAGAACGGGATGTGGTTGCGTCGCACACTGGACAAGATCATCCGGACATCGTCCTTGATGGCAAGCCCACCCGCAAGGCGGTAAAGCAGAAACACAAGCCCCTGGTTGTTGGCCTCGTCCGGGCTTCGCACGAGCCTGGTGATTTCCGCAACCTTGATGCCTGTCACGCCAGGCGCGGTAGTGGTCAGGATCGCGTCGACCTCGTCCCGGAAGGCATGATGAGCCGGTGCCTCCCGAACCGTCCTGGACATCAAGCATACGCGGACCGAGGCGACTGGCCGACTGTCATCGTACACGACGATGGTGGCGGAATTGTCCAGCTCGTCGAACTCGTCGTGGAACAGCCCCCCCGCGCGAGGCTCGATGAACCCAGAGTCCAAGTAACTGGAATGCCTAAGGGCGAAGGCGTCCTGCCGAACAGCGGCGTCAAGGGCCACAACAGCCGAGTATTGCTTGGCATGGCTTTTCGATGCCACGTTCGACCGGATCAACGGCAAGGAATGAGCAAACTGAACGGCTACGTTGTTCATGGAGTCTGTTCCTTCTAAATCTACCTGCAACCCGCGCATCCCCGCGTGCGACGGCGCTTGCAGGAACACATTTGAATGATTTGTGGCGCACGGACCAAGTGGAGGATACGCGATGGCGAGCGCAGATTAAGAATAATTCAAGAAGGTGTTTTAATATATATTATTATCTCAACAGTAAGACAATCTTTCTCTATTTGAATTCTATGCTTTGGTAACATCATACTCATGCGCGGCTTTACGACCTTGCTCCGGTAGGTATGGTCGACTTTAAAAAGGAGACTCGACGATGAAATCCGACGAAGCGATCCGAACGATCTCCGAGTTCAGGATGCTGGACGACGGCGAAGTGCTGGAGGGTTATTTGGACGGCTTCAGCGGATTACCCATCATGAGTGACGACAGATCCCGCTCCTACACGCACGGCTGGAGGAACGGGATGATCGAGAGCGAACGATGGCCGCCGGACAAGGCCTACGATGAACTGAAACACGCTTTCGAGGTCAGGAGATCGGCCAACTGATTTCCGGTTCGGTCGACCGGTGGCCGGGCTATGTGCAGAGGCAGCGACTACCTGGCACCCTGATCTAATGTGGCGCCGACCCCCTCCGTAACCCTATGGGCGCTACGGCTACCGGCCAACCACGGCGCTGCTGCACGCCGGGGGTTAAGCTTGCAACCACAAGCGTGTCGAGCGGATCTGGTGGACCGAGGGCGGCTGGAGCTGGAGGTGCTGGCCGACAACGAGCATGCGCTGGCGCTTTACAGGCGTTTCGGCTTCAAGCCTGAAAGCTTGCGGCGCGACGTCGTATTCCGTGCGGGCATCTACGCGGACACCTTGGCCATGGCGAGACTGAGACGATGACCACTCTTCTACGACCCTCGTTGAATCTGCTCCCCGGGTATGTCGCCGCGCTGGAACGCGGCTGGTCGCCGGACAGCCTGAACGACAAAGCGACGGCCGAGGAGTTTGCGGCAATCGCATCCGACCCAGCAGGCTTCATCGCGGGCCACGAGGACCTGGAAGCGCTCGGCGCGCCGATCCGGCTGCCGGACGACTCGCTTGCCCCGCGCCTGCCGAGCTTCTGGCGCTGGATCTGGGACGCGGGCTTCTGCGGCGCGATTGGCCTGCGATGGCAGCCCGGCACCGCGACTCTGCCCGCCCATGTTCCAGGCCACATCGGCTACGGCGTCGTGTCGTGGCGCCAGGGGCAGGGCCACGCCACACGCGCCTTGACGCTGCTGTTGCCGCAGGCTTGGTCCCTGGGGCTCGACCACGTCGAGGTGGTCACCGAGCCGGACAACGTCGCCTCGCGGCGGGTCATCGCGGCGTGCGGCGGCCTGCTTGTCGAGCGGTTCCGCACCGACCCCGCCTACGGAGGCGTGGAGAAGCTGCGGTTCCGCATCGCACGACCGGGCATGCACCGGGAAAGGCCTTGAGGCCTTCGCCGGGAGCGGCGCGCGTCACTGCGATGGCATACCCCCCGGCTGGATAGAGCCTGCCCGGACCAAGCCGAGCTCACCGACCCGCGCTCGCCGGAATCTCTCCCCCACCCGTGCGCCAGCGCTGCACGGCGGCATCAACCGCGGTCGCCACCGGCATCAGCCTGCATGACGCCGACCCGACGAGGCCGATGCGGACCAGACCGGAGGCTTCCAGCTCGCGGCCGATCGCCGGGAACGGGTCGGCGTCGAGCCGCGGCGCCCGCCAGCGGATCCATTGTCGTTCCCCGTCCACCAGCATCGGGGCGCCCTCGTCGACACGGGGTCCGTCCGGCCAGGCACGTCGCTCGGCCAGATGCAGGACCGTGCAGGAGGCGTAGCCGACGCCGAGCAGCAGCACCTGGGCCCCGAGCCTGTGCAGGTGGCCGAGCGGCCCGTCCTCGCCCAGCGGATCGGAGAGCGGCTGCCCGAGGACGATGCGCTCCGCCTTCGGACCGAGCGCCGCGAAGGACAGCGTCGGGTGGTCACCGCGCAGCGCTCCGGGCCAGGCGCGGAACAGCTCGGCCACCGTCCCCATGTCGCGCGTGGGCGTGCGACAGGGGTCGTAGGCGGGCAGCGACGCGTGCACCGCCTCGTGCCATCTGGCGGGTACCGATGGGTTCTCCCACCCTGCCGGATCGGTCAGCTGCGTCGAGTGTGCGGGCATGACCAGCGTGCCTCCGGCGCCGAGGGCGTCGAGCAGCGCCTCCACCACCGCCTGCGCCCCGCCCGATACCCACCCGATGGCGGAGAGGGAGGCGTGGACGATCAGCACGCCCCCGGACATCACGCCCAGGCGGCCGAGATTGACGGTCAGGCTCGTGCGCGTGCGCGGCACGGGCGTGTCCTCGACGATGTCGTGCTCGGTCATGACGGCTCCGTGCCGGAAAGACGGTGCCAGGACGGACCTGCTCCCTTGGCAGCAGGAGACCCCGGGACCGCATGGAAGTTGTCCAGAATGCCGAGCCGATATCGCCTCGTTGGCCTGCTGCGTCCACCAGTCATCCAGGGTCGGCGCGGACCTCGCAGGCACGCCGGATCCGGATGCCGAGGTGCGGACGAAGGCTCGCCTCGCGCCCTTCCGAGGCGCTCTCGCCATCGTCTGCGGACCGCCGGGCCTCGATGTCGTGGCGTGCGCCATCATGGGGCCGTTCCGGCGCATCCCGGCCATCGGGACGGATGGAGCCGATCGGCTGCCCACGGCAGACCTGGCATGCCAGGGAGCGGGTCGCGTGCCACCTGCTGCAGCGTCCTTCCCGACCGAGCCGGTGTGCGCAGACCTCTTTGCCGCGTGGGCGAGGGTCTTCCGTATGGCTTTTATCGGGTTCCAGGGTATTCCCGGTGACTGCTGCCTGCGATCCGAGCATAAGCTGTAAGCGGCATAGGCGATGGAAGGCACCATGAGGCACAGTCGACTTACCCTGGCGATCGTCGGTGCCCTGGCGAGCGGAGCGCTGGCTCCGGCGTTCGCCGAGCCCGGAGGCTGCGTCAAGTACGGGACGGTCGGCGCCATTGGCGGCCATGTCGCCCATCATGGCGTCCTGGGCGCCCTCGGCGGCTGCGTGACCGGCATGTATGTCCGTCACGAGCACCGCAAGGAAGCGCGGGAGAAGGCGATCCTGTACGACCAGGACCACCCGGGCGCGAAAGGCACGTACGAGGAAAAGGCGACGGCTTACGACGTCGAGCACTCTACCGAACCCGGCAGGATGGCGCGGGACGCCCAGCCTGCGGCGGCATCGGCTCAGGGTGGCAGACAGCTGTAGATCGCGAGCTCGACAGGACCGTGGCAGGGCATCTCGGCTCTCGCCACGGAACGGACGTCCTCCGCCGGGTGTCGCGATGTCGCCTCGATCGGGTCGGACCTGCCGCGACATCGTCGCCGACCATGCCCTGCGGCCTGCGGGCTGGCGTCTTCCTTCCGGGCCCGCGTTGACCCTGTCTTCTCGCGGCGTCCGGGCGCCGCCTGCATTCTACCGACGGGCGACGACACCTGCGCGGTCTCGGCGAGAGCGATGTGCCAGGCATGTTCGACTTCCGCCAAGGTCGTGGGGACCTTACCGAGAGGCCGACCGACGATGAGCCGAGCTTTCGTGTCCGAAGACGCGACGGATGCCAGTTCCGCGGCGCTACCGGAGCGACCCGTCTCCAAGAGTCCGAACCTCGTCACGTCGAACGGTCTTGCCCTGCTCGACGCCGAGGTCGCGAGGCTCCAGGACCTGCTCGGCAGCATGGCGCCGGACGATGTCGAGCGTCCACGTCTCGCGAGGGATCTCCGCTACTGGCGGGCAAGACTGGCGTCGGCTCGCGTGGTCACGGCCGCCACGGGCGCGCCGGATGCGGTCGTGTTCGGCGTCGGAGTCACCCTGCGCCGCGGCGAGACCGTGACGCATTACAGGATCGTCGGAGAGGACGAGGCCGATCCGCAGAGTGGCCTGCTGAGCTGGACGTCCCCCCTGGCGGAGGCACTCATGGGCGCCCGCGTCGGCGACGTCGTGGAGGTCGGTGGCGGTCGGGCAGCAGTGACGCTCGAGCGCATCGAGAGCGGCTGACCCAAGCTCCCTCCTGGGTCAGTGCCCGGAAGGGTCGGCGCAAGGCAAGATGCAGAGGCGCTGCTCTTCAAGAACATCTTGAACCCGGCGTCCGCCGAACCAACGGCAGCTCACGACGTGGGCCAAGCCTGCGCGAACCCCGTGTCCCTGCGTCCGTCCGTCACCTCAGGGTGCCTCGCCCGTCGCCGACTCCCGCCAGAGATCGATGCCGCCCTCGGTCGCGTGGCGATCGATCGCCGACAGTTCGTCGGGCGAGAAGTCGAGATGATTCAACGCATCGAGGCTGTCGTCCAGTTGGGTGACCGAGCGGGCACCGATCAGCGCCGACGTGACCCGCCTGTCCCGGAGAGTCCAGGCGATCGCCATCTGTGCGAGCGTCTGTCCCCGCTGCTCCGCGATTGCGTCGAGCGCGCGAACCTTGCCGATCACCTCGTCCGTCAGCATCTCGCGCGAAAACGAGCCGACGCCGCGCCCCGCGCGGGTGTCGGCCGGGATGCCGTCGAGGTAGCGCCTGGTGAGCAGTCCCTGCGCGAGGGGCGAGAAGGCGATGCAGCCCATGCCGAGTTCGTCGAGGGTGCCGAGAAGCTCGTCCTCGATCCAGCGGTTGACCATCGAATAGGACGGCTGGTGGATCAGCAGCGGCGTGCCGAGCGCTTTCAGGATGGCATGGGCCCGGCGCGTCATGGCGGGAGAGTGGGACGAGATCCCGACGTGGAGCGCTTTGCCCGAGCGCACCGCCTGATCGAGGGCGCCCATGGTCTCCTCGAGCGGCGTGCCGGTGTCAATCCGGTGCGAATAGAAGATGTCGACATGGTCGAGCCCCATGCGCCGGAGGCTTTCGTCGAGGCTGGTCAGCAGGTGCTTCCGGGAACCGCCGACCCCGTAGGGTCCCGGCTACATGTCCCAGCCCGCCTTGGACGAGATCACCAGCTCGCGCCGGAGCACGCCGAAATCATCGCGCAGGATGCGACCGAAGTTCTCCTCCGCCGACCCGTAGGGAGGCCCGTAGTTGTTCGCGAGATCGAAGTGCGTGACGCCGCGGTCGAACGCGCGGCGGATCATGGCGCGGCCGGTCTCGAACACGTCCGTGCCGCCGAAATTGTGCCAAAGGCCGAGCGAGATGGGCGGCAGGTCGAGGCCGCTCCGACCGCAGCGTCGGAAGGCGGCGTGCTCGTAGCGGGCCGGGTCTGGCTGATACGTCATCGTGGTTCCTTGTTGACGCCGCCGCGGACAGCGGCGGACGTGCGTGCGGATCGTCGCGACCAGCATCGAACGGCCGGACAAGGACAACGTTCTCCTCCCCATGGGACCGTGTCGCATGGATCTGTCGGCCAAGCCTGCCGACGCGGGATGGAGGCACCGGGCGCTACCGCAGCCTGTAGCGGCGCCTCCCCTGCGACGCGCGACCATGGTATCGAACCGCATGTCTGCGGGAGGGCATCGATGAAGGATACCGCGCCGGAAGACGCCCTGGGTTACGTCGTGGTCAGCCTGCCCGACCGCGGGGACTGGCAGGGGTTCTTCGTCATGCCGTCCTATGCCAGCAAGGGCGAGGCGATGCTGCGCAACGTCAGAGACGCCAATGCGCATGCCGCTGCCGAGGGTGGCGCGACCGAGGTCGACCGCGCACTGCCCGGATTGTCCGACGCCGACCAGACGGCGGTGGGCACCCTGTCTGCCGTTCTCGCCGATCTGTTCACCAGAGGGCTCGGCGAACCGCAACCATCGCCTGCACAAGCCGAGGCGATCATGGCTGGTGTCGGCGCGGCAGCCTGGGCCTTGCGGCAGGCGTCCGGAGAACGCTGGCTCCTCGTCACCGGCAGGGAGGTGCCCGGCAGGGCCGGGCTGGCGACCACCGTCCGCAAGTTCAAGGTCGAGACCCTGGACGAAGCACGGGAAGCGATGGCTGCTGAAATCAGCCGGGCCAAGGACGCCAGGAAGATACATGACAACATCAGGACCGTGCTCGGCGGTTTGAAGCGGGACGGCTCGCCACCCTGATTACGAACCGGCAAGTAGCTGGAAAACGAGCACTGCGATTTCCAGATTGCTTCTCGGATATCAATGATTTCATGCCAGGTGCGCGCTGCTCGAGGGGAGGGGGCGCTCGTCACGCACGGTTCATGGCAGCGCGCTCGGATGATGGTCCCGCAGCCAGGCACTTCCGCAGCCTACACCAACGCCTGCGTGACCCCTGGTTGCGCACGGCGATGGCCAGGGCCCTGCGCTGCCCGACCAGCACGACGAGCCGCTTGCCCCGGGTCACGCCGGTGTAGAGCAGGTTGCGCGCCAGCATGGCGTAGTGCTGCGTCACCAGCGGGATGACCACGGCCGGATACTCCGACCCCTGCGCCTTGTGGATGGTCGTGGCGTAGGCCAGCACCAGCTCGTCCAGCTCGCCGAAGCCGTACTTCACCGCCCGCCCGTCGAAGGCCACGGTCAGCTCACCCTCCTCCATGTCGAGGCCGGTGATCACGCCCAGGTCGCCGTTGAACACGTCGCGGTCGTAGTCGTTGGCGACCTGCATGACCTTGTCGCCTGGGCAGAAGGTCCAGCCGAACCGCTCCACCCGCAGCTCGCCCGGCGGGTTGAGCGCCGCCTGCAGCTCGATGTTGAGCGCCCGCGCGCCCAGGCCGCCCCGGTTCATCGGGCACAGCACCTGCACGTCGCGCACCGGGTGCAGGCCGAAGCGCGCCGGGATGCGGTCGCGCACCACCGCCAGCAGCTTGCGCACGCCCTCCTCCGGCTCGGCGGCCTCCACGAAGTAGAAGTCCGACCCTTCAGGCGAGGTCAGTTCCGGCATCTGCCCGCGGTTGATGCGGTGCGCGTTGACGATGACCCGGCTCGCGGCCGCCTGGCGGAACACCTCGGTCAGGCGCACCACCGGCACGGCGCGCGAGGCGATGACGTCGCCCAGCACCTGCCCCGGCCCGACCGAGGGCAGCTGGTCCACGTCGCCGACCACCAGCAGCGCGGCGCGGTCCGGCAGCGCCTTGAGCAGCGAGCGCATCAGCAGCACGTCCACCATGCTGGCCTCGTCCACCACCAGCAGGTCGCACGCAAGGGGGTGCTCTTCGCCACGCTTGAAGCTGCCGGTCTTCGGGTCGGTCTCCAGCAGCCGGTGGATGGTCCTTGCCTCCAGCCCGGTGCTTTCCGAGAGCCGCTTGGCCGCCCGGCCCGTGGGCGCGCACAGGGCGACCTCGACGCCCTTGGCGCGCAGCACGGTGAGGATGGACCTCACGATGGTGGTCTTGCCAACGCCCGGCCCGCCGGTCACCACGAGCACCTTGCTGGCGACCGCCAGGCGCACCGCCTCGCGCTGGCTCTCGGCCAGCACCAGGCCTGTCTTCGCTTCGACCCAGGGGATGGCCTTG